>OGLN01000654.1_pt1 | contig 27526 bp, 13 predicted proteins | sample 1572641 | NCBI WGS metagenome assembly OGLN01 (sample SAMEA2581903, study PRJEB24529) | metagenome | biome: Human gut stool | place: China | collected 2011
ATCTGTTCCATGCGTTCCAAAGTCCTGAAACCACTTGATTTTTCAGCATTTATTAACGGTACAGATGCAATGAAAACGGAACAGACCACCGCAGAAAGGATGTGTTACATAGTGAATGACAAAGACCTTTCCCAACAGGCTAAAGAATACTTTGCCCAAATCAGGAAAACGGATCGTTTGATCAATCGGCTTGATAGCACCATTGCAACCTTGCGTTCCAGCTTGACTTCTACCGGAAGCCAACTGAAACAGGACAAGGTTCAGACTTCAGGCCCCAAGAATACCCTTGAAGAAACCATCACAAAGATCATTGACCTTGAAGCCAAGATCAATGCCCGGATTGATGAACTTATAAGCATGAAACAGGAAGCGTTCACCATGATCAACCGGATTCCTGACCTTGATCAGCAAAATATTCTGATCGGGCGCTATATTCAGTTGAAAAAATGGGAAGATATTTCTGAAGAACTGAATTATTCTATGCAATGGGTTTTTGAACTTCACGGAAAGGGTTTACTTGCTTTTGCCAAGGCAAACAGCGACTTTCTAAACAACCGAGAAAACCAGAGTACCACCGGTTCCAAACAGAGTAAAGAATCGGTAGAATAGTAAATAAGAAATTGCGCCTACGGGAAACCGGGGCGCTTTTTCCATACCTGAAGAAAGGCGGTGATCTGTGATGGCAAAAGGAAAATATGAACAATGGCTGACCGAGGAAGGTTTGCTTCAACTTGAAGCGTGGGCAAGAAACGGCCTGACGGATGAACAGATTGCCGCTAATATCGGCATTTGCCGTGATACTCTGATTGAATGGAAAAAGAAGTATTCCGACATTTCCGACACCCTAAAAAGGGGCAAAGACATTGTTGACATTCAGGTTGAAAATGCTTTGCTGAAAAGGGCCTTGGGATATACCTACATCGAAACCACCCAAGAACGGGTTGACGATTATGACCCACATTTTCCTTATATTACTCTCAGAAACAAGATTTCCACTCAAATGTTTTGGAACTATCTTACTATTATTTACATTTGTTGGGAAACAATTACTAATATGAAAACGCACATTATAGCACTTCTTCTACTTATAGGAGGAGTATTGAACTTATTTGGAGAAAACTTACATAACTTTTTCAACCGATATAATTTCAGCTTCATTACAGAAGATACTGGGTTACCCCATAATTTCATCAATGATATTTACAAAGACACTCAAGGATATATTTGGGTAGCTACTAATAATGGAATAGGACGGTATAATGGCTATCAATTCATTCATTATAATTCCCAATCCCACTCCATTCGCTTGAAAAACGACTACGTGCATAAAGTCTGTGAGGATAAGTTTCAACGACTCTGGATAGGGTCGGAAGAAGGAATAGACCTCATTGACTTGAAACATTATACACAGATAGACACGGACAAAGAACTGCCTGCCGAATTGAAATCTCTAGCAAGTAACTACATTGCATCCATCTATCGGGACAAGCAGGACAATCTGTGGATATCGACAGACAAGAATCTATGGTATCTGGAACTAGGCGTAAACGGGCAAATAAAAGATTACTATAAACTGAAAAAAGATACAGAATCCCCCATCCACGCTGTTATTGACCTGCAAGAATACATCTGTGCAGGCATAGATAATCATGTATGCCGTATTGAAAAAGGAAGCAACCACTTACTGAAAACCAGCATGGTATCGGAGCTGCTGAAACCCTTTTCAGAAGACTGGAGAATTCTCTGCATGGAAACTGACGGGGAATTGTTATGGATAGGAACCAATCGCGGACTCTTCAAGTATAACCATACCCGGCAGAGTTTGAAACGGTACCGTTACTCCAATCATCGCCCCGGAATGCTAAGTCAAGCCTATATAACCGGAGTTAAACTGACTAGCAAAGGAGATGTCATCGTTTCTACTCTGAACGGACTCAATGTATACAATCGAGATACCGATACTTTTACTTATATCCGCCAAAACAATGAAATGCCTGACAAGTCGTTGAACTGTAATTTCATCAACTGCCTGCTGACCGACAATGAGAATATCTGGGTAGGGACCGAGATAGGAGGAATCAATTTATTGACTCCCAATTGTCTGCAAACGTATGTGTGGCAATATAACTATCTTCGAGAAACCTCTCTTTCCCCCAATCCGGTCAATGCCATCAGCGAAGACAAAGACGGAAATCTATGGGTAGGAACAGTAGAGGGAGGACTCAACAAAAAGAGCAAAGGCAGCGATGAGTTCATTCATTATACTTTTGACCAGAACAATCCCACTTCCATCAGTAACAACTCTATCCGTGGCATTCTCATTGATTCCGAAAATCATTTATGGGCATATACTTGGGGAGTCGGAATCAATGAACTAAATCTGAACATCCCCCATAACCAAACTTTCCAACGCCATATCCGGGAAGACTCCATAGGACTGGAAGGAGATTTCCTGAGCAGCGCCTGTGAAGACACCATGAACAATGGTTTATGGTTTGGTACTACCAGAGGGCTTCATTTCTACCATAAAAAGACCAAGCGTTTCACCCGGGTCTTGTTTGACCGTTCCGACAATGAATTCGATGCGGTAGGGTCCATCATTATCGACCGCAAGAAACGCCTTTGGATGGGAACATCTGAAGGAGTTTTCATTATGGATTTACACTCGTTCTCCATTTCCTCCGCACAATTCAGCTATACCTATTTAAAACATAAACTGACGGAACCCACTTCATTGCAATTAGAAAAAATAAACTGTATCATAGAAGATCATAATGGTACCATCTGGCTGGGGGCAAATGGGAACGGACTATATCAACTAGCGGAAGAAAACGGAACACAGTTCACATTTCATAACTACACCCGCAAGGACGGGTTACCCAATAATACCATTATAGGTATTGTGGAAGATAAAACGGGACATCTGTGGATGTCCACCAACCACGGCATCGCCCAACTGGATACACAAACCATGACTTTCACCAATTATACAAAAGAAGACGGACTGCCCAATAATCAGTTTTATTGGAACGCATCTTATTATTCTCCCCAAAATAACCTGTTATATTTCGGTACTATAAACGGATTAGTCGCTTTCACCCCCGATATAGCCAAGACAAAAAAGCAGGATGCCAAAGTCAAACTGACCTCAATCAGTGTCGCCGGTACCATGGTCTATCCTCCAGCAGACGGAAAAACTCCCTGCGCGGTAACAAATTTACATACCATCCGTCTGCACGAAAAAGATCATGGTTTTTCCATCGAGTTTTCCACCTTAAACTATGGAAACTGTAACCGAGTGAAATATGCCTACCGCTTGAAAAATTATGAGAATGAATGGACAGAAACCCTTCCTGGCGAACATACTGCTAGATACAATTTCGTTCCCTCCGGAAAATATGTGTTCCAAGTCCGTGCCACAGACGAGAAAGGACATTGGTCCGATAAAATAACGGAAGTCAAAGTAACCATCACTCCTTATTTCTATAAATCCTGGTGGTTCTATTTATTGCTTGCCATTCTGATCACCGTAGGCAGCTATTATTTTTATCAATGGAAAATAAGTCTGTACCGTCAACAGAAAAAACAACTGGAAAAAGAAGTAGCCCAACGCACCCATGAGCTAGAGTTACAAAATAAACAACTAGAAATAATGGCACGACACGTCGAGGAGGTAACGGAAGAAAAAATTGCTTTCTTCACCAATATCACTCATGAATTCCGGACACCAGTCACTTTAATCAACGGTCCCATCCAACGCGCCCTTGACGAAAGCCATGAGCCGGAAGTAAAGAAACAGCTACAAATAGCTGAACGGAATTCCAATTATCTGCTATCACTAGTCAATGAATTAATGGACTTCAGAAAGTTAGATGCAGACAAAGTTGTATTAAATAAGACAAACGAAAACTTTATCCGCCTTATACAAAATATATTAATGCCTTTCGAAGTATTTGCCCATGAACGGAACATAAACATCATCACCTACTTCCGGCTCTGTACCCCGTTTTGGATATTTGATGTTGAATATATGCGCAAAGCCATTATTAATCTGATATCCAATGCTGTTAAATTCACTCCCGATTATGGAAAAATAAGTTTGTATGTGGCTTCCCTTACCGACAAAGACAACCATACCTGGCTGTTCATAGATATAAAAGATACAGGTAATGGTATCGTACCCGAAGATATAGAACGTATTTTCGAACGCTTCTACCAATCCAAAAAGAGCATCAAATATCCCGTTTATGGACAAAGCAGCACAGGAATCGGACTATTCTTATGTAAGAAAATCATTTCTCTGCACGGAGGCAACATCTATGCAGGAAACAATCCCAAGCAAGGAGCTTTCTTCAGAATACTATTACCTTTGGAAAAAGGTATCCCCCAAGCCGAATCAGAAAAAGAAAAATATGAGCAGAATGAACATCCACTTTCCATTCCTGCCAATGGAAACGAGAAAAAGGAAACCATCCTCATTGTTGAAGATAATGCAGATATGCGTACTTATATTTGTTCCATTCTCAAAAACAATTATCAATTAAAAGAAGCACAGAACGGTGCAGAAGCTCTTTACTTGATTCAAAGAGAAACGATTGATTTGATTGTCAGCGACCTGATGATGCCCGTCATGGACGGGAATGAATTATCCCGCCGGGTAAAAGCTAATCTGGCTACTTCCCACATCCCCTTTCTCATGCTCACTGCCCTCCGGTCTGAAGCCCAAGAAAGAATCAGCTATGAAATAGGAGTAGATGAATATCTGTGCAAACCATTTGATGAGGTTATTCTAAGATTACGTATCCGAAATATACTTGCCTTACGCCAGAAATACAAATCCATGTTCTCCACTAGTATGAATTGTGAAACATTGAATATAAACGCTAGTTCCAAAGACAACACATTTATGACATCGGCAATCAATTTAATGAAAGAACATTATGCCGACTCGGATTATAACTTAGAGCGCTTTATCCGCGATATGGGATACAGCAAAACCTTAGTCAATCAGAAATTGCAATCTTTGACAGGGCAGTCCATTGGTCAATTCATGAGAAACTACCGATTAAATGTGGCAAAAGACACTTTAACCAAAGTAGAATGTGACATTTCTGTTGCAGAAATCGCATACGCCGTAGGTTTTAACGACCCTAAATATTTCACAAAATGCTTCAAAGAGCTGTTTGGAGTACTTCCAAGCGAATATTTTGGAAAAAAATAGTTCACTTTACTATTTTACTCCATTTGTGCACCATAGTCTCCTATAAAAAGCTTTGTTTCCCTTACATTTGTAAAAAACAGAAATGCAAATGTATATGAAAAACACATTCTTATTATTGAGCTGGCTGATATTACTCCCCTCCGGTATACTGGCAAACCCCATCAAGGAAATGCTGGAAAGGATAGACAAGGGAGCATCGGACAAGTTCGTAGTCGAACTACACAAAAGCTCAAATGACTTTTTCGAGTTGGACCAAAAAGGCGACAAGGTAGTGATACGAGGCAATACCTATATTAATATAGCAACCGGAATCAACTGGTACTTAAAGTATCATGCCGGAATCCACCTGTCATGGAACAGTATGCATGCCTCACTACCCAATGTTCTTCCTCCCGTCTTCCGTAAAGAACGCCACGAAACAAATCTGGCCCTGCGTTATGATTTCAATTACTGCACCTACTCCTACTCCATGGCATTTTGGGATTGGAAACGTTGGGAAGAGGAACTGGATTGGATGGCACTGCATGGCATCAACCTGCCACTTGCTGCCGTAGGACATGAATGTGTGTGGCGTAACCTATTACTCCGCTTAGGATTTTCCAAACAGCAAATCAATGATTTTATTGCCGGACCAGCATTCCTTGCCTGGTGGGAAATGAACAATTTGGAAGGCTGGGGAGGCCCTAACCCCGATAGTTGGTATAAACAGCAAGAAGACTTGCAGAAAAAAATATTGAAACGAATGAAAGAATGGGGAATGCACCCCGTACTGCCCGGTTACTCGGGTATGATCCCCTCCAAACTGGATTTGGGAAAACGTATTGATGGTGGAAAAGAAGAGAAAACATTAAGCAACACTTCCTCGGAATCCGCCCAAAGCACTCTCAACAAATGGAACGGATTTGACCGACCGGGAATCTTACTGCCCGACGATCCCAAGTTTACCCAGATTGCCAGCCTTTTTTACGAAGAAACCGAAAAGCTGTATGGAACAAGTGACTACTACTCCATCGATCCTTTTCATGAAGCCAAAAGCTTGCCTGCCAGACTAGACTTCGGCAAAGCCGGCAAGGCTATTATGGATGCAATGAAAAAGGCTAATCCAAAAGCTGTGTGGGTGGTGCAGGGATGGACAGAAAATCCACGCCCGGAAATGATGAAAGCGCTGAATCCCGGCGATCTGCTCATCCTTGATTTATTTAGCGAATGTCGTCCCATGTGGGGCATTCCCTCTATATGGAAACGAGACAAAGGATACGAAGAACACAACTGGTTGTTCTGCCTGTTGGAAAATTTCGGTGGGAACGTGGGTTTGCATGGAAGGATGGACCAACTTCTTCATAATTTTTACCTGACCAAAGACAACCCACTGGCCGCTCAGCTAAAAGGCATCGGTCTGACAATGGAAGGCATTGAAAATAATCCCGTTATGTTCGAACTGATGTGCGAACTACCTTGGCGTGCAGAAAAGTTTACCAAAGAAGAATGGATAAAACAATACATCCGCGCACGCTATGGCACAGACGATGAATCTATCTGGCAAGCTTGGCAGATCCTGGCAAACGGTATCTACAACTGTCCGGCAGGCAACAACCAACAAGGTCCTCACGAAAGTATCTTTTGCGGGCGCCCATCACTGAATAATTTCCAAGCATCCAGCTGGAGCAAAATGTGCAACTATTACGACCCCACTACCACAGCAGAAGCCGCACGATTGATGGTGAGCGTAGCACACAAATATCGCGGTAACAACAACTTTGAATATGATCTAGTTGATATCACCCGACAAGCCATTGCCGACCGTGCCCGAATAGTGTACAATTACGCTGTTGCCGACTTTAAAAGCTTCGATAAAAAAAGTTATGCCACACATACCCGACAGTTCTTGGAACTACTGATAATGCAAGACAAACTGTTGGGCACACGCAAAGAATTCAAAGTAGGGAACTGGATTCAACAAGCGCGCAATCTAGGAAGTACATCTGAAGAGAAAGACCTCTACGAATGGAATGCCCGCGTACAAATCACCACATGGGGAAACCGTTACTGCGCCGACATCGGCAAGTTACGAGATTATGCCCATAAAGAATGGAACGGACTACTGCGCGACTTTTATTATAAACGTTGGGAAAAATACTGGCAAGTACTGCAAGACCAACTGGATGGCAAACTTCCTGTACTGCCAGTAGGTAATTCATCAACCCCCACTGCCGATAATCCAGCCATGACCATAGATTGGTATGCCCTGGAAGAACCATGGACACTGGCAAAGAACACCTATGCGGCATCTGCCGAAGGTGATTGTATAGAAGTAGCAAAAGAGGCTATAACATTGATAAACAATTGATTGTAAGATGAAAAAGAAAGAACTCGATACAGAAACCGCACAGCAGGCACTGCCCATTAAAAAGAGGCTTTTGTCACTCGATGCACTCAGGGGCATCACTGTAGCAGGAATGATTCTGGTCAACAATGCAGGAGGCAAAGTGTCGTATGCACCTTTACAACATTCTGCATGGAACGGACTGACACCTTGTGACTTGGTTTTTCCTTTCTTTCTGTTCATCATGGGTATTTCAACATATATTTCATTGAACAAATTCAATTTCAACGTTTCCCTACAAGTGGTAACCAAGATATTGAAACGCACATTTCTTATTCTATGCATCGGATGGGCAATCGGTTGGTTTGACCATGTATGTGAAGGTGACTTCCTGCCTTTTGTCCATCTGCGCATCCCCGGGGTACTACAACGCATTGCTTTATGTTACTGTGTTATTTCTTTTACAGCCCTATTTATGAATCATAAGTTCATCCCCACATTAACCTTTATCTTACTGGTAAGTTACACTGTCATATTATGCATGGGGAACGGTTATACCTGCGATGAAAGCAATATTTTATCCATCATTGACAGGCAACTTTTCGGCGAAGCACATCTCTATCAGAAGAGCCCGATTGATCCGGAAGGATTTGTAAGCACTCTCTCTGCTATCGCCCACACTTGTATCGGTTTTTCATGTGGAAAATGGATAATACAAAGCCATCAGACAGAAAACAAAGTGCTCCGTTTGTTCTTGACCGGATTCATTCTGATGAGTATCGGCTATTTGTTGGCAGATGCGCTGCCTTTAAATAAAAGAATATGGTCTCCTACTTTTGTTCTGGTGACCTGCGGAGCGGCTTCCATGTCACTTGCCACATTAATGTATTATATAGACATAAGGAATAAACAAAAATGGTGCCGCTTCTTCATCATCTTCGGCGTCAACCCCCTATTCCTCTATGTACTGAGCGAAGTACTTGCCATTATGATGGGAAGTACCGGATGGAAGGCGGCAGCCTATGCAGCCATTCATTCAGGAATAACCGACGCCTACCTTGCCTCAGCTGTCTACGCCCTCGTTTTCACTCTGTTTTTGGGGTGTATCGGTTATCCGCTATATCTTAAGAAAATATACATCAAACTGTAACAACCAATTCATAATATATAGAGAACTATGCAGTATTAAACAAGAACATATTAATCAAAACCAAAATTAAATTCTATGCTAAACGTACAATCTCTAACCCAAAGGACATTTGCACAGATAGTAGTCTTTGCATTACTCCTATTAAACAGTACACTGGCATTTGCTCAAAATCAAGTTAACGGTATTGTCACAGACAAGACCGGAGAACCCCTTATCGGAGTGAATGTAGTCGAAAAAGGTACTACCAACGGTGTTATCACTGACTTTAACGGACAGTTTACACTGAATGTAGCACAAGGAAAGACACTCGTATTCTCTTACGTGGGTTACACTACCCAGGAAATTACAGTAAAAGGATCTTCTCTGAAGATTATTATGGAAGAAGATTCTAAAACATTAGATGAAGTTGTGGTAGTAGGTTATGGCAGTATGAGTCGTAAGGATGTAACCAGCTCCATTACCACTGTGAAAGCAGACAAACTGAATGTAGGAGTTTATTCTGACCCTGGACAGTTGTTGCAAGGTAAAGTTCCTGGTTTGACGGTAGTACAAAGCAGCGACCCGACTTCTGGTACAGCTTCTATCTCTTTACGTGGGGCTTCTTCTCTGCGTACCGGTGCGGCAATGGAACCTTATTATGTTATTGACGGTATTCCCGGTATGTCATTAAGTCTGATTGCTCCCGAAGATATTGAAAGCATTGACGTACTTCGTGACGCTTCTGCAACGGCTATTTATGGCTCCAAGGCTGCTAACGGTGTAATCTTGATTACCACCAAAAAAGGTAGTAAAAGTGAGCACACTTCTGTAAACTACAGCGCATATCTTGCATTTGACAACATTGCCAAGCGTTTAGATATGATGACTGCCGACGAACTCCGCACCTATGCCAAGGAAAATAACATCACTCTTCCGAATGACAAAGGAGCAAACACCAATTGGAACGATGAAGTACTGCGCACAGCAATCAGTCATAACCACAACGTTTCTATCAATGGCGGTTCAGAAAAGACTCAATACAGTGCCAGCATGAGTTATCAAAACAAACAAGGTATCGTACGTGGTACAGATTTCGAGCGTTTCGGCGGCCGCGCATTCTTGCAAACCAAAGCACTGAATGATCGGCTCACCTTAGCCTTTAATGTGAATGCCGCACAATCAAAAGGTACCACCGTTGATTCCGCCAAAGATGGCCAATCCGTATTCGATGCCATGAATTATTATTCTCCACTAGTTCCTGTCACCAATGCAGACGGTTCTTGGTATAGCGACAAAACTATCTCCCAAAACTTCAATCCTGTATCCATGATCAATGAAGATACTTTTGAAAATAACAAGAAACTCCTTCAAGGAACAGCCAAAGGTACTTTAGATATCACTAAGGACTTGAAATGGAACTTAAGTCTTTCCTATCAAGACGAACAATATATATGGAACGAATACCATACCAGCAAATCCCAATATAACACCCGAAATGGCGAAGCTAAACGTATTGCAACAGAAAACAAGAAAAAAATTCTTGAAACATACATAAACTATGATCATACATTCGCCAATATCCACAAACTGGGCCTGATGGCCGGTTATTCATGGGAACAGAATGATGACAATGACAGTTTCGGTCTGGATGTCTACGACTTTTACAATGATAACACCACCTTTTATAATCTGAACCTTGCCAATAAAATGGATTGGCAGAATGGCGGTATCACCAGCAATAATAACGGTCATTTGGAAACTTTACGTATGATCTCATTTTATGGACGTATCAACTACTCCTTCAACAGCAAATACCTGCTTCAAGCAACAATTCGCCGTGACGGCTCCTCTGCTTTTGGAAAGAACAACCGTTGGGGAACTTTTCCATCTGCATCGTTGGCATGGCGTATGAGCGAAGAAAAGTTCATCAAAGATTTAAATGTTTTCGATGACTTGAAGTTCCGTGTTGGTTATGGTGTTAGTGGTAACTCACTCGGATTCGGAGCTTATTCGGCTATCCAGACTTACAGTACTTCAGGTTGGTTCAACTATACAAACGCCAATGGCACACAGAATAGTTACCATACCCTGGCAGCCGCCTCAAATGCCAATCCAGACCTAAAATGGGAACGTACAGCCATGTTGAACATCGGGCTGGACTTCAGCTTCTTTGGAGGCAGATTAGGAGGAACCATCGAATACTATGACAAGCGTACCAGCGACCTGATATACACTTACGAGGTTTCCACAAACCGCTATCCTTTCGGAACCATGCCGGCCAATGTGGGAGATATCAGCAATAAAGGTATTGAATTTACCATTAATGCCACTCCTATACAAACAAAAAATTTCTCTTGGCAAACCAGTTTGAACTTATCTCATAATAAAAATAACGTAGAAAGTATATCCAACAGTGAATATTCCGTAGATTATATCCGTGCAGCCGATCCTGAAATCGCAGGTTATTCTTCAAATGCAGACGTACAGCGCATCATGGAAGGACATCCTATCGGCACCTTCTACACCTACGAATGGGCCGGCTACAATAACCAAGGAGTATCCATCTTTTATGTACACGATCCTGAAACGGGTGAGCGTACAGGCGAAACGACCACAGATCCTGAAACTGATAGAGACCGTACTATTACCGGCTGTGCACAACCTGATTTAAATTTAGGCTGGAGCAATAACTTCCAATACAAGAACTGGAATCTCGATTTATTCTTTACTGGTGTTTTTGGACAAGATATCTACAACGCCACTGCAGAACAATACTCTAATGTTTCTTTTGTGAAAGAAGGCCGCAATGTATTAAAAAGCGTAGCTACCGAACACCGTGCTACAGACACACAATCTCAAGCACCATCCAATCGCTGGATAGAGAACGGTAGTTATTTCCGTCTGTCCTCGGTTTCATTGGGATATACTTTCGGCAAAATTGGTAACTGGATAAACTCGCTCAAGCTATACGCTACTTGTAATAATGTATTCACCATTACCGGTTACTCCGGTCGTGATCCGGAAATCAACCTTGGAGGCTTGGAACCGGGTATGGACAGACGCACCAATTACTATCCGCGTACCCGTTCATTTATGATCGGTGTAAACATGAATTTCTAACCATATAATTGAAAACTGATATGAAAAATAGCATAAAATTAATAACCTGGCTAGTAGGTGGTCTGTTCACCTTCTCCTCCTGCACAGATCTAGATGTGGATCTTAAATCCACTTATACAGAATACCCGGATTCCGAAATTGCCAAAGAAGCGAAAATGGCAGGTTTGTATTATGGATTCGGCGGAGCATTAGGACGTCGTTATATGGAAGCTGCCCTGCTGTCCTCTGATGAATTCATGGCAGTGACATTTGGTGGTAACTGGTATGATGGCGGCAATTATATCCATTCCTCTCTTCATGCCAGCCTTCCAGGAGACGCACACGTGGACTGGGCCGGTGATATTCCGGCTGCAATCACAAAGTGCAATCAAGCAATTTTTGACCTGGGTGGAGAGGATGAAAACAATGCCGAACAAGAAGCCTTGATTGCTCCGGCACTTGCCATGCGTGCTTTCTATCATTTTATTTTTATGGATACATTCGGAGCAACTCCCAAATTAGACCATTTGATCGGCGATTCTGAAGCTATCGACCGTTCTCCCCGTTCCGAAATTACAAAATTTATCGAAAGCGACCTGCTTCGTGCTTTGGCTTCCGGCGGTTTAAAAGAAGATGTTGATGCTTCCACTTATGGCAAGCCAACCAAATGGATGGCTGAGGCTCTCCTTGCCAAACTCTATATAAACTGGGCTGTTTATACCTGTGATGATGTAGCTACTTATGATCCAAGCATGACTAATTCCAAATTGAATGATGTCATAAAATATTGCGATGATATCATCGCCTCTGGTCATTTCAACCTCAGTGATGGTTATCGCAAGAAATTCATGCCGGACAACGGCTATCAGATCAAAGATTTCATCTATGCAATGCCATACCAAAATAATGAAACATCAACCAGAGCCAATACTTACGCCCGTTTTCAATTCTGGCCTAAATTCAACAATGACGGCGCGGACGGCAAAGGACTGTTCGGTATAACACTATCCAAAAATGCTGGAGGCGTTTTCATCGTCACTCCTGAAGCAGCAGACCGTTTTTGCCTGGAAGGAGATGAACGCAATGACATCATCATGAAAGGTGCGATCAACTATTATGACATCAGCACACATACAATGGGAACAGAACCTTATATATACAACGGACAACAAGTTGTCCTCACCAAGAATATCACCATCTTGAATGACCAAATGGATCTTGGAAATGACTTGAACGCATGGTGTCAGGGATACCGATGCATCAAATGGGCTATTCAAGCAGACGATTATAACCTCTATAACCGGAATCAAAGCAATGATGTACCTATCTTCCGTTATGCAGATATTCTGCTGATGAAAGCAGAAGCTATTCTACGGGGAGCAACAGCTACGAACGGTGATACGCCACAATCCCTGTTCAACCAAATACGCAGCTACTGTAACGCTCCATTATTGGAGCATTCTCCTTCATTGGACGAGTTGCTTGAAGAGCGTGCACGTGAATTTTACGCAGAAACATGGCGTCGCAATGACCTAATCCGTTTTGGAAAGTTCGAAGACGACTGGGGATATAAAAATCAATATCATCCGGAAGCCAAGACCGAGAAATGGCGTAGAATCTTCCCTGTATCTGTCGGCTTGATGAATTCAAACACCAACTGGAAGCAAAATTACGGTTATTGATAAATTAAATAAGTTTTTATAAGGGCTTGTTACGGCAAGCTCTTATAAAAATCTTTAAGGCAAAAAATAATTCATGAAACGTCATCAAATCTTATTACTTCATATCGCGACATCCATCTTGGCATTATTCCCATTTCCTATACATGCCCATAAAATGATGTACCAGGACTCTATCGAAATCGTAGTACACAGAGGAGCGAACCATATAGCGCCGGAAAACACCATTCCATCAGCTCTAGCTGCATTGGAACATGGAGCCGGCTGGATAGAAGTGGACGTGCGCAAAAGTAAAGACAATATACTTTATAATCTGCATGATGAAACTTTAGACCGTACTACCAACGGTAAAGGTCCCATTCAAGATATGCTATCCAAAGATATTGAAAAATTAGACGCCGGCAGTTGGTTCAGTTCTCGATTTATCGGCATTCACGTACCCCGTATAGCCGAAATGCTAGATACCCTACAAGGAAAGGCACACATTTTTTTTGATGTAAAACGAGGAACTCCGATAAAAGATTTGATTACATTAGTACGCCAAAAAGGATATGAAAATAAAAGTTTCTTCTGGTTTGCAGACTCAGAAATGCTGAAAGAATTTATCAAAATCGCTCCGGAAATGAAGATTAAAGTAAATGCCTCCAATATAGCGGCTTTGGAGAAATGGATGAAAATATGCACCCCGGCCTATGTAGAAACAGATATCCTCAATATCACTCATCAATTCAAAGAATTCTGCAAAAGCAATCATATCAAGATAATGGCTGCTATTCAGAATGCGAGTGAAAAAGAATATAAAAAAGCGATTGAAGTCCATCCCGATTTAGTCAATCTGGACCGGCCGGAACTCTTTATAAAAATACTCCATCAGGAGATTAAAAAATAACCCTTTTCCAAGAAGAGCTATGAAAAGTACCCTATCTTACCTGCTGATTATATGCAGCCTGTTTACTGCTTGTATCGGTCATCAGGAAGAATCCCTACTGTTCTACGTAGATACCCGTACGGGCACTGCACCAAGCGCAACCCACACCGCAGAACTTTTCGGCAAAAATACCGAAGAGTACGGGCAAACGCTGCCTGCTGTTCTAGAGCCCAACGGAATGAACTTTTGGACTCCCCAAACACAAGATACAGAAGCAAAATGTAAGGCTCCCTATTATTACAAAGATACGAAAATACAAGGTTTCCGCAATTCACATTGGATTGTCGGAGGTTGTACACAGGATTACGGTTCCATGACCTTGATGCCTGTATCGGGTACACTGAAATATCTTCCCCAAGACAGAGGAAGCCTGTTCTCTCACCAAGAAGAAACAGCAACGCCCGCCTATTACTCTGTCCTTCTCAAAGATTATTCCATCTTTGCAGAAATGACCGGACGTTCCCGTTCAGCCATTTTCCGATTCACTTATAACCAACCGGAAGATGCTTATCTCATAGTCAATCCTAACAGTGATGAAGGGAAAGGATATATTGAAATCGATACCATAAAAAAACAGATACGCGGATACAATCCCGTCCACCGCATCTATCAAGGCTGGGGAGAACCCGCCGGATACAACGGGTACTTTATCATTGAATATCAAAATGAAATAGAAGAATATGGTACATTCCGGCATGACAGTCTCTTCGCCGGACAACGACAGATAGCCGATGGAACAGGTATAGGTGCATATCTCCGGTTCAAAATACACTCAGAAGAACCCATATTAATCAAAGCCGCTTCCTCTTTTACTGACATGGAAGGCGCTCAAAAGAATCTGGACACCGAGATACCTCATTGGGATTTTGACCGCACCCGACAGGAACTGAACTCCATCTGGGAACAAAGGCTTTCACAAGTTACAGTACAGACAAACAACCGAAACGATAAAGAGAAATTTTACGGAGCACTCTACCGTGCCTCATTCCTGCCACGTACATTCAATGATGTAGACGGGCGCTATCCTTCTTTTTCCACAGGACACCCGTTCAGACAATCAGCCAACGGTAGAAATTACTATGAAGATTACAGTATGTGGGATACTTACCGTGCTCTCCATCCTTTAGTCAATATCCTAACCCCAAAGAAAGCCGGAGACATGATGCAATCATTGGTGGACAAATATGAACAAGGCGGCTGGCTGCCTATATTTCCTTGTTGGAACAGTTATACCGCAGCCATGATAGGCGATCATTGCATCTCCGCACTGGGAGATGCCTATATCAAAGGAATCCGTAATTTTGATATCAACAAAGCTTGCGAAGGAATGCTCCGGAACGCATTCAGGACTCCCGCCACCTATGAAGAATATAAAAACGGAATGGGACGGCGTGCTTTGAATTCTTATCTGAAATATGGATACATTCCTTTGGAAGACAGCGTACCGGAAGCCTTTCATACCTGCGAACAAGTGTCACGTACTTTAGAATATGCATACGATGATTTCGTATTGGCCCAAGTCCTGCAAAAGTTGGAAACATCAGATGATTACTTTCCTGATCCACAAAAAACAGGACTTTATGATACATTAATGATACGTGCACGATATTACCGTAACGTAATAAACCCTAGCACCGGATATGCCCAAGGCAGATACGCTGACGGAAGTTTCCTCACCGATGCCGGTAACGCCTTTTCTTTCACCCGCTTCATCACCGAAGGAGCTCCCTGCCATTATACTTGGTATGCCCCCCATGATATATACGGACTTATGGAATGTATGGGCGGAAAAGAAAAATACATTGCCAAACTGGATTCCATGTTCAGCGAACACCGCTACTGGCACGGCAACGAACCTTGTCATCAGATAGCCTACCTCTTCAACTATGCCGGACAACCTTGGAAAACCCAACGGGAGGTACGTCATATTATGGAAACAGAATATCTGAATGCTCCCGGTGGTCTGTCAGGTAATGATGATGCAGGACAGATGTCTGCCTGGTATGTATTTTCTGCTATGGGATTCTATCCGGTATGTCCCGGTACACCTTATTATATAATAGGAAGTCCTTCTTTTCCCCGGATGAGTATCCGCTTGGAAAACGGAAAGACATTCACCATATTAGCCCACAACGCCAACAAAAAAAATATATATATCCAGTCAGCAAAACTAAACGGAAAAGAATATGACAAGAATTACTTTACACACCAAGATATAGTACAGGGAGGAACATTAGAGTTCCAGATGGGCCCGAACCCTAATACAAGCTGGGGAGCATCCGCCCTCAGCCTGCCTCCCGACAACATGAAATAAGTACAAAAAATAAAAAACAATCCATATGAAGAAACAAACTATCATCAGTCTCTTATGCTGCCTCCTGTTGTTTGTGACAGGATGCAGCACTTCCCATCAAGGGAACACGTACGACATCATGACCTATGGAGCCAAAGGAGACGGACAAACAGATGATGCCGCCGCTATACAACGCGCCATCAATGCCTGTTCCGCTGCCGGTGGCGGAACCGTAATCATTCCTGCCGGACACACCTTTCTATGCGGTCCGCTATATTTGAAATCCTATGTGAACCTTCATCTGGAACCCAACTCCCGATTGCTGGCCAACCCCGATGAAAGCATCTATACAGAAAGCGCATTCCGCGAAAACCGTGGCGAAGGAATGATGTGGATCAGTGGAAAAGACTTAAAACAAATATCCATTACCGGTACAGGAGAAATAGACGGAAACGGAATCGCCTTCATGGGCAAAGAGCTGGATGATTCCTACGAGCTGAAGCCCGTCACTGATTTTGACCCACGCCCACATGTGCTTACCCTTATCAATGTGGAGAAAACCGTTATCCGTGACATCACGATCCGGAACAGCGCCTATTGGACAATACACCTGATAGGCTGTTACGATGCCTTGATTGACGGCATCTCTTTATTGAATAATCTAAAAATACGCAACGGCGACGGTATTGATGTGGATCACTCCAAAAAAGTACGTATAGCGAACTGCTTCATTGAATCGGGCGATGACTGCATTTGCCTGAAGAATCGTCGGGAATTTGAAGAATATGGCTCTTGCGAAGATATTGTAGTGACTAATTGTGTCATGACTTCACGTTCATGCGCTATTAAGATAGGCTCGGAAAATATGGACAAGATTGATAATGTATTATTCAATAATTGCATTATCAAAAACAGCAACCGGGGCATCGGCATACAAAACCGGGATGAAGGTACTGTGAGCAATGTCATTTTCTCCAATATATTAGTAGACTGTATGTTCTATTCTGATGTATGGTGGGGTAAAGCGGAACCTATCTATGTCACCTCATACCCTCGTGCCGTAGGCAATCATAAAGATGCAGGCTGGCGTTTCCCCAAAGGTGCAACGAAAGGACACTCGGGAGAAGTCAGCAACATTTTCTTCAATCAGATTAAATGCACTAGTGAAAACGGCATTTTCGTAGGGGGAGACACTCCGGAGAAAGTGCATCATATCTATTTTGATGAAATAGATGTCAAGTTGTTAAAACGTACCGGTTATGAAGGCGGTGTGTATGACAAACGTCCTTGTAACGGAGATGGTTTTGTATATGACAAGACTTATGCTTTCTATCTGGACACCGCTTCGGATATCCGGATTACCGGCTGTAACATTTATTGGGCCTTCCCTCAATTGACACAAGCCGGAGGAGATATCAAAGAGAAGAATACAATACGTGTAAAAATAAACAAGAAATAATTATGACCCACATTCCATTCAAAGTTTCTTTGTTAAGACTGGTCTTCCTGCTGCTGCCCGTGACGGTCGCGGCACAGGAAGCCAGACTTTCTGATTACGTAGATCCCAGAATCGGTTCGGAAGGACTGGGACGGGTATTTATCGGTCCCTCCTGCCCTTATGGTATGGTGAAACCATCGCCCGATTGCACTGTCCATCCCAATAGTGGTTGGCTGCCTATGCCCGAACAAGTCAACGGGTTCTCCCAAGTACACGTCAGCGGGACAGGAGGAGGTCCTAAATATGGCAACATACTTGTCATGCCTGCTTCCGATTTCACTTACGAATACGATCACGATCGAAACAGAATCATCATTCAGTGATGGTTTCATAAAGTTTAATGCCAACCCAAAACAAAGACTGCTTATGAAGAAATGACCGAACGATCCCCCTTACTCTTCCGGTCGGATATGAAAAAACCTGCAGGCGGGCAAACACCTGCAGGCCGGAGTCCAATCGGAAAACGATCAACCTTTTCTCAAAATTGAACTTTAATTCAACAAATGTATGAATAAAAAGATTATTCAGCGAATTAGTTTGCTAATTCTTTTATTCGTTCTGCCTGTCGTATATCCCGTAAATGACATTCATGCGCAAGACGTTCGTGTGACTATCCGCATGGATAAAGTCCGTATGGAGCAGGTTATGAATGAGATTGAGCGTCAAACGAAATATCTTTTCGGAAGCGCCAATAACGTGGATGTGAATCGTATCGTCACGGTGCAGGTCGTAGACCGTCCGCTGCGGGAGGCACTCGAAGTCATGCTCCGAGGAACGAATATATCCTATATGGTTCAGGGCTCAAATATCGTATTGAAGAACAGGCGCTCGGAAGCTGACGCGAACAGACCTGTCACGGTTTCGGGCATCGTCAGCGATGTAGCTGGCAACCCAGTTGTCGGAGCTGCTGTGGTCGTGAAAGGTACGACGATCGGTGTCAGCACCGATATAGAGGGCCGATTTGCACTTCAGGTACCCCCCCCCGCTTCGCAGGCCGTTCTGGAAATCAACTACCTGGGTTATGAACCGACGGACGTTCGGGTCGGCAGCGTCACGCACTTCGACATCACGCTCAAGGAGGACAGCCAGCAGATTTCAGATGTGCTTGTCGTCGGCTATACACCGATGCGCAAGAGCGACTTCACGGGTTCGGTGGCCAGCGTCAAGTCCAGCGAACTCACGACGACGACGCCCACCATGGCGCAGGCGCTTGCAGGTAAGGTTGCCGGCGTCGAAGTCCGTCAGGCCAGCGGAGCTCCGGGCGAAGGCGTACAGATTCGTGTGCGGGGCGTGAACTCGCTTTCGGCCGGCAGCGATCCGCTGTATGTTGTCGATGGTTATCCGGCCTCGGAGGATGTTTACATCAATCCCGGCGACATCGAGAGCATCGACATCCTGAAAGATGCCGCCTCGGCCGCGATCTACGGTTCGCGCGGCGCTTCGGGCGTCGTGCTGATTACGACCAAACGCGGTAAGGAGGGCGAGCGTGCCAAGATCAGCTACGATTTCTCTTATGGCATTCAACAGCTCGAACGTAAGGTCGATCTGCTGGATGCGAACCAGTTCCGCGACCTGTACATCGCTTCGCGCAACGATTCCTACCGTCGGAAAGCGACGGCCGCCGGCATTGCATGGAGTCCCAACGATGACAATTCGATCCGTTCGGCCAAGGGATTTTCGCTTGCCGATGTCGGTATCCACCCCATGTTCTACGACTTTACGACCCGGACGCCCGTCGAGCAGCAATATAATACCGATTGGCAGGATGAGGTGTTCGGCAATGCCGGGATGATGCGGCACAACATCTCGGTGACCGGCGGCTCCAAAGCGATTCGCTACATGGCCAGCATCGGCTACATGGATCAGGACGGCATCATTGCTCCCTCGAATCACAACCGCATCAATGCCCGCCTGAACCTCGATGCGCAGATCACCAAACACTTTTCGGCCAGTTTGAGTTATTCGATGTTCGATGTCAAGAACAAAGTGGTTCAGGCTGAGGGCCGCATGATCAATGACGGTGTTATCCAGAGCACGCTGATGTACCTGCCCAACCTGCCGGCTTACGAGGAGAACGGCGATTACGCACGCAGTGCCATGATTCGCATGAAGACCGACTGGGGCATCAATTTCCCGGAAAATCCGCTCGTCATCGCCAACGAACTGGATATTTCGGAGAAGGCTTCGCGCCACAACCTGAATTTCAATCTGGTCTATGAGCCGCTGCCCGATCTGAAGATCTCGGCACGGCTGGGACAGCAGTGGTACAACTACCGCTATTTCTACTATCGTCCGATGAGCATCGGCCGCAACTCCTCGCCGGCATACAGTTCCGAACTGGCCGCCTATAACATCGCCCGTTCGAGTTCGACCTACGACATTGACCGGCTCGGGGAGTTTACGGCAAGCTACAAAAAACAGCTCGGACGCCACCGTTTCGACGCCCTCGTCGGCTATACGCTCCAGCGCAAGACCTACGACCGGCTCGGAGTCGAGGCTACGGGATTCGCCGACGACCGCATCCACGAGGTGACGGCTCATGGACCGAAGGATTCGGACATATCGCTTTACGAAACCCGCAAGGCGGCTTGGTCGATGATGTCTTATTTGGCGCGTCTGAACTATTCGTTCGACGACCGTTACACCGTGACCGGAACGTTCCGCGCCGACGGTTCGTCACGTTTCGGTGTCAATAACCGCTGGGGATATTTCCCGTCCGCATCATTGGCATGGAGAGTTAGCGGGGAGGATTTCTTCACGAAGGCGAAATTTCTCTCCTTTGTAGATGACTTGAAAATCAGAACCAGTTATGGTGTTACAGGTAACTTTCAGATAGGCAACTACGATCATCTATCATTGATGGCTCTTGATAATTATATACTGGGTACGGGTAACGGGCAACTGGTACAAGGCTATAAACCTAATACTATTAAGAATGATGATTTAAGCTGGGAAAAGAATGCAATGGTCAATGTCGGTGTGGACCTGCAAATGTTCAAAGGATTATTGGGGATAACAGTTGATTACTATAATACCAATACCTCCAATATGTTGCTGAATGTTCCTGTTCCTCATCTGACCGGATACAGCACTGCCCTGATGAATATTGGAAAAGTAAATAACCGTGGTTGGGAAATAGCCTTGACATCTCAGAAAAATTTCACCAAAGACTTTGGGTATTCTTTTAATGCCAACTATGCTACGAATACCAATGAAGTAAAAGCTCTTGGTCCGGGAAATGCTCCCATTATCTCTACCGGAAGCGTAGATCATGCTTATTATATCACAAAAGTAGGCGAACCGATCGGATGTTACTATTTGCTGGTGCAGGACGGTATCTTTTCCAACGAAGAAGAATTGAAGAAATATCCTCATTTCAGCAATACTCAGCCGGGAGACTTCCGTTTTGTAGATGTGGATGGAGACGGTGTGATGGACTTGGACAAAGACCGTACGATAGTAGGTAACTATATGCCCGACTTCACCTATGGATTTGGTGGTAAAGTATGGTATAAAGGCATTGATCTTGACTTTAACTTCCAGGGAGTTTACGGTAATGAGATTCTGAATCTGAATCGTCGCTATATTGATAATTTGGAAGGAAACACCAATGGTACCACGATTGCCCTGAATCGCTGGAAAAGTGCGGATAACCCCGGAAATGGTCAGGTGAACCGTGCCAACCGCAAATCGAAAGGTTATAATGGCCGTACTTCAACCTGGCATCTGGAAGATGGTTCTTATTTGAGATTGCAGAATGTAACGTTAGGATATACTTTGCCTCAGAATCTGACACGTCGTTTCTTTGTGGAGAAGTTGAGAGTCTATGTCTCCGGACAGAACCTTTGGACATCTACCAACTACGGTGGATACAATCCGGAAGTAAATGCACGTCCGAGCAATTCACTTTCGCCGGGTGAAGATTACGGAACATATCCGCTGGCGAAAACCTTCTTGTTTGGATTAAATATAACACTTTAGTCATCCTTAAAAATATACGGTGTATGAAAATATATAGACAAATCCTATTCTTGGCAACTGCTTTTGTATCAGTGGCCTGTACAGATAGCTTTTTCGACTTGGAGCCAAGTAGCAGTGTGCCTACAGATAAAGTATACAAGACAGCAGACGATTTTAATGTAGCAGTGATCGGCTGTTATTCTAAATTGCAGGGACAGGTTTCCTACTTCACGGAATGCTGCGAATATCGGAGTGACAACCTGTCGTTGAGTGCTCCTACTGCCGGAACACAAGACCGTTATGATATAGATCAGTTTGCGGATAAAGCCTCTAATGGAATATTGGAATCCGCCTGGGCGAATTTTAATAACGGAGTATATCGCTGTAATTTGGTATTGGACAAAATAGACGCAGCTGACTTTGATGCTACGTTGAAGAAACAATATAAAGGGGAAGCGCTTTTCGTGCGTGCTCTTACTTATTTTAATATGTATCGCTTGTGGGGTGGAATTCCGATGACTGATAAAGTGGTGACGGTGGCTGAAGCTCTTAAAATCGGAAGAAGCTCAGAGCAGCAGGTCTTTGATTTTCTTACCGGCGATTTGAATCAGGTTATCAATGAGAATATGCTGCCTTCTTCTTATACGGGTACTGATACGGGACGTGCGACCTCCGGTGCTGCAATGGCATTGCTGGGAAAGATTTATCTGACTTTCCATAAGTGGACAGAGGCACGCAATGTACTTTCGCAACTGATAGGCAGATATTCTTTGATGCCCACACCGGATAAAGTATTTGATGTCGATAATAAAATGAACGATGAAATCATTTTCGCAGTGCGCTTTAATAAGGACGTTGAGGGTGAAGGACATGGCTATTGGTTTTCAATTATCAACCTGACAGATGATACTAACCAGACAAAGGCTTTGAAGGAGTGCTATAAAGACGGTGATAAACGCAAAGACCTGATCACTTATGTGAAAGTAGAAGATAAAGTCTGCGTAATGAATAAATTCAAGGATTTGAAAAGTGCGACATACAATACCGTCGGTAACGATCAGATTATTCTTCGTTATGCCGATGTACTGTTAATGTATGCCGAAGCACTGAACGAAATCAGCTATAGCAACTCTCAGACTTCTGATGCAATGGTTGCTTTGAATGCGGTACATACCCGTGCCGGATTATCTCCGGTTCAGATTACGGAACTGGCAGATCAGGATAGTTTCCGTAAAGCCATTATGCTGGAACGCCAACAGGAATTTCCTTATGAGGGACACCGTTGGTTTGACCTTGTTCGCATGGGAGGTGCCAAGGAAGCTATGAAAGCGGAGGGACATACAATTCAGGATTTCCAGTTTCTGTATCCTATTCCTAAAACGGAATTGGAAAGAATCAACAATACTGAGTTGTTGTGGCAGAATCCGGGATATTAATATGGTTAAACTTAAAGAATTCAGACGATGAAAAAAATAATATATAGCTTGTTGTTTGTCATTACGGCAGTTTGTGCAGCTTGTGACGAAGAACTGCCAAAAGCAAGTTTTGATTTATATGAATTAAAGACGCTTACGGCAACGGCCGGAGATATGAATGTGGCACTTTCCTGGGAAGCATATCCGGACGCCCGTCCTGATGAATATCTTATTAGCTGGACTTCGGGCTCTTCGGGAGCGGAAGGAGGGCAAATGACTGTGGAGGCTGAGGCTTCCGGTGCAACTGTCAGTGATCTTGTCAATGATGTTGCTTATACATTCTCCGTACAACCTCGCTATACCGGAGGACTGGCGAGTAAGCGATCTGCTTCTTGTACGCCAAAGAATGCAAGATATCCGGTGACTGGTCTGACTGCGTCAGCGGGAGACAAGAAAGTCCGGCTGAGATGGACGAAGCCTGTCAGCGAACGGTTTACGAATTATCAGATTACCGTAAGTCCCGGCAATCAGGTTATCAAATTGGATGACACAACATTGGAAGAATATATGGTTGAAGGGTTGACTAATGATCAGGAGTATAAGTTTGATGTTGTTTGCATTTATCCGATGGGGAATTCTGTTTCGGCGGAAGCGGTGGCTACTCCGGGAATTATTTATCCGGTAGCAGTCAATACGGAATTGGTTGTCTGGGAGTCTGCTGTCTTTGCTTATAACGATATGTATTTTACTGGTGGCAATGTTAAATCCGTCAGCTGGGATTTTGGTGATGGTGCTGCTTCTGCTGAAACGACTCCATCGCATGCTTTTGCTGCTACTGGAACTTATACAGTTACTATCACAGTAACATATACGAATAATACGACGGAGTCAGGAAGTGTGGAAATTAATGTTGTCGGATATAAATGGGATAGTATGAGTCTGAACTTTAACGGATTAACAGGATATGTCAAGACGTCCAATCCTGTATTCTCCCCGGATGGAAAGACGATGTATATTCCGACTTCAACGCCTGCCGGGCATTTGTTTGCCTTAGATGTAGTCAGCGGTGAATTCAAATGGGTATTTGCCATTGATAAAATAACTTATGGCGGCGGTGCATTGGTGGGGCCTGACGGTACTATCTATCAGTGCGTGAGAGATGCTTCTATCAAGAATGTGTATGCCATAAATCCGAATGGTACTCAGAAATGGTCATTGCAATTAGACGGACCGATAGGTGCGTTCCCTGCTTTGTCTGCTGATGGTGTACTCTATTGTTTGACTAATAAAAGTACGTTATATGCACTCGATGTTGCGAATGGTGCGATTAAATGGCAACAATCTCTTGATGGAACAACAGGAAGTGCGGTGGCTATTGATAGAAACGGACATATCTATGCAGGTACCAGTGAAGCTATTTATGCTTTCAGCGCAAATAAGGAAGAACTTTGGAAACTCAGTGGTGTCAATGTGGCGGAGCCGGAAACTTTTGCTTTGAATGGCAACACGCTTTACGCAACTTTGAAGTCAAAGGCTGGACTTGTTGCTGTTGATATCACGAACGGAACCAAAAAATGGACCTATCCGACAACAGGCGGTGATGCTTATTTCCCTATCGTAGATAAGAAAGGTGTTGTTTATTTTACAGAGAAAGGTTCGCAAACAGTTTACGCTGTAGACGCTGACGGTTCAAAAGTATGGGTGAAGAAGGTAAATAATAACCTGAACTACAGTGGTGCTGCGTTGAGTACAGATGGTGTTCTTTATATCGGAACGCAGTCAAATAATAAGATTTTCGGACCTAATACGGCAGATGGAAGTACTGTTTATGAAGAATCTGTGGGTCAACAGGTAATGGCATCCGTTTCGATTGGTCCGGACAAGCGTCTTTATTGTGGTACTATTGGAGCGAGCAATATAGGTTCTATAAAAGCGTTTGACATTAATAAAACGTTGGAAACAGACTCCTGGAGTATACGGGGTGGAGATATTCAAGGTACAAACCGACAAAAATAAACGGTGATGAGAAAATTGATTTTTATCGCATTTATGGTGATGTCTGTTTGTGGATATGCACAGAAATATGAAGTAGGTACTACGACAGCAGTGTGGAAAGCACCTGCTGCTGCCGACTTCCTTCATGCAAAAGCGACTGGTGTGAAGTATGTCGAAGTGGCCTTTAATCAATGTTATAGGGGAGTTCCTGTCGATGAAGTGATTCCACGTATAAAGGAAATGAAAGCGAAGATAGACAGTGCGGATATTGAAGTCTGGTCTATTCATCTTCCTTTCTCCCGAACGCTGGATATCTCAGTTCTGGATGATCGGTTAAGGAAGGAAAATGTAGATTTTATGGCAGAGATGATAGAATTGTGTGCCATGTTCCAACCGACTTGCCTGGTTTTGCATCCAAGTTCGGAACCGATAGCCGATAGTATTCGGGCGCAACGGATTGCCAATGCTTCGGAGTCTATTGCTTATTTGAAGAAATATGCTGATAGGATTGGCGCTCAACTTTGTATAGAGAATCTGCCCAGAACCTGTTTGGGAAATACTCCGGAGGAACTTATGAGGATTGTCGGAGATATCCCGGACGTAAAAGTGTGCTTTGATACAAATCACTATACCAAAGGCACGACAGAGCACTTTGTGGCAATAGTAGGTAGCCGTATCGGCACTATACATGCTTCAGATTTTGATTTGGTGAACGAATGCCACTGGCTTCCTACACAGGGAAATATAAAATGGGGAAAGTTGATGCAAGATTTGGAGAAGACCGGATATAAAGGCGTTTTCATGTATGAAGCGACGAAGGATCACGAAAATAATAATGTGAGACCTGCTCTTGAACGGATTGCAGAGACCTTCGATAAAATAACTGATGACTATAAAACACTGAAATAATATGAATAATATAAGAAGAATACAATATTTCCTGTTTTGCCTGCTGGCAATAGGACTTGCAAGTTGTAGTGACGATGATAATAATGATAAGAAGACCGGGTACGAAGGAATTCTTACGGAACTGGCAGCAAAGGTAGATGCCACTACCCAACAGTTATGGGGAACTTCTCCATCAATTGTAAATACTGAACGTGCCGATGCTTTGAGCACTATTCAGGGATATGCCGATAAATGTCTGGATGACTATTTTATCAGTTTTCTGAATGGTTTTGATCAGGCAAGTATGAGTATGGAGAAGAGTGAACCGATCTTATACTATTACCGGAGTGCTTTTGACCGGGTGATGGACGGAATTGAAAACTCCAAAGTAGAGAATGGCACAGCAGAAATCTGGTTGCTTTATAACATGGGATATATAGTTAAGACTCCTTCCGGATGTTTTGCTATTGATATTTCTCATCGCTGGGCGAAGGAACTTGCACCCTATATCGACTTCCTTTGTGTGACGCATAAGCATTCTGATCATTATAATACAGATTTGATTCAGGCAATGTTTGATTTGGATAAGCCGGAATTATCCAATTATTTGAAAGACACCACTTATCCCTACACGGCAAAGGGGGATAAAGATTATGAAATAGGTAAATTTAAAATCCGTACTTGTATTACCGATCATAATAATTCCGGATTATCAAATTTCGTAACTATTTTCCAGATAGACTGTGGGGACGATACTGGAAATTTCGTCTTTATGCATGTCGGTGATTCCAATTTTAAACCGGAACAATATACAAATATTGCGCCACATGTCAATGTCTTGATTCCCCGCTATGCTCCTAATGCGCTGACTGAGAATAATATTTTAGGTACCGGAGCGGGACAGGTACAGCCGGATTATGTTCTGTTATCCCATATTCTGGAAATGGCTCATGCAGGTGTTGATGCATCCAGATGGTCATTGGACATGGCACTAGAACGGGCGTCCAAGATTAACTGTGACCAGACCTATGTGCCTATGTGGGGAGAAAAGATGGTCTGGAAGAATGGTAAGCTGAACTAATAATTTTAATATTTGAA
>OGLN01000668.1_pt1 | contig 27231 bp, 19 predicted proteins | sample 1572641 | NCBI WGS metagenome assembly OGLN01 (sample SAMEA2581903, study PRJEB24529) | metagenome | biome: Human gut stool | place: China | collected 2011
GTCATCCCAGCCGCGTTCCAGGCGAACGAGCACCAGCGGGCGCACCCCGTGCGGGTCGCGGGCGGCGTAGAGGGTGTCCTCGTCGCAGAACACCATGGAGAACGCGCCGCGCACGGTGGGGAACAGCTCCATCGCGGCCTGCTCCAGGCCCTTGTCCGCGGCGCGTGCCGCGAGCAGCCCGCAGACCAGGTCGGAGTCGGAGGTGGCGCGCTCGCAACCGTTGGCCGGCGAGGACGCGTTCGCCGCGACGGTGTCAACGCCCTCGGCGACCACGCGATCCATCAGTTCGGCGGTGTTGACGAGATTTCCGTTGTGGCCGAGGGCCAGACCGCTGCCGGTGGCCGTGGTGCGGAAGGTCGGCTGGGCGTTCTCCCAGGTCCCGCCGCCGGTCGTGGAGTAGCGGGCGTGCCCCACGGCGACGTGGCCGTGCAGCGACGCCAGGACCTGCTCGCTGAACACCTGGCTGACCAGGCCGAGGTCCTTGTACACCAGCACCTGCGAGCCGTCGCCGACGGCGATGCCCGCGGCCTCCTGGCCGCGGTGTTGCAGGGCGTACAGGCCGTAGAAGCTGAGCTTGGCGACTTCCTCACCAGGGGCCCACACACCGAAGACGCCGCATTCCTCGCGGGGAACGTCGTGCTCGACGGGGTCCGCGGCCGCAGGGGCCGACTGATCCTTGCCTGCGTTGACCGGACGGTCGGTGACCACCGAAAACTCCTCGGGGACGGAGCCGGAGTTACACCTCAGTGTAAACAGGGCGCAATGCGCCGATCGCCCCCGCGCTCCAGTGGTGGGCGTCTCATCGCGCGCATCACCCCACGCGCACCAGCGGGAGCCACTGCGACACGTCCGCCCTGGAGCCGGACGCGGTGATGACCGGCAGTACCTTGTCCATGTCGTCCTCCATGATGCGGTTCACAATCTCCAGCGCCTGGCGGTCTTTCACAAGCGCGCCAATGGCAGTGCGGCCGGAAAGCCCGAACGGGTCGCGGCAGCGCACACGCACGGACGCTGTCAGCCGGATATCCTCTGCGGAGATGCCGAGCAGCAGCTCAAAACGTCCCGGCTGAACGATCCATTCGCCGAAGTCCGCATACCAACCGGCAAAGTCTTCCTTTTTCAGTGTCAGCGTAACCGTTTTTTCTTCTCCGGGCTGCAAATACACCTTGCAGAACGCCTTCAATTCCTTTTCCGGACGGTCATAGCAGCACGCCCCGTCATGCACATAGAGCTGTACGACCTCGCTGCCTGCCATGGCTCCGGTATTTTTGACGTTCACCTGCACAGCAAGCGGTTCGTCGTCGATGCGGACGCTTTCGGGCACGCACAGATCAGACAGCGCAAAGCTGGTATAGCTCAGGCCGTGTCCGAATGGGTACAAGGGCCGAATGTGCCGCGCGTCATACCAGCGGTAGCCGACATAGATCCCTTCTCCGTGCCAGACTTCCTTGTTTTCGCCGCCGTAGTTCTTGTAGCTCGGGCAGTCATAATAATGGCGGGGCCATGTCAGAGGAAGATGGCCGGACGGATTGACAAGCCCAAACAAAATATCCGCTGTGACCTTTCCGCTCATCATACCTGCAAAGAACGGGCAGACGATCGCGCTGACACGCGATTCATACGCAGAAAGATCGACCGGTCCGGTCGCGTTCACGATCAGGATGAGCTTGCCGCCAGCCGCTTCCGCTTCTTTTAATGCGCGTTCCAGTTCCAGCCGGTCGTCCTCATCCATGTCCATTGTCAGCCGGTCGGCGCCCTCGCAGGCGTCTGCACCGACCGTGACGATCCAGTATTTTGTTTCTTTCCCGGCAACCTCATATCGAACATGTTCCGTACCTGACAGTTCACATGCCCTGTCATACGGATTTGTGCCCAGATCAGTAGAAGCGGCAACACTCACCGGGATCAGGACAAAGTCCTTACTGCGCTTGCCGCAGAAGACAACGTCCGTCGTTTTATCAAGCGGCAGCACGCCATCGTTTTTCAGCAGCACGACGCTTTCCCTTGCGGCCATCTCCGCCGCTTCATAAGCCTCCTGAAGATGGAACTCCGGGTATTTCCCCGTAAATGCCGTCGATCCAAGCGTGACGCGCAGAATGTTCCGGATCGCTGTGTCCAGCTTTTCCTCTGGAAGCCGACCAGAGTTTACAGCGTCCACGATATTCCGGATGCCTAGTGGCCCCGGCATCGTCAGATCGGTACCGGCAGCAATGGCGGAGGGAACATCATAAGAAGCGCCCCAATCGGATACGACAAAGCCATCAAAGCCCCATTCCTCGCGCAGAACCTTTGTCAGCAGCCATTCATTCATCGCGCACGGAATGCCGTTCAGTTTGTTATAGGCAGACATGACCGTCTTTGCGCCCGCTTTCAGGCAGGCATGGAACGCAGGAAAATAGATCTCGCGCAGTGCACGTTCAGACACGCGCTCGTTGACACCCAAACGATCCTTCTCCTGGCTGTTGGCTGCGAAGTGCTTCACATCAGCAAGCAAACCGGTCGATTGGATGCCGCGCACCATACCGGCGGCGATCTCGCCGAGCAGCTTCGGATCCTCGGAATAGCTCTCCGACAGGCGCCCTGCAAGCGGATCGCGGTGAATGTTGATGCACGGACCGAGGATCATGTCGATGCCATGGCTTCCGATCTCACGTGCAACCGTTTTCCCGCACAATTCCGCGATTTCAGGGTTCCACGTGCAGCCAAGCGCAATGGCCGGCGGATAGCAGCCGTCCTCACGCTTCTGCTTTGGAGCGCCGGACGCCGCCTGCGCAGCCATCCGCTTTTTCAGCTCTGCAAGTGCAAGAAGAAGGCCACCCATATAGCCGTTCTTCTCACGGTCAAGCGGCGTTCCGTTTTTTTCCGCCTCCGCTGAAAGCTGCTGATAGATCGCCTCGCCCAGATATTCACGCAGATTGAGTCCTGTGCAGGTATCGATCATGTAAATGGGAGGAATTCCGTATTTCGGCATTGCCGCCGAGCGGAACGGCGAGCTGCCCTGTATCATCTCCGCTTTTTCTTCCAATGTCATCTCTGACAGGATCGCTTCTATAGATTGAATATCCTTGAGTTGTGTTGCCATTTTCTCAACCTCCTTGATCTTCTGTTATTTTATCGGGAACACCGATCGCCTCCTATCATAGTTGTGATGCCTTTACCATATTTGTGACATTGTTTCATTTTTGTCAATTATGTCGATAATTTGAGGCTGATTTTTGTGCAAAACATAAAAGCCACATCCGGCATGGATGTGGCTTTCACGTTTAACAATTATGTTTCTCTGAAAATCCGCCGGTATTCCTGCGGCGTCGTGCCAGTTTCGGCCTTGAACGACTCTGTAAAATGACTTTGTGAGGAAAAGCCGAGATAGCGGCTGATATCAAGAATGCTCCGCTCAGAATGACGCAGCAGCTTTTTCGCTGTTTTGATTCTGTTATCGCGGATAAACGCACACAGGCTGATACCTTCAACAGCCTTGAACGTGCGGGAAAGATACTCGCGGCTGACGCCCAGCGCCTGTGCAAGCTGCCCCGTGCGGATCGGCTCATGCGCATGCTGATGGATATACTCCTTCGCCTGCTGAACGATCGGATGATAGGTCCGTTGGCGATATTCCGCAATAAAATCACCGAGCTTATACAGGCTTGCATGCGCATGGCAGATCACATCGTTGACGGTAGCGGCCTCCTCGATCAGCTGAATACAGACGTCTGCGGCCGTAAACGCAAGCTCCGATTCCACAATCCGATCCAGCATGGCAAACTGGATGATCGCTGAGATCAGGCAAATCACAAGATCCTTTGTAGAGCGAAGCTTTTCCTTTGATAGTACACCATAGCGAAAGGGCTTCTCACCATTCAAAAGCCGCGCAAGCTCCTGCTTGTCGTTTTTCTTAACGCTCTCGTAGATCAGGTAGCCCCACTCAAAGGAATTGTGTAAAAAGCCGGACTCCTGCCGCAGAAACTGCACCTGCGTAAAGCGTTGCTCAAACCGATGGATATAGGAATCCAGATACGCTTCCGAAACCGTGACCCGATCCGTCTGGGAGGCATCGGCGTACTGCAGGACGGCTGCCGGACCACTCGGCTTTTTCATATCGGGAATCTCCTTTCATCCAAATGTATGACTTCCGCTGCCGATCTCGCAGGTATTCCCGTGCCAGCTGACTGTTCCAGTGGTGTTTGGCGGGATGGTCACGGACAGCGTTTCACCCGTCCGGGTCACCGTGATCGCCCCGGCTTCACAGACAAACGTCCGGCTCCAGTCAAACGGCACGTTGTCCATGGGACGAATTTGAATGTGGGAAAAGCCCGGTTTTGCCGCGTCAATGCCGCACAGCCGCCTGCAGATCCACTCGTCTACGCAGCCGAACGCATAGTGATCGAAGCTGCATTTCTGCGGCTCGCCCTGTTCGCTGAACGCAAACCAGTTTTCCCATATCGCAGTCGCACCCTGCTCCACCTCAAACAGCCACGACGGCTGCTTCGTCTGCATCAGGATGCGCAGCGCCGCCTCCGCTCCGTAGAGGGCTTCCGCAACATCCAGCAGAAACGGCGTTGCGAGGAAGCCCGTGCCGACGCAATCATCCGCATCATCCAGCAGCGTTCTGAGCTGCGCGGTAAACTGCGGATACAGTGCCTCCGGCACAAGGCCGAATGCAAAGGCCAGTACGTATGCCCCCATCAAATGCTTCGGCAGATGCCCCGGCGTTAAAAGCCCATCCACGATTGCCTGCTTCATGTGCTCAGCATAATCAGAATAATCAGAATATTCCGCACGGTTCAATAGAAAACAGATTTCCGCAAATACGCGCAGCGTCCGATAGCCAAAGAAAGGCGCGATATAGCCCGCGCTTTCCTTGCAGACCTCCAACCCCTCCGACGGCTGACCGGGGATCAGCCATTCACCGAAGTGAAAGCCCGTATTCCAAAGCCAGCGGTCTGTCCTTTCCGGCAGTTCGCTTCCCCGGCGTGTGTTTGCGGTATGAACGATATAGTCACACCAGCGCTTCATCGGTTCAAAATACCGACGGAGCACATCAGGATTCCCCGTTGCCCGGTAAAGTGCATACGGCACCCATACGATTGCGTCGCTCCAGCCCGCAACCCCCGGCAGCCCCGTATCGCCAAACGCAGCAGCAAATTGTGCAGACCCCTTTTCGTACAGCGCCGTGAGCGGAGAAATGATCGGCAGCACACCGTTTTCCCGCTGCTCGGCAGCAAGCCCATCCAGCCAGCTGAGCAAAAATGGCGTCATTTCCTCGTTGCGTATCGCCGTGGGTGCATAGATCAGGATATCGCCCGTCCAGCCAGCCTTTTCGCGCGTCGGGCAGTCGGTCGGAATGGAGAGCATGTTGTTTTTCTGTGAGTAGCGGATGTTCTGATACAATCTGTTCAGCCGTGCGTCGGAGCAGGAGAAGCTTCCTGCGTTTTCCTTTGGCGTTGACAGTAAAACAGCAGTAAAATCATCCTTGCTGACCTCTTTCATTCCGCGCACGCGGATGTAGCGAAATCCATGAAAGGTGAACACTGCCTCATATAAACGCGGGATCCCGTCAGATACCAGAACGTCACACTGCCGGATGGCGGACGCGGAAAAGTAATTCCCGGCCTTGTCCACAGCCTCGGTGTATTCAAACTGCAGCTGCGTTCCGCGCGGCGCATCAATCCGGATCCTCGCCCGTCCGCAGATGATCTGCCCAAAATCCACAAGCGTATCGCCCTCTGGCGTTTGCAGGATCGCCTTGGCCGGAAGCTTCTCGACAGCCTGTACCGGATCGACAGGCTGCGCACGGAGCTGGGTGTAGCCATAATCCCTGATTGCGACTGCCTGCGGCGCGCCCTCCTCGCGCGTCAGATCCAGTTTTTCTCCCATGAAAAGGTCCGTAAACACAATTTGGCTTGTCCGCACCGTTTCGCTGCCGTCGGAACCCAGCATCCCGGTTCTGCCACCCGCAAGTGTATAATGAAGCTGGAATAGGACGGCTGGGGCTTCGTGCGGAGTATCCATTCGCACCGCCGTCTGCGGGCAGAAGAACCAGCCGTCGCCGGCCAGCATTTCCAGTGTATTTGCTCCCTTGTGCAGAAGCGCTGTTACGTCATAGCACTGGTAATTCAAACTATGGTTGTACGGTGTAAACTCCGGCGCCAGCTCCCGTTCGTCCGGTCGCTGCCCGTTCACCGACACACGATAACAGCCGTAAGCCGTTGCGTACAGGCGCGCCTTGCAAACCTGCTCCGGCAATATAAAGCTGCGGCTGAAAACAACAGCGGGGTTCTCCACGCCATAGGCGAAAAGCGGGATGTCCTGCCGCGGGATCGTGCTTTCGATCCACTTTGCCTGCCAATTCTCTGCACCTGAAAATCCTGTTTCAAATTCACCGTCCGCACACGCGGCTTCACCGGAATTGTCCCAAACGGTAAGATGCCATGTGTAAGCAGTGCAGGTCCTCAGCGGTTCTCCATCATAACGGATGAAGCTCTGCAGACGGCTTTCACGTTCTCCACTGTCCCAAACTGTTTTTCCGCCCTCCGCGACGCAAATGCGATAGCGCTTCTGCAAAGCATTCTGTCTGTCACTTTCAATCCGCCACGAAAACTCCGGCGCTCCGTCAATTCCAAGCGGATTCTGCCGGTGATTGACCCGTAAATGTGTCAGCTTCATGATTATTCTCCTTTTTCGGCAAATGTTCCGAACACAAGCTCCTCCACCTTTTTGCTGATGTACGATCCCGCGCCGTCCAGATCCGAGCGGTTCAGCATCAGAACGCAGTTCAAATCGTCTGCCGGACTGACAAAAAAGTGTGTGCCGAACGCGCCGCTCCAGCCATAGGTACCTGCTGTTGCAAAGCTGCCGCCGCGTACAGGATCCTGCCGTATCTTTACGCCCAGTCCCCAGACGAAGCCCGGCTCCGGTTCCAGATGTTTCACGGGCGCTTCTGTGCACATAAGCTGAACCGTTTCCGACCTGAGTATCTGAGTTCCGCGATAGCTGCCGCCGTTTTGCAGCATTTGGGCAAACGCACCATAGTCCGTCAGCGTTGCATACAATCCGCCAGCCCCGCAGATATAGCGCTCCCCGAAATGAAATTTCTTCGGCAGGTCCTCTTTGCTGCCCGTCACATCCACAAGCTTTCCGTTCTTTCGGCAGTAGACATGTGCCAGCCGCTTTTTCTGCTCCTCATTCAGATGAAACGCCGTATCCTGCATTCCAAGCGGCTGGAAGATGTTCGCTTTATAATACTGCGCAGCATCCATACCGGATAGAACTTCGATTACGCGCGCCAGCACGTCAAACCCGGCCAGCGGCGAATATCCCGTGCCGCATCCGGGCTGAAAATCTAGCGGGTATTGCGCATACCGCTCCGCCTGTGCCACAAGATCGACCCGCTCCCGACGGTCTTTCAGCATGGCAAGCAGGCCGATCATGCCCTGCTCCAGCCCCGAGGAATGGGACAGCAGATCGCGGATCGTGATCTCCCGCTCTGCCGGAACCGTTTTCACACGTTCCATCCGGAAAAACAGCGCTTTCCACAGAAGCTCTCCCATTTTCACGCCGTCATGCCAGCGGTATCGCGCGTCAGCCGCAACGCGCGGCTTCGCAAACGACGGAATAAACAGGGAAATGGGATCGTCAAGATTCAGCTTTCCGGCCTCCATCAGCTGCAAAATACCGACAGCTGTGACGCATTTGGTCATGGACATCAAACGAAAAATCGAATCCTCCCGGATCGGCATCCTGGCCGATTTGTCAGCATATCCCCAGCAGTTCCGGTAAACCGTCTGTCCATGCTGCCGCACCAGCAGTGACGCTCCGGCAATTTCTTCATTCTGGACATACCGCTCCATAACCTCGGAGATCTGTTCTTCTCTCATCTGCATTCCTCCACATTTTCAAACGCGCCAAGCGCCTCGTCAATTTTTGAAATTGCCTTTTCGGACACCTTTGCAAGCTGAAACAGGTTCCTGAGGCTCACCGTGTCCATAAAGAAACCCACCTGTTTTTTTGCAGCCTGATACAGCAGATACTGGATCGGAAACTTCTTTTGCAGCAATTCGCCCGTCCTTGGGTTTGCAAAAATCTTGCGGCAGGAGTTTCTCGTCGATAATACTGCTGCATGCGCATCCTGATACTCCGCGCAGTCCCTGATCGAAACATATCGTCCGCTTGTAAGCTCCTCGACCCAGCCCAGACTGTCATCCATCCAATTTCCGACACGTGCGCAAAACAGCGGCCCCGTCGCGCCCGTTTCCGCGCCAAGGCGGAAGCCATGCAGTCCATAGCCATAAATATGCGCCTCATAATCCACGAAGTGCTTTTCAAACGCCTCGATCAATTTTGTAGTATTTTCGATCGGGACGATCCAATCGTTGCGGGACGACGCCAGAAAAACCGGGCAGGTAGTTTCATTGACCAGTTCGCTGGTATCCGGTGCATCCGGCAGGCAATAGGCAAGCGTCTTCCGGATCGCAAGCCCATAGCAGGAGATCACCGCATACGGCCGGTTTTTTGCGGAAGACGCAGCCGCAGTGACCAGATGCCCGCCCGCCGACAGGCCGACCGCTATCACGCGGGCGGCGCAAATATGCAGTTCCTCCTGATGTGCCGTCAGGTATTCCATCGCCGCTTCAAAATCCTCCAGCGGATTCGGCCAGCCGCTGTCTTTTCCGACGGAATATCGAAGAATAAACGCCGTATAGCCGCGCTTGTTATAGGCCTTTGCGATCGGCGCACCCTCAGACTCATCGCAGTTTCGATACGCTCCGCCGGGGCAAATCAGAAAGCAGGGCTTTCCGGCCCCTTTATCAGACAGCCAGATGGACAGCGTTACATCCTGCTGCGCATGCAGCTTTACCGTTTTCTGTTTCATCCTTCCGCCTCCTGCGCAGCATACCTCGCAATAACGCTGCGGATGCTGAAATCCGGCGGAAGCTCCTTCATCCCGCGGCGGATCCACTCGTCGATCAGGCCGTAAAGCGTTCCGGCCAGCATCGCCCGCGCATACCCTTCCATTTCATCTGGCGCGGAATCCGGTGCGCAGCAAGCAAAGATATGCTCCTTGATAATATGGGAAACGCCGTTTTCATACAAAAGCTGCACCAGCCGTTTGTTTTTTCGATACTGCTCCAGCAGCTCCGACCAGAAGCTCTCGCTCATCGCTGCGCTGTCCTTTTTCTTAAACTCTGCCCACCAGTCGTCTGTGCAGCGGATAAAGTGCTGAAGCAGGATCTGTTCCATCGAATCAAAATTCCGATAGAAGGACACGCGGCTCACGCCGGCTTTTTCACAGAGCTCGGAAATATTGATCTGTGCAAGCGGTTTTTGCTCCATCATCAGCAGCAGCGCCTGTGTTAAGCTTTCTACAACAGCGTCGTGCGCCTCATTTTTTCTTGCCATATCTGTTACACTCCCATGCGTTTTGTTACAGTTCGCGTCAGAATCGATCTTTTCTCTTTTCAAATCGGAGAATAAGTGCTACATTTGTAACAGTTACAAGTGTAGCACATAGAATGTATTTGTCAAGAGGGGATGGTTTTTTGCATTTTTCATCAGACACAAAGCTTTGGGAGCTTGAGGCGGCTTTTCCTGTGATGAAGGGTCAGTTCATCTCCGGTGGGGATTTCCTTACCGGAAGCAATGCCGAAAAAACGCTTACGCAGCTCCATAGCGAACAACCGGCATGGGTGCCGGAAGACATTCTTTACGGTTTGGAGAATCTGCATCGGGTTTCGGACAGCAAGGTTCAGCTTGTATGGCCGCTTCCGCATGCGTCGCTTGTCTATCTGCCCGCCGCGAAAAAACAGCATACCGCGTTCGCTGTTCTGGCCGCAGGCGGGGCCTATGGCGCGGTCTGCACAATGGTCGAGGCCATGCCGGTCGCAGCCCGGTTAAACGCGCTCGGCTTTGACTGCTTCTGTCTGAACTACCGCACTGCCGTACCGGAAAGCTTTGTGTCCGGTCTGATGCCGCAGCCGCTGGATGATCTTGCTGACGCGCTTCACCTGATCGCGGAAAACCGTACTGTGTTTGATGTCGATCCGATGCAGTACCTCCTGTTCGGTTTCTCCGCAGGCGGACATCTGGCAAGCCTCTGGGGAACATGCGCGCTGGGCGCCCGGCATTATGGCCTCCCGCAGCCGCTGCTGCTGGCGCTTGCCTACCCGCTTATCAGCATGGCGCAGTATCCGGCAAGCCCGGTCAGGGATTATCTCTGCAAGGGGCTGTTCGGAAGTGACTATTCTTCGGAGCAGCTGAACCGATACGACGCCGGGAAAAACATGGACGCAGGCTATCCAAAAACCTATCTTGTCCGCGCGCTGGACGACAGCACGGTTCCACCGGACAATGCCGCAGAGTTCCTGCGTGCGTTATCCTGCTATCAGGTTCCATGCCGTCTGCGGCAGGCAGAAGCCGGCGCTCATGGCTTTGGCCTCGGCAGCCGGACGCCGCTTTCCGGTTGGATAGATGACGCCGTTCTTTTTTTGGAGGAATCGACTTGAAGGAACGAGATAATATTCTTTTTTATGACACCGCATCGCTCTCTCCGACGCCTGACATCCAAAGCCGTGCAGAAGCCGACTGGTTACAGCAGGCGCTTCAAAAGCGTTTCCCCGATGAGGCGCTGCAGGTTCAGTCCGTCCATTGTAATGATACCGGGATCTATCGCCGCGGTTTGAGAAAAATTACAAACCTCCCCGCGTTTATAGACATCCGGTTGGCACACAAAACCGGACGGCATACCGAGTACATTACCGTTTGGGTCCCTGTTCGCTGGAATGACCGGTTCATCGGCACCGGAGGCGGAGGCACCGCCACCGGCGGTGAGCAGTATATTACCCGCCCAAACAATACCTCGCGCGGCATGACGCTGCCATTTGCGGTCATGAACGGATTTGCCGCTGCAACGACGGACGCGGCAAACCGGGAAAAGGAATGGGCTCTGGACAGGGAATCTGGCACACTCGACATGGAGCGGCTTGAAAACTGGCACGGAAGAAGCACGCATTTCATGACACTGGCCGGGAAAGCCGTCTGCGAACTGCTCCACGGCCGTCAGGTGCAGTATTCATACTTTCACGGCGGAAGCGGCGGCGGCAGGCAGGCAATGGTACTGGCACAGGAGTATCCTTCGGATTATAATGGGATCTGGGCATCATGTCCGGCAATCAACTGGACCAGCTTCCTGCCGGAGGGTCTGTGGCCGGTCGCAGTCATGAACAGCGAGCGGCATATTCTTTCCGAGCGGCGCATCCGGCAGTTTATGGAGGCCGCGCAGAACAGCGCCGGCGGACAGGATGCCTATTACCGCCGTCTGTCTCCCGTGGCGTTTGACCCAGTTACCCTTGTCGGCACAAACGGCATCACCGAAGCAGATGCACGCATCATGAAGCAGCTTTGGGATGGGCCGACGGATGAGGCTGGGAAGCGCCTTTGGTACGGATTCCGCCCCGGCGTCCTGTTCTGGAACAAGGTCATCCCAATCGGGGCATTTTACTACACGCTTTCCGGCAAACCGCGACCGTTTTTTCTCAGCACCTACTATCTGCGCTGGGTCACGAAAAATCCAAAGCAGACGTTTGAATCGCTCACGGTTCCGCAGTATCGATCCCTGCACCGGCAGAGCGTGACTGAGCTGGCCCGTTTTTCTGCCGACAGTGCTGATCTGCATCCATTTGCTGCGCATGGCGGCAAGCTGATGATCGACCATGGGATCGATGACCCGCTCATTCCGGTGGACGGAACACTGGATTACTGCCGAAGAATGCTCTCCGAGGTCGGTGCGGACAAGGCAGAAAAGTTCTTCCGCCTTTATATCACGCCGGGCGACGGGCATGGAAGCTGCCGGTGGCACGCGCCCGGGACCACAGAAAAAGACGGCATGCAGGCGCTGATCGCGTGGGTCGAAACAGGCTCTGCGCCGCAGGCGCTCCGTACCGTGCAGGTAGGGAAACACGGCGATACCCTCCGCACAGATAAGGCGCTCCCATACACGATTCAGAATCATGAGGAGGATGAGGCATGAAAACGAAAAAAACGTCCGTCAATCGGGAAACCTGGCAGACAACCCGTTCGGAACGGCTGAATTATTATATCGGCGACCTTGGCCGCACGCTGGAGGGGTATATTGTCACGGCATTTATGACGCTGTTTCTGCTCTTTCAGGGCATCAATCTGGTCAAGATCTCCGCTGCTATTTTAATCGTCAAAATCATTGACGCCTGCGACGATGTGATCTTTGGATTCCTGATCGACAAGCTGAACATCCGCAACAACCGGCTGCTGGGAAAGCTGGCCGGAGAGGGAAAATACCTGCCGTGGTACCGCGCAACATTTTTCCTTTTCCCGATCTTTACCGTGATTTTCTTCCTGATGCCGCAGGAGGCGTCTGACGCGCTGAAAATCGGCTGGTTCATGGTTACATATCTGCTCTACGATCTGTCCTATACGCTCGTAGAGGTTCCGATGAACTCCATGATCGTCTCTCTGACTGACAACGTCGATGAACGCAACAGCATTTTGCAATTCAAGGGGATTTTGTCCGGTATCTTTACGGTTCTCGCCGGTGTCGTCTGGATGTTCCTCGTCAGCGAGCACGTTGGCTTTTCCATGCGTGCCGTCGCGATCGTTTCCTCCGTGATCTTCTTTATTATGATGCTGCCGCTGGCAACAAAGGTAAAAGAGCACAATGTCGAGCTGAAAAATGCCGAAAACGAACAGGAAACACAGCATTACACGTTCCGGGATATGCTCGAGTGTATCAAAACGAACAAGTATATGGCCATCATCCTGTTGAGCACCCTGATCTTCAGCGGGCTTCAGACCGGCAGCGCTCTCGGTACCTATGCCTCCTATTATCTCTACGGAGATTCGATGATCCTCGTGATCCCAATCGCCATTGCGTTTGTCCCGCAGCTGATCGCGCAGCTGAATACCGAGCGGCTCTGCCGCCGGTTTGGAAAGAAAAAGGTATTTATGGTCTGCGGTCTCTCCGGCGCGCTGATCTATTCGCTGATTTACTTTGCCGGATATCGTAATTTCGTGTTGATCACAATCCTGCTTGTTTTACAGGCCGCACCCGGCAATGTTTCCAACATTGCCAAAACTTTCTTCACGCCGGATACAATCGAATACACGCGCTATAAGACAGGCAAGGACTGCTCCGGCATCTTCTTTTCGCTGAACGCTTTCCTGAACAAGCTTACGGCAAGCATATCGTCCTCCCTTGGCTTGTTCATCCTCGGTTTGTCCAGTTGGATCGCTGTTGAGGCAGACAGCTTTGAGGAGCTTGCTGCGCTGAATGTCGTTCAGCCGCAGAGCGCACTGGATACGCTCTGGATTGTCTATATGCTGATCCCTGCGATCGGCACCATCCTCGGCGTAGCCGTTATGTCCCTGTACAAGCTGCGCGACAAGGATGCAGCGCTCATGGCCAAATGCAACGCCGGTGAGATTAGCCGCGCCGAGTGTGAGGCGCAGCTGTCGCGCAAGTACTGAATCTTATAACCAAGCTGCTTTGTACCAAGAGTAATTCCATTTATTTCACGAATGTATACGCCGCTCTGCAAAATCAGCTCGATCGGTGGAATTGAGCAGCGGTTCCTCGTAAATTGAGCAATGGGACCGCCCGAATTGAGCAGTCCCACCTCTCAGGTTGAATATGGACAGCACAAAACTGTCAAGGTAGCCCAACCGCCTTGAGTGACAGGCTCTTGTCTCGAAGGTGAAAATTCGCCATGACCGTATAGCCCCGATTCTTGTTTACGCGATAGACTGCCACAGAAATCACCTTGCCATCTTGGGAAGCAGTTCTTCACCGCACTTTTTCTGGAACTTCACTCGGATGAGATCCTTATCACAGGCCTTCAGGTCTGGAAGCAGCTTCAGCAGAGGAACTGCCTCCGTGCAATCGTCAACATTTCCGGCAGACAGCAAAAAAGCCACAGGCCGCAGGTCTTTTCCGACAATGGCATGAATTTTCGTGTTCAGACCTCCGCGTGTTTTGCCGATGCTGCTTGATGTCTGACTTTTGCTCGCTTTCTTATTCCACGACCTGCCTGCACGGATGCTTTGATCGGCGTTGAATCCATGCTCAGCTCCGCGCCAGTGCCCGGGGCCGCGCAGAGCTCAAAGATCTTTTTCAAGGTTCCATCGTCCCGCCAGCGGCAGAAGCAGCTGTACACAGTCTGATGCGGACCGAATCTCGCCGGAAGATCGCTCCAGCGCGCACCACTGCGGGCAAGCCATAGGATGCCATTAAGATGCGCGCGAATATCCTTCTGTGGGCGACCGGTATGCGAGATCGGGATAAGCGGCTGGACCAGCTCCCATTCCTTATCGGTAAATTCATAACGACGAGCTTTCATGCTTGGCACTTCTTTCTGCCCGTGTCTTACCACTTATTTGTGCCTTTTTCTTGTATGCTTCGCTTTTTTGACTTTTCAGATACACCCTAAGATCGAACTTAGCTGGTGGTGTTACATTATTCATCCCTCTCGGATACCTATGGTCACCGCTCCCGCTTTCGTCATTATGTACTAACTCCACCCGTTCCGTTTGGCTAAATCGTCCATTGCGAAGCAAAACCTTTCCCACTGTGTCAATGCTGTCTGCAGCGGGTCGCCCTCGCGGATTCGCAGGGTGCGGCGGATTTCCTTGGGGATCACGACGCGGCCGAGGTCGTCGATGCGCCGGACAATGCCTGTTGCTTTCATAAATTGCTCCTCCAATGCCTTTCGTTTTGTGCTGGTTTCAAAGCTATTGTTTGCATACGCAGGAGAAATATGCAGGTAAGAAACACGACCGGTCACGCGAACCGGTCGTGTTTCGTTTATCGAAATTTTGTCGAAATATGGCGGGCGGCGTGGGTTATTTCGCGCCCTTCATCGTCAGGCTGATGCGGCCGCGCTTCTGGTCGACATCCAGAACGGCAACCTTGACGACATCGCCGACTGAGACGACCTCGGACGGGTGCTTGATGAATTTATTGCTGACCTGCGAGATATGCACAAGCCCGTCCTGATGGACGCCGATGTCGACGAACACGCCGAAATCGATGACGTTGCGCACCGTTCCGCTGAGCACCATGCCGGGCTTCAGATCCTTCAGCTCCAGCACATCCGTGCGCAAAATCGGCGCGGGCAGCTCGTCGCGCGGGTCGCGGCCGGGCTTGACAAGCTCTTTTACGATATCCTGCAGCGTCGGCACGCCGACGCCGCATTCTGCCGCAGCCTTTTCCGCACCGTAGGCGCGGAGCTTGTCGGGAAGATTGGCCATTTCCGGCTTTCCGGCATTTTTGAGATCGATGTCCAGCAGCTCCGCCAGCTTCTTCGCCGCGTCGTAGCTCTCCGGATGCACGCCCGTGCGGTCGAGCACCTGCTTGCTTTCCGGCACACGCAAAAAGCCTGCGCACTGCTCAAACGCCTTCGGCCCCAGCTTCGGCACCTTTTTGATCTGTGCACGCGAGGTGAACGCGCCGTTCTCCTCGCGGTAGGCGACAATATTTTTCGCCGTCGTCGCATTGAGGCCCGCGACCTGCTTTAAAAGCGGCGCGGAGGCTGTGTTCAGATCGACGCCGACGGCGTTGACGCAGGCCTCGACTACGCCGCCCAGCGCGGCATCCAGCTCCTTTTCCGGCATATCGTGCTGGTACTGCCCGACGCCGATGGCCTTCGGGTCGATCTTTACCAGCTCTGCCAGCGGGTCCTGCAATCTGCGTGCGATGGATACTGCCGAACGCAGGTTCACGTCATACTGCGGGAATTCCTCCGCCGCCAGCTTCGACGCGGAATAGACGGACGCGCCTGCCTCGTTGACAATCATATAGGAAACGCCGCCGCCAAGCTTATGGATCATCTCGACGGCCATGGCCTCCGTTTCGCGCGAGGCCGTGCCGTTGCCGATGGCAAGATGGCGCACATTGTCCTTTTTGATGAGCTGTGAAAGCTTTGCAATCGCGTCCTGCTTCTGTTTTTCGCCGAACGTCGGATAGACGACCGTGGTGTCGAGCACCTTGCCCGTCTCGTCCACGACGGCGACCTTGCAGCCGTGGCTGTAGCCGGGGTCGAGGCCCATCGTGATCGCGCCTTTTACCGGCGGCTGCATGAGAAGCGGGCGCAGGTTGAGGGCGAAATTATGAATGGCCTGCTCGTTTGCCATGTCCGTCAGCGCCGTGCGCAGTTCGCGTTCCATGCTGGGCTCCAGCAGCCGGTCATAGCTGTCGTCGCAGACGGACTTGATAAATTCCATCGCCGGGCTGCCGGGCTTTACGACGCCGCGCCGGATGCATTGCAGCGCCTCGTCGCGGTCAACGGACAGGCTGACCTTCAAGGCCCCCTCGCGTTCACCGCGGTTGAGTGCCAGAACCTGATGGCTTTGTAAACGGGAAATGGGCTGGGAAAACTCGAAATACTGCCGGTAGACGGCGGTTTTGTCGTCCTCCTCGTCCTTTGCCGCTGCCGAACGCGCCGTGCCGCGCCGGTTCATAAGCGTGCGCAGGCTCTTGCGCACCTCCGCGTTGTCCGAAATGCGCTCGGCAAGAATATCCGACGCGCCCGCAAGCGCGTCCTCGATCGTCTCCACGCCCTTTTCAGGGTCAATGTATGCCTGTGCCAGCACCTCCGGCGCGTCCATTTTCAGCGTTTGCGCGAAAATTGCGTCCGCCAGCGGCTCGAGGCCCTTTTCCTTCGCGATGGTCGCGCGGGTGCGGCGCTTGGGCTTGTAGGGCCGGTAGAGGTCCTCAACCTCAGCCAGCGTCGCCGCCTCGTCGATGGCCTTCGCCAGCTCGTCCGTCAGCTTTTCCTGCGCTTCAATAGAAGCCTTGACCTCCTCGCGCCGCTGGGCAAGATTGCGCAGATATTGGAGCCGTGTTTCGAGCGTCCGAAGCGCAGTGTCGTCCATTGCGCCGTGCTGCTCCTTGCGGTAGCGGGCGATGAACGGAATGGTGTTGCCTTCGTCCAGAAGGGCAATGACGTTTTCAATATATTCCTGCTTGCAGTTTAATTCCTGCGCCAGAATTTCCGATATAGACTGCATGGGTTACTCCTTACTGAAAAAATCTTTTTGTATTGTATCACAAATCATGCTACAATCAAACAAAAAACTGTGGGAGGCTCCCGATATGCCGATTCGCGCACTGCTCATGGACATTGACGATACGCTGTTTGACTTTCAGACCAGCTCCCGGAACGCGCTTTCCATCGCGTTCCGCGCCTTCGGCCTGCCGTTCACGCCGGAGATGTGGGAGCGCTACCGCGCGCTCGACGCGGAGCTCTGGCAGCGCTTTGAGCGGGGCGAGATCACAAAGGAGGCACTCTATGTCGAACGCTTCCGCGTCTTTTTCGCGGAATACGGTCTGGAGGCCGACCCGGCGGCGTTTAACGCCGCATACTTCCGCGAATTGGGCGATCAGTGCAATTTCATGCCGCACTGCGAACAGGCGCTGCGGCAGCTGCACGCGCAGTACAAAATTTTTATCGTGACAAACGGCAACACGGAGATTCAGACGCGCCGCATCGCCGCCAGCGGCATGGCGCAGTATTTTGACCGCGTGTTTATCTCCGAGCAGATGGGCTGCAAGAAGCCTGACAAGCTGTTTTATGACAAGGTTTTCGCCGAGATCGGCGAGGATTACCGCGCGCAGTCCATCATGATCGGCGACAGCCTCTCAAGCGATATGCAGGGCGGCCGCAATGCCGGGATCCCGACCTGCCTCTATGGGCGGACGGAGCCGATCTCGCCGCTGTGCGACTATGCTGTGGCGGACCTGCTGGAGCTTCCGGCACTGCTTGCGCCGCTGTGACGAACCGGTGCGCGCAATCCGTATAAAATATTCCCATTTCCCAGATTTCCGCTTGCAAAACGCGGCGGAAGCCGGTAAAATAAATAGATATGAAAATTGTGAAATATTTGCGCTGAGCGCGTGCGGCGGAGGGCTTTTCTTATGCCGGCAGATATTCTGACCCGTATTCAAAACGAAATTCACGCCTTTTCCAAAGGCCAGAAAAAGATCGCGTCCTATATCCTGACCAACTATGACAAGGCGGCGTTTATGACGGCCAGCCGTCTCGGCAAGACCGTCGAGGTTTCGGAGTCGACTGTTGTGCGCTTCGCCGTGGAGCTGGGCTACGCGGGCTATCCGGAGATGCAGAAGACGCTGCAGGAGCTTGTCCGGAACAAGCTCACCAGCGTCCAGCGCATCGAGGTCGCCAGCGACCAGTTCGGCAATCAGGACGTCGTGTCCAGCGTTTTGCAGCGCGACGCCAACGCCATCCGCATGACGGCGGAGGCGCTGGACCGCGCGCAGATGACCCGTGCGGTCGGCGCGATTCTGCGTGCGCGGTGTATTTATATTGTAGGCGTGCGCTCGTCCGCGGCGCTGGCCAACTATCTGAATTTCTATTTCCGCAATATTTTTGAAAACGTGCGCCTTGTTTCCTCCACGGCCACCAGCGAAATGTTCGAGCAGCTTCTGCGCGTGGGACACGAAGACGTCGTCATCGGCATCAGCCTGCCGCGCTATTCCAGCCGGACAGTGAAGCTGCTGCAGTACGCACACGACTCCGGCGCGACCGTCGTGACCATCACGGACAAGCCGGAGGCCCCGGCGGGGAAGGTCGCCGACTATGTTCTGTGCGCCAAGAGCAACATGGTCTCGTTCGTCGACTCGCTCGTCGCGCCGATGAGCGTGGTCAACGCGCTGATCGTCTCCGTCGGCTTGCAGCAGGAGGACAGCGTGGCAAAAACCTATGAGGATCTGGAGCGGATTTGGGATGAATATGACGCCTTTGAGCGGGTCGAATAAAATTGTCGTTGTCGGCGGCGGCGCGGCGGGCATGATGGCCGCCGGTATGGCCGCGCAGGCGGGCGCGCAGGTGACGCTGCTGGAGCAGAACGGCCGGCTCGGCAAAAAGCTTCTCATCACCGGCAAGGGCCGCTGCAACGTCACGAACGACTGCCCGTGGCAGGATGTGCTGCAAAGCGTCCCGACGAACCCGCGCTTTCTCTACAGCGCCCTCGCGGGCTTTTCGCCCGCAGACGCAAAGAAATTCTTTGAAGACTACGGCTGTGTGCTCAAGACCGAGCGCGGCAACCGCGTTTTTCCTGTCTCTGACCGGTCGCAGTCCGTTCTGGATGCGCTCGAACGGTTCCTGCGTGCATACCATGTGCGTATCCTGCCGCGCAAAGCGGCGGAGATCGCCGTTTCCGATGGCCGCGTGACCGGCGTAAAAACGGCGGAGGGTCCCGTGCCCGCAGACTGTGTCATTCTTGCAACCGGCGGCCTGTCCTACCCCGCGACCGGCTCGACCGGCAGCGGCTACGCCATGGCGCAGGCCCTCGGGCATACGATCATAGAGCCGACCGGTTCGCTCGTCCCGCTGGTCGAGAAGGGGCACGACTGCGCGAAAATGCAGGGGCTGGCCCTGAAAAACATTGCAGTCAAACTTGTAAACACAAAGGGAAAGACCGTCTATGAGGACTTTGGGGAATTGCTGTTTACCCATTTTGGCCTCTCCGGTCCTGTGATCCTCTCTGCCAGCGCGCATATGGCGCGCGGGGAGGCAGGCTATACGGTCAGGATCGACCTCAAGCCCGCATTGGACGAAAAAACGCTGGACGCGCGCATTCTGCGCGATTTTTCCGCCGCGCAGAACCGCGATTTTGAAAACAGCCTTTCGGCGCTTCTGCCGAGATCCATGATCCCGGTCGTCATTGCCCGCAGCGGCATTGATCCCATGCAGAAGGTCAACTCCATCACGAAGCAGCAGCGAAGAGCACTGCTTGAGACGATCAAATGCTTTTCCGTGCCCATTGCCTGCAAAGCGCCCGTCGAGGACGCCATTGTGACCTCCGGCGGCGTGAAGGTCTCCGAGGTCAACGCGAAGACGATGGAATCGAAGCTGGTGCAGGGACTGTATTTTGCGGGCGAGCTTCTGGACGTCGACGCCTATACGGGCGGCTTCAATCTCCAGATCGCCTGGGCGACGGGCCGTCTCGCGGGGCTGTCTGCCGCCGCGAAGGAATTCCAGAAACCGGAGGACGCGACATGAGCAAATTTGTTTCCATCGCCATCGACGGCCCGGCAGGAGCCGGGAAAAGCACCATGGCCAGAGCCTGCGCACAGGCGCTGGGCTATCTGTACGTCGACACCGGCGCGATCTACCGCACCGTCGGCTATTATATGCGCCTCATGGGCGTCGGCCCGAAGGACAAGGACGGCATTGCCCGCCTCATCGACGAGGTCAACATCGATATCCGCTATGAGGACGGCGTGCAGCATATGATCCTCAACGGCGCGGACGTGACAGGGGAGATCCGCACGCCTGAAATGTCCATGTACGCCTCCGGCGTGTCCGCGCAGCCGTGCGTGCGCGCGTTTCTGCTCGATATGCAGCGGCAGCTTGCCCGGACGCACAGCGTCGTCATGGATGGCCGCGATATCGGGACGGTCGTGCTGCCGAAGGCCGACGTGAAAATTTTCCTGACCGCCAGCGCCGAGGTGCGCGCGAAGCGCCGCTTTGACGAGCTGCAGCAGAAGGGCGACAAAACGCCCTACGCGCAGATCCTCGCTGAGACGAAGCAGCGCGACAAACAGGATTCCGAGCGCGCCAATGCCTTGCGTATTATCAGCACGGCAAAAATAACGCCCACGCGCCGTTAAAGCAGGCGGCGGACGCCGTGCTGCTCGATACCTCCGGCGATACGGTCGAGCAGTCGGTCAATGCCATTTTGGATATCGTCAGGAGGAAGCTCGGGTGAACTTCTGGTACCATCTGTGCTGGTGGCTGTGCCGCATCGGGCTGTTTTTCTGGCACCCGGTCTTTCATGTGACGGGCCGGGAGCAGATCCCGGCGGGCAGCTGCATTTTCTGCGCCAACCACTCCGGCATGGCAGACCCCATCTGGATTCTGCTTGCCCTGCCTGAAAAGAAAATGATCCGCATCATGGCCAAGCAGGAGCTGCGGCGCGTGCCGTTTATCGGCTGGGTCATGGAAAAATTCCGCGTGATCTTCGTCAACCGCGGCGCGCATGACATAGCGGCGTTCAGTCAGTGCGTCGATGCGCTGGCGCGTGAACAGGAGAAGCTGCTCGTCTTTGTCGAGGGGACGCGCTGCAACCGGGAAAAGCACGTGCGCGCGAAAACGGGAGCCGTGCGCATGGCGGCGAAGGCCGGGGTCCCGGTCGTGCCGGTATTCGTCACGCGCAACAAAACGCCGTTTTGTCCGGTCAGCGTCGTGTTCGGCACGCCATACCGCGTCGGCGCGCTCGACCCGAACGACCACGACGCCTGCCAGCAGGCGTCCGACCGGCTCCTGAAAACGATCTATGAACTGGGCGGTGACAGCTATGCAGATCAGATTGGCTGAAACGGCGGGCTTCTGCTTCGGTGTGGAGCGCGCCGTCGCCCTTGCCGAGCAGACGGCGCGCGATTGCAAAAATGCGGTCACGCTCGGCCCCATTATCCACAACCGCCACGTCGTCGCGCGGTTTGAGCTGCTTGGCCTGCGCGAAATTTCAGCGGCAGACGAGGCGCAGCCCGGCCAGACCGTCGTCATCCGCGCGCACGGCATCCCCGTCGGGGAGCAGCGGACGCTGTCGGCCCGCGGCGCGGTGACGGTTGACGCGACCTGCCCGTTCGTAAAGAAGATCCACGTGATCGCGCAGAAGGCGGAGCGGGACGGGCGGAGCCTTCTGATCATCGGCACGCCCACCCACCCGGAGATCATTGCAATCGCAAGCTATTCCTCTGACGCGCACGTCTTCCAGAGCGCCGAAGCGCTCGAAACCTGGCTCACGGAGCGCCCGGAGCGGCGCGATTTGCCGTTTTGTCTGGTTTCACAGACGACAGGGACGCAAAAATTGTGGGAATCATGCCGGGAAATTGCAAAAAAAGTGTGTACAAATTGCGAAATATTTGATACAATATGCAGAGCTACGGAAATGCGGCAGGAAGAAGCAGCTTTTCTTTCAAAGAGTTGTGATGCGATGGTCGTTGTCGGGGACGCAAGAAGCTCCAATACGGGGCGGCTTGCCATGATCTGCAAGGAGAATTGCCCGAAGGTGGTGCTCGTCGATCATGCCGATGAATTAGATATGACCTTTTTTCATGGCGCAGCTACTGTGGGTATAACGGCGGGCGCATCGACGCCGCCGTGGATAATTAAGGAGGTAAACAACAAAATGAGCGAAGAACTGAAAGTTGAAACTGCAATGGAGGAGAATTTTGCCGAGCTTCTCGAGCAGTCCCTCAAAACTTTGAATAATGGAGATAAGGTAACTGGCACCGTCATGGCCATCGGTTCCACCGAGATCGAAGTCGACCTTGGCACGAAGCACACCGCCTACATCCCGCTGGAAGACTTCTCCGGCGATCCGTCCGTCAAGCCCGAGGACGTCGTGCACGTCGGCGACCAGATCGAAGCGATCGTCGTCCATGTCAACGACGGCGAAGGCGTCGTCCGCCTGTCCCGCAAGCGTCTCGAGGCCGGCAAGGCCTGGGAAGAGATCGAAGCGGCCGTTGAGGACAAGACTGTCGTCGAGGGCAATGTCACCGAGGAAAACAAGGGCGGCATCGTCGTCAACGTCAAGGGCATCCGCGTGTTCGTTCCCGCTTCTCAGAGCGGCCAGCCCCGCGGCGCCGATCTGTCCGAGATGATCGGCCAGACCGTGTCCCTGCGGATCACTGAGGTCAACCGTGCCCGCCGCCGGGTGGTGGGTTCCATCCGTGCCGTGCAGTACGAGGCCCGTCAGGCTGCCCAGGCTGCCATCTGGGAGAGCATCGAGGTGGGTAAGCACTACACCGGCACCGTGAAGTCCATGACCAGCTACGGCGTGTTCGTGGACATCGGCGGCGTGGACGGTATGGTACATATCTCCGAGCTGTCCTGGTCCCGCATCAAGAACCCCGCCGAGGTGGTTTCCGTGGGCGACACCCTGGATGTGTACGTCATCTCCTTCGATCCCGAGAAGCACAAGATCTCCCTGGGCGTCAAGGATCATTCCTGCAACCCCTGGGACACCTTCATGAACACCTATAAGGTGGGCGACGTGGCCAACGTCCGCATCGTGAAGCTGATGACCTTCGGCGCCTTTGCCGAGGTCGTGCCCGGCGTGGATGGTCTGATCCACATCTCCCAGATCGCGGACCGCCGCATCGAGAAGCCCGGTGACGTTCTGTCCGAGGGCCAGATGGTGGACGCCAAGATCACCGCCGTGGACGAGGAGAAGCAGAAGATCTCTCTGTCCATCCGCGCTCTGCTGAACGACGAGCCCGCCGAGGACGAGGAGTAATCTTCCCCGAACCGGCCTGTGTCGGAACTGAATCGCTGACAAACGGCCCCCGGTGTCGTACCGGGGGCCGTTTTTTTGTACGTCGCGGGGGTCAGCGCTGGTTCTGATTCTGGTTCTGGTTCTGATTCTGCTTGGAATTGCGGTTCTGACGGGTGTTCTGATTCTGATTCTGATTCTGGTTGTTGTTCTGGTTCTGATTCTGGTTCTGGTTCTGGTACTTGTCCATGACGGACACCTCCTTCTGTACCTGCGGTACAGGGATAGTTTGGCCGGAACCGGCGGAATCATGCACAAGTCCGGGAAAAAATCGCAAAGCGCGGCGGCGGGGTTGTTCCGGAACAGGGAATCTGGTATAATGCGGATAGAAATTTTTGCGGAGGAGGGAACCGTCATGCGGACGCTGGCCGCCATATCGCTGTCCTTTGCCGCCGCCGTTTTCGCGGCGGTGCTGCTGCCCTGGTCCGGGTGGACCTGGTGGGCGGCAATCGTCTGCGGAGCAATGGGCCTGGCGGCGGTGCTGCTGCGCCGCCGTCTGCCGGACCAGCTGCGGTTGCGGGCGGCGGTGATTCTGTTCTCCCTCTGCGGAGGTCTGCTGTATTTCGGCGGGTATCAGGCCCTGGTGCAGCAGCCGGTGCTGGAGCGCTGCGGCCGGGAGGCGGAATTTTCCGCCGTCGCGGCGGACTTCGGCCAGCTGACGGAGCAGGGCGGCCGGGTGACGGTGTATCCGGAGGGGCTCCGGGGCGTCAAGGCGGTCTGCTATGGAGACGCGTCCCTGGCGGCTTTGGAGCCGGGACAGAGGATTACCGGCCGGGCCAAATGGCAGGATGCGGGCCGCATCCATGAAAACGACGTGACCACATTTACCTCCCGGGGCGTGTTCGCTTTGCTGTACGTCCAAGAGGACGCAGCAGTGGAGCAGGGCAGTGCCGGGAGCCTGCGGTGGCTGCCCCAGCGGACGGCCCGGGCCCTGCGGGAAAAGATCGCCGCCATCTGGGACGACGAGACCACCGCCGCCTTTGTCACGGCGGAGCTGACCGGAGACCGGGGCGGCCTGTCCGTGGCGGACGAAACGGCCATGTCCCAGGCAGGACTTTCCCACCTGTTCGCCGTGTCCGGCCTGCACTGCGCGTTTCTGGTGAGCCTGCTGGGCCTGCTGCTGGGCAGCAGGCGGCGGCTGTCCGCCGGGGTATCCATGGCAGTGCTGGCGTTTTATATGCTGGTGGTGGGCTTGTCGCCGTCGGTGGTGCGGGCGTGCATCATGCAGGCCTTTGTGCTGGCGGCGCCCCTGTTCAAGCGGGACAGCGACGGTCTCACCAGCCTGGGCGCGGCGCTGCTGGTGATTTTGCTGGCCAACCCCTTCGCCGCCGGAAGCATCAGTCTGCAGCTGAGCTTTGCGGCCACCCTGGGACTGGTGTGGCTGTCGCCGAAGCTGTACCGGAATCTGTCCCGGTTCTACACCGGGACAAGCCGGGCCGTCCGATGGGCGGTGAACTTCCTGTGCGCCAATATGTCGGCGTCCGTCTCGGCCTTGGTTTTCACCATTCCGCTGACGGCCATCTACTTCAACATCCTGACCCTTACCGCCCCCATCAGCAACCTGCTGGCCGTTCCGGCGGCGGGATGGAACTTCATGGCGGGCTTTGTGACGGTGCTGGCGGGCTTTGTATGGCTTCCGGCGGCCCGGGTGCTGGGCTGGGTGTGCTTCGGCCTGGTGCGGTATGTGCTGTGGGTCGCCGGGGTGCTGGCCTCGGCCCCGGGGCACGCGGTGTATTTTTCCAACGACTTTCTGAAATACTGGCTGCTGTATGTATACGCCATGTTCGGCGGGTGCCTGCTGACCCGGGACCGGCGGCGGAAGTACGCCGTGGCCGGGGTTCTGGCGGCGGTGACGCTGGCGCTGGCGGTGGGCCTGAACACCGGACTGCACCAATATGGGGACCTGTCCGTGATGGCCCTGGACGTGGGCCAGGGGGAGAGCGTGGCCCTGTATACCCGGGAGAAGGCAGTGCTGGTGGACTGCGGGTCCAGCAACAGCTATATCAGCGCCGGGGCCCGGGCGGCAGACCAGCTGGAGAGCATGGGCATCCACCGCCTGTCGGCGGTGGCGGTGACCCACTATCATGCGGACCACACCAACGGACTGGAGGAGCTGCTGGCCCGGATGCCGGTGGAGCGTCTGCTGCTGCCGGAGATCCAGGATGAATACGGCGTCCGGGACCGGCTGCTGGCCCTGGCCCGGGAGCTGGACATCCCCGTGACCATGGTGACGGACACCTATCAGTTCCCCATGGGCCAGGCCATGCTGACCATCTATCCCCCGGTGGGAGCCGGGGACCTGAACGAGCAGGGGCTGACCTTCCTGTGCTCGGCGGGAGATTTCGACGCCCTGATCACCGGCGACATGGCCGGAAATACGGAAAAGAAGCTGGTGGAACGGTTCGACCTGCCGGATATCGAGGTGCTGGTGGTGGGACACCACGGCTCCCGGTACAGCAGCACCGACGCGTTCTTGCAACAGGTGCGGCCGGAGACGGCCATCATCAGCGTGGGGGACAACAGCTACGGCCACCCCACCCAGGAGGCCATGGACCGGCTGTCCCGGAACGGGGCCGCGGTGTATCGCACCGACCGGCAGGGAAACGTCCTGGTCACAGTGAACGGAGGAACGTAAATGGCGGCAAGGACCATAAAAAAAAGCGGCGCGGCGCTGGAGCGGCTGCGGGCGGATCTGAAGGCCGGGAGTCCGGCCAATGTGTATATTTTCTACGGAGAGGAGACGTATCTGCGGGACCGGTATCTGGAGGAGCTGAAGGCCCTGCTGGTGCCGGAGGGCTTTGAGGAGTTCAACTATCACCGGCTTTCCGGAAAGGGACTGACCGTCCAGGACCTGACGGAGGTGGTGGAGGCCATGCCCATGATGGCGGAGCGGACGCTGATCGTGGTGACGGACTGGGACATCTACAAGCTGAACGAGGATCAGCGGGAGCGGTTCATCGCCCTGCTGGAGGATCTGCCGGAATACTGCTGCATCGTGTTTGTGTACGATACGGTGGCCTACAAGCAGAACAAGACCGTGAAGAAGCTGTGCAAGGCCATGGACGCCCATGTGACGCCCATTGAGTTCAAGGCGCAGGACACCTCGGACCTGACGGCGTGGATCGCACGGCGGTTCCGGGCGCTGGGGAAGCAGATCGACCGGCAGACGGCGGAGTATCTCATTTTCCTCTGCGGCGGACTGATGACGGGGCTTTCTCAGGAGATTGCCAAGATCGGGGCCTACGCCAAGGGGGAAGTCATCACCCAGCGGGACATTGACGCGGTGGCAGACCCGGTGCTGTCGGCGGAGATCTTCAAAATGACGGATGCGGTGTCCCAGAGCGACTACAACAAGGCTGCCGCCATTTTGGGGGACCTGCTGAAAATGCAGGAGGAGCCCATCGTGATCCTGGCGGCGCTGGGGAGCCAGCTGCGGCGGCTCTACACCGCCCGGATGGCCATTGACAGCGGCAAGGACAAATACTGGCTCATGGAGCTGTGGGAGATGCGCTCGGACTATCCGGCAAAGCTGCTGTTACAGTCCGCCAAGCGGGTCAGCGCCCAGTGGTGCGGCGACGCGGTGAAAATGTGTCAGGTGGCGGATCTGCGGATGAAGAGTCAGCGGGGGGTAGACCCGGCAGAGGAACTGAAGCTGCTGCTGGCCCGGTTAGGAGCGGCCCGAAAATGAGAAAGATCAAGGAAGTCATCGTAGTGGAGGGGCGCTACGATAAGAATACGCTGGCGCAGGTGGTGGACGCCACGGTGGTGACGCTGGGCGGCTTCGCCGTGTTCAATGACCGCGAGAAGGTAGCCTTTCTTCGGCGGTTGAACACGGCAAAGCCGCCCAGCGTCACTACCGTGGCATCAACGATCTGGGATAGGGTATTTTTATCGTAGCGGCCTTCTACC
>OGLN01000692.1_pt1 | contig 26650 bp, 27 predicted proteins | sample 1572641 | NCBI WGS metagenome assembly OGLN01 (sample SAMEA2581903, study PRJEB24529) | metagenome | biome: Human gut stool | place: China | collected 2011
GAAGTGATGCATCGCTATCAAATCTCTTCAACGACCTCAATATCCCGTTCAAAGGCAGCCCTTATCAAGAATGATATATTGGATAATAAGGCCGGTGAAATCTCATTCCAGGATCCGATTTATGCATATTGGTTAAAAAAAGAGTATTTTGCAAAATAATAAGACTATGAATAAGTGTAACCGTACTTGGATTGCCTTCGCTAATAAGAAAAGATGTAGGCATGCTGATGCTATAAACACCTTAGGGTTTATTTCTTGGAGAATGGGGAGAGCTCGTTTCGCCATAGGCGATATAGTATATCTGTTTATGTCAGATGAGCGTTATGTCCGCTTCAAAATGATTGTAACAGCAGAGAACTGCAAACGTGAGGATAAGGAGTTTTGGGTAGAAAAGGCTCCTGATGATAAAACTTATAAACTGGAATTGCTTGCTGAATCAAATCGTTCTCAATTAACAGAATCCGATTTATTGCAACATGGATTTAATGGAGGTAAAAGTTTAGAAATTCCCAATTGTAACAATACGGAATTGATAAACTACATTAAATCTGTTTTTTGATATTGCAACGAATATTATAAACAACATAAATAAACTTGTTATGAAAGGTGATGCTCAACCATTAATCAAATTCTTTGATGGCTCAGATAAAAGATTTATAATACCTCTATATCAAAGAAATTATGATTGGAAGGAAGAAAACTGCGAACAACTATTTAATGATTTGCTAAATCTGCACGAGAGTAACAGAAAAAGCCATTTTTTTGGAAGCATTGTATCAAGTATTCAACCTGGAACTGAAGACAGGTATATCATTGATGGGCAACAACGTATTACCACCGTTTCGTTGTTGCTGATTGCTATGGTCAATGCAAAAAAAGAGGGATTGATAGAGGCAGTAGATTCCAAATTGGTTGAAAAAATATTCAAGCGATACCTTGTGGATGAGTACCAAGAAGACGAACGCAAGGTAAAACTCAAACCGATCAAAAAGGATATGGAAGCATTCGATGCTTTGCTATATAAATCAAGAGAACAATACATTAAAGAATCTAATGTTACGCGAAATTATGATTTTTTCTATGATAGGGTCATACGTTCAGGACTTACAATTGACGAATTGTTTGAAACAATTAAGAAATTGGAAGTCATAAATATTCGTCTAGATGCAGATGACGATCCTCAATTGATTTTTGAAAGTCTCAACTCAACAGGACTTGACCTAAGTGAAGCTGATAAGATACGCAACTATTTATTAATGTCTCTTTCCCCAACAGAACAAGATTATCTCTATAACCGTTTTTGGAATCCTATAGAAGTTTTTACAAAGTATGATCCTTCTTCATTTGTGCGCGATTATCTCACTATGAAGCAAGGTAAAATAGGTCGTATAGATAAAATTTATTTTATATTTAAGGAGTATGCTGAAGGAAACAATATGGCAAGAGCTGATTTGCTTGAGGATATGCACCATTATGCTAAAATATATAGTCAAATAGATAATGCAAAAGCCGGAACCGATAAATTGAATCAAAAGCTAAGTCAATTACGAACACTTGATTCAACAATTGCATATCCTTTCTTTATGGCTTTTTTTGATTATGCTTCAAAAAACGATTTGCCTGAAAGTGAAATCTGCAGGGTCATAGATGTAATTGAGTCCTATTGGGCACGCCGCATAATATGTAACCTTCCGTCAAATGCCTTAAACAAAGTATTTGCCACTTTACATAGAGACGTATTAAACCATATAGGTAAAGTTGTAAGTGACAACAAGCCTGCTTATATTGATGTCTTGACATATATCCTACTCAAGAAGGGACGTTCGTCTATTTTCCCCAGTGACGAGGATGTTAAAACGGACTTTGCCACACGCCAAGTGTACAAGATTCCGGCAAATGCACGAATGTTCATATTGGAACGTTTGGAAAACAGGGATAATAATGAACGCCATGATGTTGTAAAAGGACTTTCAGAGAAGAAAATTTCCATTGAGCACATAATGCCTCAGACGCTTTCGGATCAATGGAAAAAAGATTTAGGCCCAGAATGGGAACGCATACACCAGACATATCTTCACACTATGGCTAACCTTACACTAACAGCCTATAACTCACAATACAGTAACCTTACATTCCTTGAGAAGAGAGATATGGAGAAAGGGTTTAAAGAGAGTGCTTTCAGATTAAACAATTATGTCAAATCTTGCGATAAATGGACTGAGGATGAACTGAAAGAGAGGCAAAAGGAACTATTGGGCGTTTTTATGAAATTATGGCCGATGCCGTCAACCACATTCAAGCCTATTAAGCAAGAGGCAGAATCAGCATCATTAGAAGATGATGATTTTGAATTTACAGGTAAAAAACTGCAAGCATACATCCTATATGGAGTTCGATACACAGTAAACACTTGGAAAGACATGCTGATTCAGGTATGCAATCACATTTTATTGAAAAGGCGCTCTACTATTGAGTGGTTATGTGCAAATGAAAAATCTGGATTTTCAACAACCCCAGAATCATGGAGAAGAGAGCTTGGACCAAATATGTACTTATGGACTGATAATAGTACACAGACAAAGATAAATATTCTGCATGGTTTATTTGAAGAATGTAATATTCCTTCCTCGGAACTAATTTTTGAATTTAGGTCTGATATTTGTGATGAAGATGAAGAATAATATTTAATGCAAAGATGGCTCTGATTACCATTCGGTTTCAGAGCTATTTTTGTACCTTTTCTCATCAAAAATGGTATTATCCACAAGTCTTTGTACCGCAATTTTGATATTCAAGAAATTACACTTACTTTTCAAAATGTAGGTATAAGCCGAGAATGAAGCTAAAAATCATTAACTTGCACATTCTCAGATACTTGCCAACTTGCTGGCTGTACATTTTAGAGCCCATACTATTGATAATCAAAGATGTACACATATTGCATCGAATAATAGGATAAATGCTGATTTTAATCAATGATAATATTTATATTGATCTGAGCTATTCTTGATTAAAAATAAGCTATAATTTGCCAAATCTCTAAAATTTAATGTGATTTGGCTGATTATATTGATTTTTTGTGCTTGTTTATGTAAAAAACAAAATTCTATAGTTATGGTAATTGTCCGAATTTGCCCTGCTTTTGTCTCTTCTGGAACGTTATTGTCATTGATAATAAAATTTGCCCATATTGTATCAACAAATAATTTCACTACTTTCATACAAAAACTAAAAACACGGTAAAAAGTCAGGACAAAATTTTTTTGTAATCTGGAGAAGAAAGCTTTAATGGATGTTAAAGAAATGATGTGCTGAGTGTCTTTGTTTTAACTTATGTTTGCTTTTGTGCGGCTAAAGAGAGTGTGAAGATGATGTTTTTGGGGCATGAAAGGGCTTATTTTGCGTTGCAATAGCACTGCTTTTGGAGCGTAAACCTATGGGTTTTGCAACGAAAGTGGCAGAGTAATATATTTTAACACTACGGCTTTTGCTTTCAAAATGGCTTAAATGTCTGTATGTCAATGCTTTAGTGTGAATGCTTGTTTTTTGACGTTTTTCAGACAAAATCGCGGAAAAGTGAGGAGCATGGGCATTCTGAAGACGTCAAACGGTATGGGTTTTGTCTGAAATATTTACAAAATGCGGTGGCGCCACGGTGTGTAGTGTGCCGCACGACCTTCATGATGTCATTATACAGGTACCGTCAGAATAAGCATCGTCAGTTGGCTTAGTCTGCTTATACAGCTGATTACTTTTGGCCTTAATAAGGGGAAAATGTGAAATTTATAGGCCTTTTGGATGCGGAAAGTGTGAAATTTATGGCTGTATATTGTATGGAAAATGTGAAAATGATGGGGTAATATGGCACGGAAAGTGTGAAAAATTTGGGTTTTTATGATGCGGAAAATGTGAAATTTACTATATTTGCAGATGTATCAAGACGTTTGGGAATATGGAGAAACTGCTGAAAAGAAAGATTGACAAATATCTGACTGACTGGAAAAACAGGTCTGACAGGAAGCCTCTTATCATAAAGGGCGCCAGGCAGATAGGCAAGACGCGCTCAGTAGAGTGGTTTGCCGGTCAGAATTATGCAAGCGTGATAGAGATAAACTTTATCGAGCAGAAAAAATACCGTGAGATATTCAACGACGGATTTGAGGTGGACGCAATACTGAAGAATATATCACTGCTGAATCCTGAACTGAAGTTTATTCCCGGCAATACCATATTTTTCTTCGACGAGCTTCAGGCGTGCCCCAACTGCGCCACATCGCTGAAGTTTTTTAAGCTCGACGGCCGTTTCGACGTAATCTGCTCAGGCTCGCTCATGGGGATAAGCTACAATGAGATAGAATCTAACAGCGTGGGATATAAAGAGGACTACGAGATGCACTCGATGGACTTTGAGGAATTTTTGTGGGCAAAGGGCTATAATGACGAGTTCACGGCCGACCTGCTAAGTCACATGCTTGATGTAAGGCCGCTGTCTGAGCTGCAGATGGACACACTGATGAGCCTGTTCCGCGACTATGTCATCATCGGAGGCATGCCCGAAGTGGTCAGCACATATGTTAGGAACAAGAATTTCAGCGGCACGCTCGACATTCAGCGCCAGCTGCTGAAAGACTATGAGGAGGACATAACAAAATATGTTGAAGGCCTGGACAAGGCAAAGGTGAAGGCGGTGTATAACCATATTTCGACCTTCCTGGCAAAGGAAAACAAGCGGTTTCAGATAACCAAGATAGCTAGAAACGCGCGCAACAGAGACTATATGGGATGCGTTGAATGGCTCGCCGATGCCGGAGTGGTGAACGTGTGCTACTGCCTTAATCAGCCCGAGCTGCCGCTGAAAGGCAACTACGACCCAAAGATGTACAAGATATATTTTAAGGACACAGGACTGCTGATAGCCTCGCTCGACGAGGAGGCACAGGAAGACCTGAGGGCAAACAGGAATCTAGGCACGTACAAAGGGGCGATATACGAGAATATCGTAGGCGACATGCTCGTAAAGCAGGGCTACCGGCTGTTTTACTATCACAGCGACAGGCCGGCTCTTGAGATGGACTTCTTTATAAGGGATGCCGATTCGCTCATACCGGTGGAGGTGAAGGCCAACGACGGGGCTACGGCTTCGCTGAACAGACTGCTGAATGACGACAAATATAATGACGTGAAGTATGGCATCAAACTGGGCTACAGGAACATCGGATTCAACGGCAAATTCTATACATTTCCATATTTTCTGACCTTCCTGCTGCGAAGATTCGTGGCAGAGAGCAAACGCAGCTGTTAGTGGAATTAGTAAAGCCGTATGGCGGCATGAGGCTTTATGGTGTGTATAGTCTGTTTCTGTCGTGCCATATATTATTATGAAATGTGGCGCCGGGAATGTAAACGGGCAGTCTGTCGTGCCGCATTAATCGTTTAACAGGTAAAAACATATCCGCATGAGCGACATTTCATCTACATGCAAATATCATTCGCCGCTGGGAGAGATAACCCTGGCATGCCGCGACGACAGGCTTACGGGGCTGTGGTTTGACGGACAGAAGCACTACGGCAGCACGCTGACCGGTAGGACCGAAGAGGCAGACGTGCCCGTGTTGAGGCTTGCGGCGAGGTGGCTCGACGAATATTTCAGCGGCCATGAGCCACAGTTTGTGCCGCCGCTGAGCCTTATGGGCACGCCGTTCAGCCGCCTTGTGTGGCTCAGGCTGATGGACATTCCATGCGGAACTACGCTGACATACAAGGAACTGACGCTGCGCATGGCTGCCTGCGGCGAGTGTGGCGCTGGGGCTGTGAGGGCCGTGGCGGCAGCGATAGGGCGCAATCCCGTGTCGCTCATAGTGCCCTGCCACCGCGTTATCGGTTCGGGCGGCAGCCTGACGGGATATGCCGGGGGCGTATGGCGCAAGGAGTGGCTGCTGCAGGCGGAGCGCTCTATGGCAGAAGGCAGACTGGTGTAGTGAGGCTGTTGCGGTTCGGCCTGACAGAGGCTTCATGTGGGGCGCATTGTAGGGTGTGTTGTTATATGCGTCGGGATTGCTATGAGGCAAAAATTCTGGCTGAACAATAACGCCGGATTTGGGCTGGGCTGACCGCTTGTCTTACGGGCGGTGGCGCAGCCCTTAAGGCTGTCAACGAAAAAGGCCGCCGTGACCCTTGCGGGCAGGCAGCCTCAGTTTAAAATAACATTATAAAATAAATTGTGATATGTTGTCGTCATGCCTTGCGGCATGCGTCCGGGTACACACTTTGGAACGGCATCGGCAGACTTAGAAGTTTACGCCGAAGTTGAGCGACAGACATCCGTTGTGCGACGTGTCGAACGTGTCGTGACAGATGTTAGACAGACCGATGTCGTATGTTATGTCGAAGTAGAACAGGTCGTAAGCCACGCCGCATCCTACGCGCAGACCTCCGTCAAAGCGCTGGAAGGCATCGTCGGAAAACGAGCTGAAGGCCTTGCGCTCGTCATAGTTTTTCATCTTGCCGCCCACGCCGCATGCCAGATATCCGCCGAACTGCGGCTGCACGGAGAAGTGGTCGGTGACGCTGTAAATGTATTTCAGCACTATTGGCACCTCTATGTAGTTGAGGTCGTAGGTCATCTTCTTCTTCTCGCCCATGTCGTTTATTATGTCCTTCTTTCCGCCCTTCTCGGTGTAGAAGAGTCCCGGCTCAAGGTAGAGCGGGATGTCGGCCGACAGCGGAATGCCCACCACTGCTCCTACGGTCAGGCCTGTCTGCGAGTCGCTGCCGTCGAGCGTTGGGTCGTCAGAGTTGACCGTTGAGAACGCCGGGCCTATGCGGAAACCGTAATACATGTTGCCCGTGCCCAGTCCGCTGTCGTGGCGTCCGTAAGAATATTCCAGTCTTCCGGTGCTCTCGTTGTAGTAGCGGCTGTGGCAATAATTCTGTGCCGATGCCGGCAGTGAGAGTGCTGTTGCTGCCAGTGCGGCTATGGCAAATCTCTTAATTGTTTTCGTGCTCATAAGTTTCTGAATATTGTTTACTTGGTGCAAAGAAACTAAAAAATGGCGAGATGTCAAAAGGAAAAGGCCTAAATTGCATAGGGAAACCCCTAATATGCGTCCTTGCGGCGCTGTCCTGTGTGCTTTTTGGGCGGCTGTATTTGCCGGCACGCGCAGCCGAAATAACCATTGGGCGGTTATTATTTTTATTTTTCATGACATTTATGTCTTTATTATTAATTTATTTATAAATTTGCAGAAAAATTTAAAAAACCATGGAAACATTACTTCCTTACGCACTGTTGTGCCTCACATCAATCTTCACGCTTGCCAATCCTCTCGGCACGATGCCCGTGTTTCTTACCATGACCCAGGGCATGAGCGAGGAGCAGCGCCAGTCTATCGTAAAGCGCGCCACCATCACGGCGCTGATCATCCTCATCGTGTTCACCTTTGCCGGCCAGTTTATCTTCATGTTCTTCGGCATATCCACCAACGGCTTCCGCATAGCCGGCGGCGTGATAATCTTCAAGATAGGCTACGACATGCTGCAGGCACGCTACACACACGTGAAACTCAACTCTGACGAGATAAAGACCTATGCCAACGACATATCGATAACGCCGCTGGGCATACCTATGCTCTGCGGTCCGGGCGCCATAGCCAACACCATCGTGCTGATGAGCGACGCCCATACAATAACGATGAAGAGCATACTGATAGGCTCGATAGTGTTTATCTACGTGCTTACATACTTCATCCTGCGCGCCTCCACGCGCCTTGTGAGCGTGCTCGGCGAGACGGGCAACAACGTAATGATGCGCCTTATGGGCCTTCTGCTTATGGTCATCGCCGTTGAATGTTTCGTCGGCGGAATGAAGCCTATACTTATAGACATAATAAGTCAGGGCGCGGCAGGTGCCTGACGTGATATAATATAATGCGGTATGACGCGTTGAATGCGGCAGTCGGGACAAGTGTCCGGGCTGCCGCATTTATTGTCTTAAAAGGCTTCTTAGGCAGCATATAGCTCAGCCTGTTCGGCTTATTCCTGCCTTCGTCGTCCGTCTTTTGTCGGCTTCTTCTTGGCATATCAGCCACGCCTGCGGAACGTCAAATGAAAATTCCGCTCGGTATTAAAGCAAAAATACCGGCCGGATTATAATAACAGATTGGGGTTAAAATACAGGCTGTATTCTGAATATAAGATATTGTGTTTGCGGTTTAATGTATGGCAGGGTGCCGCCGGATGTTTTCTTTGGCATGGTGTGTTACGCCCCAAAAAATGTTGTACGGCATGATGCCGGCAAAGAGCATAGGGACGGCTGAGGGCACGCTGGGGCTGAATGGATAGAAACAATGCGACGGCTGACAGATCTTTTGCCTTGAAATTGCCTGCAAATTGTATTGTTATGACGACTAATTTTAACTTTAAGGGCTGATTTTGTAAAAGATTATCACATTTTTACAAAATATCTTTTGTTTTTATGAAATTTTGCTTATATTTGCTTTCGGAATGCTATAGCTTTTAAGAAACAACATGTATAACCTCTAAATCAAACGCATTATGAACAGAAATTTTATCTCCCTTATCATTGCTGTATTGTTTTCTTCGGCATCATTTGCCCAGCAGTATGAATATAAGCTGACCGGAATAACATCGAAGCACACTAACGACTATTACAAATACTTCTACGACGATGCCAACGGCCGTGTAGACAGTGCGGTGCAGTATCGCGAACTGGCAGGCTTTATCTACGACTATACGCTGAAATATATTTATGACGAAAACGGAAACGAGGTGCTCGAGAAGGGATACCAGAAGTTCTCGGGCGACGACTTCTATACATATTCTACGCAGGTGAGATACACTTACGACGAGAACGGACGTATCTTAAGCCGTGCCAACTATAACCTTAACCGCAAGAAGGGCGAGTTTGAACTTGGCGGTGTCTATGAGTATGTCTACGAAGGCGACAAGCTCGTTAAGCGCAACACCTACGTTGACGAGGCGCTGACGGAGAAATTCGAGGAGGTGATCTATACTTATGACGACAAGGGACGTCTGGACGAGGAGAATGTCTATTCGTCGTTCTTCGGCGATGAGATGACATTCTCGAGCGGCACGAAGTATATTTATGACGACAAGGACCGTATGGTTGAGAAGATAAGCACCATTGGCGACTTCTTCACCGGCGCGAAGATGCCAGCCGGAGGCGAGGTGTGCACGTATGACGAAGCCGGAAACATTGTGGAATGGATGACATACAGCGAAGTGAAGGAGCAGCCGTCGAGCCGTGATGAATACACACACGACCTGTCGCTCGAGACTGTCAACACGCTTTATCCCGTGGAGAACGAGTGGGACGGAACGGTTTATCTCAACTCGAAGAACGCCATACTCTCAAACATCGTTTATCAGACGGACAGAAACACGGGCGAGATGGCTGTGTATGACGAGCTTGTGATGGAATATGCTCCTGTGGCGTCTACCGGAATCAACGTGATACGTCCGGCTGTGAAGGACATGGTGCAGGCTGTTTATGCCGACGGCAGAGTGCGCCTGACGGGCGTGGCTGAAAACGAGCCTGTAAGAGTGTACAGCCAGACGGGCGTGCTGATGGATATGAAGAAATATAACTCGCAGGAGGGTATAAGCATCAGCAGCATGCCGGCAGGTGCATACATCATCTCTACAAGGCTGGGCTCTGTAAAGGTGTGGAACAGATAGGATTATATTAGCAAGATAGAAAATACAACGTCCGCAGATTCTGCCTGATGCAGACATCTGCGGACGTTGTTTTATTTCGGCCGGCTTCAGGGCCGTATGTGTTCTGTGTTATGCCGCCGCTTATTGCGGTGCCGTGGCATTATTGCTGTTGCTTTGCTGATTTGATGTGCTCCTGCGCGAAGTGCCACACCACGATGCCTGCCGTTACCGACACGTTGAGCGAGTGCTTCGTGCCGAATTGCGGTATCTCAAGGCATCCGTCGCTGGCGTCAACCACCTCCTGGCGCACGCCCTTCACCTCGTTGCCCAGCACGACGGCATAGCGTTGGCCTGCGTCGGGCACAAACTCGTTGAGCATGGTGCTGCCTTCACATTGCTCCACGGCCATCACCTTGCATCCCATGGCGTGCAGCTCGCTTACGGCTTCGGCAGCCGTCTTGAAGTAGCGCCACTCGACGCTGTCCTCAGCTCCGAGCGCCGTCTTGTGTATCTCTACGTGGGGTGGACATGCCGTGATGCCGCAGAGCCACACAGCCTCTACGCGGAAAGCGTCGCATGAGCGGAACACCGAGCCTACGTTATACAGGCTCCTCACGTCGTCGAGCACCACGATGAGCGGCATCTTCTCAGAACTCTTGAACTCGTCTACCGTCAGACGGTTCATCTCCGTAACCTTTAACTTGCGCATCGATTCAAATTGAGAATTGATAATTGAGAATTGAAAATTATGATTTGACCAAGAAGGCGGAAATTATAAATTGTGAATTAAGAATTATGAATTGTCAATTCAAATGAATTCTTCACTCTTCACTTTTAGTTTTTAACTTTGAACGCCAGCGCATACATTCTGATCTGCTTGACCATGGCCAGCAGGCCGTTTGAGCGGGTGGGCGAGAGGTGGTCTTTCAGACCGATGCGGTCGATGAAATAGAGGTCTGTGTCGAGAATCTCCTGCGGTGTGTGTCCGCTCAGCACGCGTATCAGCAGGGCGATGATGCCCTTGACGATGAGTGCGTCGCTCTCAGCCGTGAAATAAATCTTGCCGTCCTCATAGTCAGCCTGCAGCCACACGCGGCTCTGACAGCCGTCAATCAGGTTGCTCTCCGTCTTATACTTGTCGTCGAGCGGCTTCTGTTCGTTGCCCAGGTCAATGAGCAACTGATATTTGTCCATCCAGTCGGTGAAGTCAGAAAACTCCTCTATCACCTCGTCCTGTGCTTCATTTATTGTCATAATATCCTTTGTTTTTTATGTGTTTGTAAACAGTTTATTATTTTATCTTATATCATGGCCATATTATCATGGCCATTTTAATTGTCTGATATTTAAATACTTACACGTTATAATGACTTATTTGTCATCTTTCTCTTGGTCATTATTTGGCCATTTAAGTTCTCCGCGCTTCTTCAGTTCCTCAATGCCTAAGATGAACGCCTTGTCAATAAGCACGGAGTTCCTTTTATAATTGTTGCTTATTTCGTAATATGTGCCATAACCTTTACCACTTGCAGTAAGGATATTTTGGTCAACCATGTGTTGTATATAAACTCTTACCTGGCGTCTTGTAAGATGCCCGTCAAGAAGTTTCACAAAGTCTCCCATTTTGGCTTTGTTATATTTTGTGAGGAATGGTATAATTATCGATGTAACCTGTGAAGTGTTCCAGTCGCTCTTTTTTGAATATTCTGCCGTATTTCCTGTAAATTCGTAGTAACTCCGGCATAATATGTAATGTATGCCATTGGTCTTTCCGCGCTTTTCTATCAGGCTTCTGTCCATAAGTTGCTTTATTACAGCCTTGTCTAAAGCTGTAGTTTTTTCATTTCTTCTTATTTTGTCTAAAACAACAATTTCAAAGACAGACAATTTATTGTCTTCGGCAAGATTCTGCTGTACTGATTCTATGAAAAGGGCAAAGGCCTTGTCTTGGATTATGGCCGACAATATAAGTTCAACGTTGAACGCATCACTGCCTGAATAGTCAGGAGCTTCTTTTCCTTCAGACAATGTTCTGTAGAATATCTTGTCTATGCCCTGACCGGAACGCTCTACAATACCTGTTTTTGACAGGACATCTGCCAGCAGGCGGTTTCTGGGTGTGCTTGGTACGGTGAGGATGTTGTCAATAGTTACGCCATGAGGAAAACCTCCGGCATTAGTAACAATAAGTTTTTGCGGATATTGCTTAATCACGGTTTCACTGTGCCGGGTGTAGTCTCTGTGGGTTATCGCGTTGTTTATGGATTCGCGTATAACCTCTTCGTTGAAATAAGGAACATCAAAGATGTATGGTCCTTCTTTAATCTGGAACTTACCGTTGCGCAGGTCTATGTCGTGCCACAGCCTGTCTATCATTATAAAGAACGGCTGTGAATAGGATATCCTGTTGTCGAAGGTTATTTGCGATTCTGAATGGCGGTATTCAAGCATCACTGATGCCTGGGGATATACACGCTTGATAAAATTCTCTTTGCCGAGTAATATCACGGCGGCATTGGTTACTCCTTCATCAGTTATCAGTTGCAGGTCGCTAAGAATCTGTCTGTTGCTGAGTGTGAGAAATATCGGATTGTTCTGTTTCTTTGCATATTTTTCCTTAAGAACAGACAATGCGTCAGGATCTAATTCATCTAAAGTGGCATCACGACAAATCTGTTGTGAAAAGTCGGGCTCATTTTCCTGAATAATACTTAGATAAACTTCATCCGACATAGGTTTCAGTTCTTCGCCTACTCTCATTAGTGGAACGTCTTCAAACTTGAATACTGTTCCTGCCGGTCGTGACGGAACATCTATCACGAGAACACGGCCTTTTTTTTCGGCTTCATCTTCATACAGTTCGTATATTTTCGGTCTTATGCCTGTGTCGCGGTATATGTTTGCCTCCAGTTCGCCCGTGCTGTTTTCATTCTGTCTTGTTCCTACAACTTTATGCGGATACTTATCTTCCATGCCGATTACGAGCGAACCGCCTTTTTCGTTGCATAAGGCGGTAACATAACCCAATATGCAGCGGCGGCGTTCCGAAGGTTTCAGTCGCGAGCCTCCGTCATAGGCTACGTTTCCGTGTTCACCTTTCTTGAACTCCACTTTGTCTTCCGACTCTTTGCAGTATTTAAGTTGCTCTATCGACCACATAATATAAACAGCAAATATTTTTTTAATTTAGCATATAGGCTAATCACGTCATTTTACTTTAACTTCCGTCTTATGAAAGTGAAAAGTGAAAAACGAAAAGTGAAAAATCCAAATGCAAAGTTGTTTTATGTCAACAAGTCATTTGATTCTAATTCCTTAACTCCCAAGAAGAAAAGCATTTGACTTTAACTCCTTTAACTACTCTAACTCCTTTAACTCCTAAATTTAATACTTCGGCTCCACCTTAACCAGCTTAAACAGCTTGTCGCTCGGTCTCACCTTGTCGGGTACCTTAAACGATACTCGGGTGCCCTTCTGCGCTGTCTCAACGGCATGAGTGTCGTCGTGAATCTCCTCTACGGTTACATACATCACGCCCGTGGTAGGACCCGTTATAAGCATCTTGTCGCCTACCGAGAATTCGCACGCCTCGCACGTAAACTCTGCCACGCCGAGCTTAGAGAAATACTTGACGCCCTTGCCCACGTAAACCTTGCGCTCCGTGGCGTTAGAACCATAGTTCTTGTTCCATTCGCCAAAGCGCTGTCCCTGGTAGTAGCCGTCCCAGAATCCGCGGTTGAACACCGTTGCCAGGCGCTCGTCCCACTCGTCCTTCTTCTCCTCGGTGAACGTGCCGTCAAGCACGCTCTGTATGGCCTCCTTGTAGCATTTCACCACGGTGTAGACATACTCAGCGCCGCGCGCACGGCCCTCAATCTTGAACACCCTTACGCCGGCCTTCATCATGCGGTCGATGAAGCGCACCGTCTTCAAGTCTTTCGGGCTCATTATATATTTGTTGTCAATCTCCAGCTCCGTGCCTGTCTCCTTGTCCGTCACGATGTACGAGCGGCGGCACAGCTGCATGCACTCTCCGCGGTTTGCCGAGCGCGACGCGTTGTCAAGACTCAGATAGCACTTGCCGCTGATGGCCATGCACAGCGCGCCGTGGCAGAACATCTCTATGCGGATCTTCTTGCCCGACGGTCCGCAGATGTTCATCTGTTCAGCCTGCTCATGTATCTTTGCCACCTGCTCCATGTTCAGCTCGCGCGCCAGCACCACAACGTCGGCAAACTGAGAGTAGAACTTCAGCGCCTCGATGTTGCTTATGTTAAGCTGTGTAGACAGGTGCACCTCCTGGCCCACCTTCTGGCAGTAGGTCATCACGGCCACGTCGCTCGCTATCACGGCCGATATGCCGGCCTCCTTGGCAGCGTCGATAATCTGGTGCATCAGCTCTATGTCCTCGTCATAGATGATGGTGTTCACCGTCAGATAAGTCTTCACGCCCCTTTCGCCGCACGTAGCTGCAATCTCGCGCAGGTCGTCAATGGTGAACGTGCTTGCCGAGTGAGCCCTCATGTTCAGCTTCTCGATGCCGAAATAAATCGAGTCGGCACCTGCCTGCAGTGCTGCCTGCAGGCTCTCGCGGCTGCCCACGGGCGCCATTATCTCATAGTCGGAAATGTTAGTGTCCATAACTTATTGTGAAATCTTGTTGTCAATACCCATTTGTCAAAGCCTTTCGGCCATTATAAAAAATGCCCGCCGTTAAAGGACGACGAGCCAGCCTCAATGTTTTCACAACGGAATAATCCTTATTGTGATTTGCTTAAAATTCTGTCTGCAAAGATACTAATAAAATGCTAACACTCAAACAGTTTTTCATATTTTTATCATATTTGCCCAATAGCCTGTTTAACCTTTATCGGTCGTAAGCCGATATCTTGTTTGTTTCTGCAGGCAGATTGATGTTTTCATCTGTCTATTTTACATATTGCTGTCTTGCCGTCTGCTATTTAGCAGGCATAACGGGCTATGTCTAGAAAATAGCGGACGGCAAGATATTCAATATAAAACGGCAATAGGGCTATCTTAGCTTCATTCCTATAAAAATAAGAATTTCTCTTAATATTTAGTCAGGCATTAAATCAGATTATCTGTTTGTCAACGTGTAATGTATAGCAAACTATCTTTCCGTCGGCTTTTTTGATGGTATATTCAACTGCTCCATTAAGGTTTAGCCCCTTTCGTTGTTCTTCCCATGTTATTTCTTTTACCGGACGGTTGTTTATGGCTATGATTATATCTCCAATTTCAATACCGGCCTTTTCTGCTATTCCGCCTTTGTATAATCCGTTTACTATCCATCCTTCATAAATATCCGTGCGGTCAAAAGTTGCCATATGGGTTACAGATGATTGCATGTACACTCCTTTATTCTTGTTGCGTTTCACCCACACTGAAGAGTTTTCCGGATCTAAGACAATATCGTATAACGACCATATTTTATTTCCAATCAGACCTAAATATGGCTTGCCAAATGACAGAGCGCCTTTTTCATTAACAGAATAATCTATTACGATGTCTTTAAGTGTATCTGTCATACAGAATTGTGCGGCTCTTATAATAAACTGGTCAGAACCGCCGCCAATTCCGCCGGCTTGTGTCCTGAAGTATGCTTTCGGTATGTCATCAATATTCAGAGAAGATGCTGCCTCGTTAGTAAGACAGATAGAGGATCCACATCCTAAATCCATTCTGAACCATCCTTCCAAGGTGTTCTTCTCGTCAATCTGAAGTTTGGCCTTTACATCAATACGGTTTTTCTCAAATCGTGCGTCAAGTTTTATATAGTTATCAAGCAAATCATCTTTAAACGGTTTTTTAAGCTGTTTTATGTATCCTTCGCTAAAATTGATTTCCAGAGGAGATGTCAGTAGGTGAGTGTTGCCTAACAGACCGTCGGTATGTCTGCCGAGAATGTCACGCAGCTTAATTATAGGAGTAATCTTGTTTTGATATTCCATATCGCCGCAGTGAATCTTGACGGGCTCGATGAATATCTCTACGCTTTGAGGTCCGCTGTTGCCTGCTCCCCCGATTTTGGCCCTGCCTTTTCTGCCGAAAGCATTTTGAAGATTATTTACTTTCAGATAATCTTGGTCTAAGTATAGAAAATCAGCCCCGGTGTCATAAATTAGGGTAACAGGTATGGTGTCATTAAGCGTACACTGAAAATACAGATGCCTGTCAAAGATAAATGGTATTGCCCCTTCAGGATTGGCCGCAATGCCTTTTAATGAGAAGAACAACAGGAAGAGAGAAACAAAATAAAGATTTCTTTTCATAGGCTTAAATATTTAAATTGTATTAATCTGAGATAAGCTGTCTCTATTATGTGCCGACGTGGCGTCTTTCCGTTTTAGGCAGCCGGCATGGTCAGTTTGCAGGCAGGCTTATTATGTTTCCGTTGAAGTTCTCCTTCATTCCCACTGCGGTCTCGGCCTGTTCCACCATCTGGTTAAGCTCCTTGTTAGGCTTCACCAATGCCGCCATGCTCAGGAAAGTTCTGTAGTAGGCCTTCTCCATGTCGTGCTTGCCCACAAGTCCGTATGCCTGCGCCGTGTTGAATATCGTGGCCATGCTGTTGCGGTTAAGTTTAAGCGCCTCACGCCATGCGTATATTGCCGACCAGTATTTGCCCTGTTTGTAGTAGCCTTCGCCCAATGCGCGCTTTACTACGAACAGCACCGTATGGTCGGGCTCCATCAGTTCGATTGATTTTTCCAGATAGTCAATGCCCTCGGCCACGCTGTCCATGTCAACACATACGATGCCGAGCCGGTAAAGGCATCCCGCATTTTGCATCTTGCTCTTTTCGGCTGCCTTGGTGAGCCATCTGCGTGCCATAGGGTTTTTGCCCGTCTGCATGTAGGCCATGCCGAGCGAGTAGACCGTGTTGTAGGTAGAGTCGCCCAGTTCAAGCAGCCTGTTATATGCATTTATTGCCTTGTCGTAGTCGCGCATCAGGAAGTTGGCGTCGGCATATTCGCGCAGCACGGGCAGACACGCAGAGTCTGTCTGCATATATCTGGCCGTAATGTCATAAGCCTTCTGCGGCGACGATATATTGTCGTCGCTGTTGTATATATGTGCCATGTATGCCGTCACGATGCCGTCCATAGGGCACCTGCTCAGCAATCTGTTGCCCCATTCAATCTGTTTTGCCGTGTTGTCCATGTATCTGTAGCAGTCAAACAGACGGCGCATCGTCTCCAGGCTCAGACTGTCTGTGCCTTTCCTTGCCGTGGCTTCGAGCATTGACGCGCATTTGCGGTATTCGCCGCGCATAAACAGGCAGTGCGCCATTTTTTCCTTTATCGCGTCTGAGCTGTCTGTCTGCAGCGCCTCGCCGTAATATCTCATGGCGTTGAACGTGTCGTTTATTTTCATGCAACTGTCGCCCATCGCTTCTGTTACGTTATTGTCGGCTCTGGCTGAGGCTGCCGTCAGGGCCATTAGCAATAGTATAAGACTGATGATTTTCATGGCAATAAAGTTTTTATTTTAGCGATATATTCTTTTCTTTATGCAGAAAGCAAATTTCTGTTCATGTTATGCAAATATAGCGAAAATATAAGAATGTAGTACAGAATATATCATTTTTAACTAAGTTATTTAGTTTATATTCATGGTCTTCATTGTTTGCCGTGTATTTTTCTTTGTCATGATATGCAGTTAAGCTTATTCTTGTAGCACTCAGCATGATAATTTTTTTCATGGCATTATGTCTGCATACTGATACTTTCTGTTAAGGCTGTGATGCAAATACAACTCTTTGTAGAATAGTCGCGGTAAACATATTTTCTAATCATGGAAACGAAAAAAGTCTTTTTTACATAAAAACAGTTGTGGAAAATAGCATAATACGGGATATTTTGCTTAAATTTGCGTATTGATTTATAACCGAATAACAGCAGAAACAATGTTTACCAAAATCGAAATAGAGCGATTCAGAGGCATAAGGCATGCTTCTATAGAAGGCTTTAAGCAAATTAATCTTTTCTTTGGAAAGAATAATTGCGGAAAATCTTCATTATTGGAATCTTTGTTTTTAGCCAGTGGCTTGTCAAATCCATTACTGCCTATCAGTGTGAACATTATGCGTGGTTACAGCAAAGCACACTTGAATGATCTTAAGCTGGATTTCTATAATTTAGATTCAAGTCAGCCTATCCATATCCGGATGGAAAATGAAGAGAAGCGTGATTTGAATATAAGCCTCTTTGAACAAACTCAAAACAATGTATCCATAAATGCTGATGACAAAAATATTCTTTCAAATGTTCAAGAAGGAAAATATGGATTAAGATTCGATTTTAAAATCAATGGTAAGCATTTTGAGTCACAAATACGTTTTAATTCTGCAAATTCAGCTGAAGCAACAAGTATTGTACCAAAACAATACGTTGAATCATTCAAATGCACATATTTAAATCCCAAGTTTGATTTTAACGCATCAATACAAGGTCTTAAAAATATTCTTCAAAATAAGGATGAGCACTTTATCGTAGAGGGGCTTAAAATAATTGAGCCGCGCGTTAAAGACTTTATATTTGCTGACAATGAAATGCTTGTTGACATAGGCTTCGCCAAACGTATTCCTGTAAACATGATGGGTGACGGAGCAAGAAAGATTGTCTCTCTTCTTACAGCCGTATACGATTGTAAGGACGGCGCTTTGCTCGTTGATGAAATTAGTAATGGCTTTCATTATTCAGTAATGTGCAGTTTATGGAAAGTTCTTATAAACGCAGCTGTCAGAAACAACACCCAGCTGTTTGTCACAACACACGATAACGACTCAATAAAAGGGCTGCGTGATGCAGCGTTAAACGAATTTGATGATATCGTGGCTGCTTTTAAATTGCTGAAAACTTCTGATGATGAATTAAAGGCATACCACTATTCTTTGGAAAGTTTGGATTATTCGATAAATCAAGAAATAGAAGTGAGATAAAAATGACTAAGATTTTCATCGAAGCCCGTAATAAGAATACCGCTGAATATCATTTCATCAAAACAATTCTGGACATATTTTTCCCGGAAAGAGATGTTAATTTTATATTCATGGATGGTATCGGAAACTTATTTAAAGAAGCTAATACTAATCAGATAAGTCTTGCACAAGAGAGTGGCGAACAAGTTATAGTTCTCGCTGATGCCGATACTAAAGCTAAAGGATACGGGTATGCCAAACGTAAAGCTGAAATAGACAAGGGCATGGCTGCCCATGCGCTATCATTCCCTTACTTTCTTTATCCAGACAATCATAACGATGGAAACGTAGAAGTACTCATGGAGAAAGCCGCACGGCACGATTTGCATTCTACATTCTTTGATTGCTTTGAAGATTACGAGAATTGTGTCTCTGGTGTAAAAGATGAGTCTGGCAAACCCAAATACAATGTGCCTGATCTGAAAGGGAAACTGCATACTTACATGTCAGCACAAAAATTACCGGGCAAATTGCGTAATAGATTCGGTTCTGGCGATTGGTTATTCGATAACAAAGATTATTGGAATCTGGATGTTGAAGCATTACAACCATTAAAAGATTTCTTTACCACCAATCTTAAGTAACATAAATTAGTCAAACTCACTTTACAACTTATGAATACCAATGAAGCCACGCACAGAAGGATACTTGACGACATCGAGGCCAACCCGTCACGCTACGAAATAAGGCAGCTGCTCGGCGATAAGATTCTCAGAATAGACAGCAGCGACGGCAGTATGTGGCTCTGCCGTAACGACGGCGGCACCAGGCGTCTGATAACGCTCGTTGAACACGGAGAAGTGAAATTCCTGACCGAAGCCGACATCGAGCCGTCAACCCTGCGGCTCATCAAACATCAGTGCCCATACCTCGCCTTCAAGGCCCATTACCGCTTCTGGGTTTTCCCGTTTACAGGCAGCAAGGCGGCAGTTGAATGGACCGTGCGCCCCGACGGCAGCTACTACGCCGACTCCGACGGCTTCGGCATGACCGACGACGAGGAAATAACCCTCCACGGATTTATCGATACCAACGGCCGGCCGATAGGAAAGTTCAGGCTGTACAGGAGAAAATGAATAAGACTTTAGATAAGCACTGATTAAATAAAGAATAAATATAGATGAACGAAACAATTGTAATTTTGGGTAATGGATTTGATAGAGATTTAGGAATAGATTTATCATTTAATGCGTATTGTAATTATCATTTATGCCCTGCCTATAATCCATTAAATATTGATAAAAAAAGATGGAGTGATTTTGAAAATGAAATACGTGAAAAGATTTTATCATGGTATAATAATAAAAAAAATGAAGAATACGCTAAACATATAAATGACGAATGGAAAGCCTTTGAAAGATATTTTTCGCCTTTCTTTACTTATACAACTAATAATAATTTAAAAATAAATATATCATCCTGCGCATATTTATTCTTAAAGAATTTCTCAAATAAAAGTAAAGTTTATACTTTTAATTATACTTATCCTTATGAATATGTAGAACTTAATTTACAAAAGGAATTTACATTCGTTCATGGACGTTATTCTTTTGATCCTTATGATGAATATAGGAAAATATTAATACCATCACAATCACAAAATATGATTGTAGGAATTGATTTTAAAGTATGCCTGAAACTGTAAAGAATAATCATTATTTTATTCCTATAATAAAAAAATTAAATGATGCATATGTTGAAACTAATATTATAAAAGATCTTTTAAAAGCTAAATACGTAATCATATTTGGATTATCTGTTGGAATCACGGACTCGGATTATTTTGATGAATTCTTTACCTCTATTTCCAACAATTTATTATATAACAAAAGATGAAAAAGGTTATGAAGCTTTTATGAAAAATATAGACATATTAGGGTACGACAAGCAAATAATTTGTTCAAATGTAAATATCATTCCTTTATATACAGAATTTGGTACAGATAATGATCTTTTTAGAAAAGTATTATCTTTAATTTAAAATATGATGATTATTTAATACAACACCATAAATAAGCTTAATTTTTTTACAATAATTAGGGCACTATAAAATATTTTGTGTAAATGTAAAATACAGAACTCAAAATAGAGTTCTGTATTTTTATTTTATATATTTACCAATGAATAAGATTATGAAAGAAAAGAATCAAATAGTGACTGATGAGGTGTTAAGCAAGTAATTCCTTAGCCAGTTCAATACAGAATCCGATTTAAGCAAATTCTTGAAGCAGTTGCATGCCCAGGTGTTAGAGAAGATGTTGGAAGGTGAGATAGATGCTCATTTGGGCAATTAAAAGATTTCTGTAGCAAGAAATAATAGTGGAAGCTCACGCAATGGTATCTATCAGAAGAGGACCCAAACAGAACATGGTGAGGTTGTCATCTCTATTTCCCATGGCCGTAATGGCCAGTTTGAGCCGATAGCAGTACTCAAACATGAAAACAGTGGACTTTCTATAGAAAAGCTTGTCGTCTCTCTGTATGTCAAAGGTATGAGTGTTTCTTATATAGAGTAAGAAATGTGTGGGATTTATGAAATAGAACTCTCCATGTCGGCCATTTCCATCATTACAAATAAGGTAAACCAGACTGCAAGGTAATTATTGATTTTGTTTTGAAAATCCAAAGTTGAATCAATTATATTGAAAAATCGTATCGGTTTAATTCATGATTGAAAATATTCTGAAATAAGACATGATTTGTTTGGATTTAATTTGTACCTTTGTCATGTCTGATGAAGATTTTATTTAGTTTTTATAGCAACACTGCGTTAAGTGAATCTTCAGACGGGACTAAACGTTTAGTAATTTATTTTGAATAGGTCTTATAAAAACGTGTTGTAAAATTAATAAACAATAGAATATGATAACTAAAGATCAAGCTAAAAAAATCATTGATATATTGGCACAGCGAAACCAATCAACAGGCTATTTTGATTCTCATGATTTTATAGATTTATATCGTGCAAATTTTGAACATGAATACATTCAGATGCTCAATGATAATGACTCAAAACATGATAATACAGCGTTTCAAATAACGAATAGTCAAATTGCAAGATTTTTGAGTGTAAATTCAGATGAACTGAAAATAAAGAAGATAAACATCTCTGACAGTATGAACGATCATGGCAATAAGACATCTAATGCTAAGTGGAAATTCTTGTCTATAATAATGCCTGCAATATTATTCTTAAGTTTTGTATTTGCTCCTATATTCTCACAAAATTGTAATGCTAAAGAAGAATTTGATATACCACCTTACAAATGTAAGACTATGTATATACCTGATACTACATATATCAGAAAAGACATTGTATTACTCCAAAATTTTGTAAATCAAGGATGTAGTAAGAAAAATCCACTATACAACCATATAAAAAATTTATATAATGAAACTAATGATATTTGGATAACAAAAGGGGATATTCGCCAGTACACAAAATCTATGATAAATAAACTGAACGAAATTATATATTCTACTAAAATTGACGCAAAAACGTTTTCTATCGACGATATGAAGCATTATGAAAGTAAATTTAATCATTATTTTAATATAGACAGCGTTGCATACCCCTTTTATGCTATTAATATAAGTGGTTCCAATACTTATTTACAATCAAATGATATTGGCTATAAATATCCTATGGCTGAAATAATTGTGAAAGAACCGATTACTTGGTATGAGGTTTATAAAATGGATAGAAAAAATCTAACTAAAGGATACGAATGGATTAACAATGATGAAGAGAATAGTAAATGGGTGGAGAAGACATATCCTATTGAGACAAGTTATAAGGTATTTGATAATTACCCAGAATACGCCATTCAACATTACGATTTTAAATTTGGAGACACAAAAGGGCCTATAACGATTATCTACAATTTACAAGGAGATTTGGTGAGAATTCATGATTTTGGAGACATAATGAATGAAGAAATTAAATTAGCTGAAAACTCTGCATATTTGGAGGATTATAAAAGTAATAAGTATAATGTTGCTTCTGAAAACTCTTTAACTAAGCGGTACATTGAAATGATTTTAAGTGGCGAAATGGAAAAAATAGAAGCTAAATATATGGGGAAAATGTTTGGGCAGGCTCTTATTGGGGCACATAAGGAATCAGAAAAAACAGCAAGAAAATTTATAAAATCCATAGACAGAGAAAAACTGCACAGAGCAAAAAAAATATATTCAGCAACTTGAAACAGATCATGAAACAGATTTTTATATGGGGCGATGTGTTCGCATTGATAACAAATCTTTCTATTTTTCATTAGTGAATAAAGATGGGAAAGCTACTTGCATATTTAAAATAGATTATATTCAAGATGGACCTTTTGCAGTTAAGAAGAACATTACACTTATAGGTAAAGGAAACTAAATTAAGGTCATCGTAAAAAAGTTTTGAATGAAATAAATTGATTTTTCATTGTCATAATATTCTGTTATGGTATTGATGCAAATTCAATCCTTTGTAGAATAATCGTGGCAAACATGTTTTCTAATCATGGAAACGAAACTTTTATAGTACGGCAATAAATCAGAATACTTCTAAAAATGTGCTGCTCATACGTTGTCTGCATTAAAAATCTGTCAATGTTGACAGATTTTTAATGCAGTATTAGTGCGGACAAGTAAAAAATCTCTATATTTGCATTATAAAAACGTCAAAGTTGACAAAAATTTAATGTAGGTAATGGAAATAAAAAGAGATCGATATCTACGACAGTTGATAGAAAGCCGTCAGAATGGCTTTATCAAAGTGGTAACAGGAATCAGAAGATGTGGCAAATCATATTTGCTAAATGTCTTATTCTATCATTATCTGTTGGATAGCGGTGTGACCGACGATCACATCATCCGTGTTGATCTTGAAGACCGAATAAATAAGGAACTTCGCAATCCGGACGCAATGCTTCATTATGTTCACGACAGAATCAAGGACAAGAACTTATACTACATTATTATAGACGAAGTTCAGTTGATGGATGAATTTGTCGATGTGCTGAACAGTTTCCGCCATATAGAAAATGCAGACACATACGTTACCGGTAGCAACTCTCACTTCCTGTCATCAGATATTCCTACGGAATTTCGTGGAAGGGGAGAGACGATACATGTGAACCCTCTGTCATTCTCAGAATTCTATTCTGCTGTAGGTGGTGACAAGCAAGACGCATGGCGCGAATATTACACTTATGGTGGCTTGCCTCTTATTCTGTCTTTTGGCACAGAGCAAAAAAAAGTAAACTATCTGAAAAACTTGTTTGAGACCGTTTATCTTGCGGACATTGTTGAAAGACATAAAATTAAAAATGATAATGAACTTCGTGAGTTGGTGCTTATAATGGCATCATCTATAGGTGCTCCGTGCAATCCAACTAAATTATCTAATACTTTCAAAAGCGTTAAGAATGTGAGTATTGGCAGTCAGACTATTTCTAATTACCTCACTTATCTGTCAGAGTCGTTTTTGCTGAACAAAGCCATACGCTATGATATAAAAGGAAAGAAATACATCAATACACTCTCCAAGTATTATTTCTCTGATATTGGTTTAAGAAATGCTATACTCGACATGCGCCAACAGGAAGAGACTCACATCATGGAAAATGTCATTTATAACGAACTGGTTACACGTGGCTACAGCGTAGATGTAGGCGTGGTGGAAATAAGAAAGCCTGATAAAGAGGGAAAGTGGTCTCGCACACAACTTGAAGTGGATTTTATTGCCAGTCTCGGCAGTAAGAAGTATTATGTACAATCGGCTTTATCCATTCCTGATAGGGAGAAAGAGATACAGGAATCTCGCTCACTGACAAGCATCAATGATTCTTTCAAAAAGATTATAGTTGTCAAAGATCACATCATGCCTCGCCGCAATGAGGAAGGTATACTTACAATCGGTCTTTTTGATTTCTTGCTCAAAGAGAACAGTTTAGATATGTAAAATAGTAAGGAAATGGAATATTACAACGGCAAAACTCATAAGCATATCATTCTTTTTCCTCGTACAGCAATATCAAAAACATCAAGAATTTGCCATGCGCTATTTACCATATATGTGGTAAAAACTTATGACAAAAATATTTTCCAATCTAGAGAATGAAAGGCAAACGTATGTTAATTAAACGACAACAAGAACGTTACTTTATTAACATACGTTTGCATATAAGCCGAGAAATGCCACTAAAATCAGCCATTTCTGGGCCTGAAACCATAAGTTTGAGCTTCAGAAATGGCACCTTTTCATCCGTAAACGGGCCACTTTTTATGCGTAAGTGGGCCGGTTATGTTTTTTAACACTTCCGCTTTTCACTCTTATTCGCTGCAACTCCCTGTCAGTCAGTGTCTTAACAAAATGCTCCGTTTTTTGCCCTTTTCTGCCCTAAACCGCGGTATGGCGAAGAGCATGCGTGCTCTGAGAGCGTCAAACGGTCGGGAAAACATGAAGAATGTTTACAATAATGAGGATGACCGACAGCTCCTTTTATTTAATAATGATGTATGGCGCATAGAATGGATGCTGGGGCCTGAAAGTTGTAACGTGATTCACACGGCATATATGCAGATACTGATGCTATGGGCTTTTAGTGTATATTTGACGGCAAATGCTTAACTTTTGTATCTGAAACGGATACATATATAGACATGACGAAATTGCCACAAAATGCGCCTTTTAGAACACCGGGGTATGAGCGGTGGTAAAATAGGATAAAAATAGTGCGAAAATGAATAAAATTGTAAGCAGATTTTGTCGAATTGCAAAGTCGATGTGTCAATTTGATAGGAAAGTTGGGCGTTAGATGTTTTTGTTATATGATAATGTCGTATTCATGGTGCTATTGTTAAATATAATGTTGCAAAAAGTGTAAGTAATGATTATTTGTCATGCAGCAGAGCCTTTTTGTAGTATATGTTAAGTTATTTAACTAATTATGTAAAAATATGCAGATTTTTATCAATAAAATTTTGTATGTGAATATAATTTGTATATTTACGCACAAATGGATGATTTTTTTAACAAAGAAGAGTCCGTTGAAAAACTATTATTAACTTAATTAAATCTTTTAAGATGAAAAATTTACTACTAACCATGCTGTTTGCAGCAGGATTGTCGCTTAGCGTAAGCGCTCAGGTGGCAAACGTGAAAGTGACGGTTACCCCTTTGGGTGACAAGTTTGAAGGCAGGCACGAGGTGCCATTCTCATCCACCACAAGTGACATCCTTGTAAACGAGAACTTTGAAGCCATGACTAAGGGCACGCCCGAAGCCCCTGATTTCAGCACTCCGCTGGCTTCGCTCGACAAAGACGTGTCTATCAATCCGGAGCTGACGCACGGCTCACAGTGGTACGGCCATAAGATTTATCAGGCCGGCGGTGCACTTGCAATGCAGTCATTGAGCATGGACCAGTGTATACTGAACACTCCGCGCATGGACTACAGCGGTTCGGTGAGGCTTACGTTCATCACCCGTGCCCTAAAATCAACATGGACCGACGAGGAAGGCAAACTGATGTCGGACAATTCGGCACACCTTATCGTGGGAATATCTGACGAACAGGGACGAAAGATAGAGACTAACCAGACAAAGAGCAACCTGGCCGACCTGCAGCTGTATGCAGACATGGGCTGGGTTGAGGTTACGATAGAGTTTGACAACTATTCGGCTTACAGCGGCGTGTCTATCGTGTTTGCAGGCATCCGCACGCTGCTCCTTGACGACATAAAGGTTACGTCGTCTATCGACGAATTTATCGCCGTGCCGAGCGTTACGGGTGTTACTGATGTTACCGAGACGTCTTTCACCATACATTGGGAAAAGATGCGCAAGTCGTTCAACTATTATATATGGCTGTACACTTACGACGGCAAAGACCCCGAGACCGGCGAGGACAAATATAGTCTTGTAATTCCGCAGTATATTCTCGACATGATTGAGGC
>OGLN01000695.1_pt1 | contig 26547 bp, 19 predicted proteins | sample 1572641 | NCBI WGS metagenome assembly OGLN01 (sample SAMEA2581903, study PRJEB24529) | metagenome | biome: Human gut stool | place: China | collected 2011
GGTTTCGGATTCAGTATAGGTTTACAGGTTGTCATTGCACGGCGTAATGGCGAGCAACAATATTCAGAAACAGGTAGGACATTCTTTCAGGGATTGTTTTTTCTGTCGGGTTTAGCAGTTCTACTGTACGCTATTTCTAAAATATTCTCTCCCATGATTCTAAGCAATCTGATTGCATCTGAGAAAGTATATTCTGCTGTTATAGGCTATTTGGACTGGCGCATTTGGGGATTGATGTTTTCATTTCCATTTCTTGCATTGCGATCTTTTCTGGTCGGTATCACACTTACAAAGCCCTTGAACAAAGCAGCCTTCACTGCAGTATTAGTGAATATACCTTGTAATTGGCTTTTCATATTTTATTTCGATATGGGAATAGCCGGTGCTGCTATAGCATCTTCATTTGCAGAATTGTGCTCATTGATAATATTGTCTATCCATGTTTTACGAAAAATGGACAGAAGGGTTTATGGTCTGAACTGGAAGTTTAATAAAAACATATTCCATCACGTTTGCCGTGTATCTATCTGGAACATGTTCAATCCGTTTATTGGAGTAGCCTCATGGTTTGCCTTCTTCATAGCCATAGAGCATTTGGGCGAGTTGGAACTGGCAGCTACAAATGTCATACGTAGCATATCTACCTTGTTTTTCGTCATAGTCAATTCACTGGCTGCTACTACCGGCTCATTGGTAAGCAATCTGTTGGGAGGAGGACACAAGAATCAGATTTTCCCGTTATGCAACCGGGTTATCCGTTTGGGATATGCCGTGGGATTCCCACTTATTATCCTTTCTATAATCTGTTTCAATCCACTTTTCAATATTTATTCGGATAATGAGAGCCTAATGCAAATAGCACAGCTACCATTTACAGTAGCTCTTTTGAATTATGCCTTTGCCTTACCTGGTTATGTATATATGAATGCTGTCACTGGGACAGGTGCCACACGTACAACCTTCATTTTTCAAGCTGTAACCATTATAGCCTACCAGATTTATTTATGGACGATAAGCTATTTCAGCACATCACTTTCTATATATTGGACTGCAGAATATTTATATGTGATATTACTTGGAGTGCTTTCCATTATCTATCTTAAATTCAAGAACTATTAATCATGATGAAAAAAATATATCCTCGTACAGGAGATAAACAGACTGTTTACCTGAATACAGTTATAAAAGACCCGTCTATTGAAGTCGGCGATTATACCATCTATAATGATTATGTATCCAATCCGCTACTTTTTGAACAGAATAATGTACTGTATCATTATCCAATCAATCACGAGCGATTAATAATAGGTAAATTTTGCTCCATTGCTTGCGGCACAAAGTTTCTATTCAATTGTGCCAACCATACATTAAGATCTTTATCAACCTATACATTCCCTTTGTTTTATGAAGATTGGAATTTGGAGAAATCCAATGTTTCAGATGCATGGGATAACAAAGGAGATATCGTAATAGGTAATGATGTCTGGATAGGTTATGAAGCAATAATAATGGCTGGGGTACATATCGGAAACGGAGCAATCATCGCCACCCGAGCTGTTGTCACTAAAGACCTACCACCTTACACCATAGTAGGCGGTATTCCTGCTAAGCCGATCAGGAAGCGTTTCAACGATCATACTATTCAAAAATTAGAAATACTGAAATGGTGGGACTGGCCTATTGAAAAAATCCGTCAAAAATTACCTCACATTCTCAATAGTGACATTGACAATTTGTTTGATAATAGGGAATAGAGAATTGTTCAAATTAAGAACCTAGAAGAATGTAATCTGCAAGAATACACTCTTCTAGGTTCTGGACATGTATAATATCAGTAGTTATATTACTTCCTCAAAAATAGCATCAATAATCTTATCCTCCTTCAGAGCTATATTATAAATCATGGGAATTGTAATATGCTACATAATAATATAAAAATCAAAAATTACATTTTTTCTTTTATAAACTTATACAACAGTGTTGCACTACTAAATGAACATGTATTATGATATCCATCTGCTTTTTGAGGATTAGCAAAATCTCCGATACCTTTTATCCACAGAGCACCTTTCTGAGTTTTATTAGATAGTAATTTTGCAGTAAGATACAATCCAAAGCCCTCCATATCAAGCCCTTCTAATTTACGGTCCCCCTCTTGAAGTTCTTTTATAAATTCTTCTGATGTTACAACGTACGGACCACAACAAGTAGCAGATATCATTGGCATATATGAATCTCGTCCTTGAACTAATAAGTTAGCTTTTCTGACTTTACTCATCAAATATGGCTGAGTATTTTCGTCATCAATAAACTCTTGCATTTTTAAAGTTAAGCATGTAGGAGCTTCTATTTGATGAATTTCTTTTAGAAGGGTAAGCATTCCATCTTGATCTTTAAGCTTCCCTGTTGCATAATCTTGAATAGAAGAAGCGACTAATATATCACCCAATTTTAGATTCTTTGATGGGAAACCTGCTGAAAACCCCGTCATAAATACTGAATCCACATGAAATAGTAAATACATTAACGTTGTAAGTATTGATGTTGGTATTACTCCAGGACGTCCTGCCATAGCAGCTATAACTCTTACATTACTATTATTTATTGTTGTTATAGTTGTGCTCTTAAAGAGAAATGGAATATCCTCTTCTAAATATACGTTTTCCCACTTTGTATCACCTCCAAAGGCTTCTTTCAATTGCTTAAATTCTTCAGAAAGTGCACAAATTATACCGATATCATATTTGTTTTTATGCTTTAAACTATTTAAAACAGCATCTTTACATCTTACTGCATAATTAACAGCATACTTTACCATTCCTATCCATTCAGAGTCTCTTTGTCTACAATGAATAACACTAAAAAGTAAAGATTGAAATTCCTCTTTTTCTTTTTCATACGCATCTTCTTTTTCGGTTAATCCTATAATTTGAGTTGGCATTTTAATTCTATCTCCTGCGGAGATAATTTCTCGAATAAAACATAAACCGCCATTCTCATCAGGATCACCATCATTAAAAAGAGGTAGTACAAGATCAAGAAGTATAAGATCATAATATTCCCTAGTTACCTTAGAACGTCCTTCTGAAACACTTTTTGCCACAGCAATATTCTCAGGGCTAAGATTACATCCTTCTTCCAAGATTTTACTAATTAATTCTATTTTCTTTTCTGAATCATCAATTATTAATACTCGTATCATAATAATGTTTTAATATATTCTATTAACTGTTTTTTCCAATCACTCTTTTTGAAAGAAAAAAATATAAATCCATCATAACTATCTGGATTATCTTCTCTTAATTCTTGATCAAGAGCTTTGATACTTTTACCATCAAAACTTTCAAACATAGTTACAACCTTAACTTTTGTTTGAATATCTCGAAGGTACATTCCTTCTAAAATTCGTTTTCCCGCTAATGTTTCTGGAACGCCACCATTTTCTTCAACATTTACATCAAATGTAGACATTGTTATATCTAGTAAGATGAGAAAATACTCTTTGTGATTTTTGAATATTTCTTCAATTGCAGAATGATATGATGTTTTCCTTATAATTTTTATATTAGGAAAATTTGCTATAATTTCTAGACTTATTTCTTCTGCTTTTTCTGGCAAGTCTTCAACTATTAACATTTTCTTACACATATATCTTTAAGATTAATTAGAACCGACGCTTTACATTTTCCATTCTCTGCTTTAATCTCTAATCTGTTTTGATCACATCCTAGCTCTGCTTTTATTATTTTATTGACTTTGACAAGACCACTTCTTCCTTCCATTTGAAGTCTACTATCAGATTTTAGCATTTCCTTAAATCTTTCATTCAATGAATTCTCATCTTCTCTGACATTATTCTCAAATAGAATCCTAATATATTCTCCTTCATCAGTAACCTCAATTTTAAAAGGCCTAGGTGATTCAACTTTACTATAGCTAAACATATTATTATAAAATATTGTAAGCATATCTGAAATATGAATGACATATGCAGATTTCAATATTATTTCATTCTCAGGCCCAGAAAAATTAAGATCAACCAAAATATTTGGATACATTTTAGATGTAATAGACCAAACTGCATCCATCTGTTTAACAAGAGAGAAATCTTCAAATTTAGCATCTTGAAGATAAAACCAATTTTCAATGTGTGCTATTTTTTGTCTTGTTTCAGTCCTTGCACTAATTACGGCAGAACTTAAATCATCATAAAAATGTTTACCCTTAAATATCTGGATTTCTTGATATAAATTATCAACAAGTTTATTAAAAGTATCTTTTAATGAACAATTGATATTATTTCTGATTTTTAATAGGGAACAATTAGTCATTTTCAACAAATATTCCATCAAGAACATACAAAACTCATCATATGTTTTTGCTTGCCAATTACACGATACAGTAGCATAACACATATCATCTGATGTTATTCTGTAATCAAAGAATCCTTTATCTTCTTCTTCTACTTTTATTTGAAGTACTTCATCTTTAAAATTATCAATAGCCACATTAATACCTCTTGAAAACTTTTCTAAAATTTTCATAAGGTCCTTTTGTTCATCTGGCATTAATCCGTACTTATTTTTCCAATATCTAATTGGAATATATTTATTGTTTTCAGTAGTCAACAATAAATGAAGTCCATCATATCCTGATCTTAAAACACCTTCAAGTACACCATGTCTAATACTTGTACTTAGATATGTTTTAAGGCCAAATTTACTAAATAAAAACCGATCTCTAATACTCGTAAAAACTTGACAAGCAGAATCTATAAAAGGCTTGCTAGTAAATTTAACTTTCGCACTTATAACTGAAGGATCCTTATTTATATCCGTCCAATCAGAAGCTGTATTCACAATATAAAAAGAGTTTGTTGAACCAGAACTTGTTAACTGTATCTTGAATTGATTATATAAACCTTCGTATTCTTTAAAATCATATTTCATTAAAGCTGCTTGGTTTACATAGATTTTACTCTTATCGATCTTTTTTATACTTTGATAAACCACCATTGTATCCAAGATCTCTTGATTCAATTCACTATAAATTTTTACATTTGGCGAATCACTTAATGAAGATAAATATTGAGCTATCTTTTGTTGTTCTTCCAATATCATCTTTGTGCTAGTTATATAGACCATATGTCGAAGTATATCTTCTGAGGCTAAAAGATAAAAATATAATTCAATCTTTTTTCGATCATTTCTCATCTCAAATTCCAATTCAGGAATTAAATCAGAAACCTGTTCTACATCTTTATATAAACAGAATCTTTCAAGAACAGCACTTTTTCTTTCATCTTCTTTTGCATTAATAAATATAAACAGCTGTAAATCAATACCATTTTTTACTCCTTTTTTATATTTCTCACGGTATAAGGATTCAACAAGAGATGAAGTGTCAATTTTCCTTACAAACGCTTTTCCTTGAAGATAATAATTGATATAAAATGCAATGGCCTCTTGCTTTTTATCAAGATTTACATAGCAATTATAAATATACTCTATGGCACATTGAACTATGGGTAATATAGTTTTATTTTCTTGTAGCACAGATTGCCACAATACTAATGCTTTTTCATATTGATTGTTTTGAAACGCTATTATAGCAGAGTCTGTATCTACAATATATTTAACTATTTCAGTATTAGTTGACAACTGTCCATTATTACGCATACGTTGATAATCAAACAATATTGATTCTTTTATAAAGAGTTTGCCATAATCTAAATACTTATTTTTAATATCTTTATCTTTAAAAAGAGTGCACAATAAAGGGTCAAAATAAGATAAAGATAAAATATTCAAAACTCCTTTTTTAGTGTCATTTTCTCCATATAAATAATTGTCTAATCCACATGCCAAACTCAAACCATAAATATTCTTATTTATTTGATATAAATGAGTTAAAATCTCATCATTTTCATACTCAACCATTGCATTATAAAGATACTTTGAGATAAGATTCAAAATTGAATCTTGATTAGAACAGATCTCAGAATAACTTCTATTTAAAGCAATTAATGATCTACAATAAATCTTCACTATGTCAAAACTGGGTAACTGGTTTATAATAAAACTTCTACATTTAGTTAAACATATATCATATCTCCCGCTATAATAATGTTCAAGAAGTTCTATATATTCAGAATTGAAATAGGATTCGGATAAACATTTAATATTTCCATAAGCTACTAATGGAGCGAGCTGAGGATCTTTATTTTTTCTATAAAATTTAACAGCATATGATGAATAAACCTTTTTTTCTTCATCAGTTTGGCTATTTGCAAATAAGGTCTTAATAAGATTAATAAATATATTATAACGATCTATAAGGGAATTTGTCGCCTCCATTATCAAAATGGGAGAGAAATCTTGGATTTGATGAGATTTGTAAAAATTAAGTCTAAATAAATAATAAGAATAGCGATCTTTTTGAAATTCAGTTCGATTTAATCTAAATTTATTCTCTAACTCTGAATCAAAAGCAAAAGCAGAATAAGTTTTTGAACACCTTTTATATAAATAAGAAAGCAAAAATGTGACAAAACCATGTTTACTATTTTCTTTTTCCTTATTAATAGATGTAAGTAGTTCCAGACTCTCCTTTTCTTTATTAGAATAGCTATATATTAACAATTTCATTTCATAGTACCATATACTTAAACCTAACCTAGATTTAATTCTATCTAAAGTCATAAGAGCAATATCATAATGCCCCAATAATATATCCTTCTCTATTTGAGTTCTTAAATTTACAAACTCAGACAGAGCAGAACTATTTTTACTTATTTGAATATATAACCAATCAAAATCACTAAGTATATTTTCAGATTTAAAGAAATAACTATTTCCCTCCCCTAATTCTGAAACTGTTTTTGGGAAAATATTTCCAAACATAATTTTGCTATAGCTTGTAGATATTTTGAATAACGAATCCAAAGCCTGAGATACTATTGGACTATAAATATTGTATTTAATATTAGACATTACTCTTGCACATTCCTTTTTATCTTGCTTAGCATTCAATATTTGTTGTATAACATAATATATCGGTGCATTTCTTTGTTTAATAACTTTATGTTTCATGGTTATTTAATAATTAGATGAGTGCGTAATAAATTATCTTGTTCAATTCAATATAACCCAATAAAGATCTCATACTAATAAATTTGTCAACAATTTTATTAGTATAAATTTCTTCTACATTTTTATATACTTGGTATAGATCATTCCATTTTCATTGTATTTATTTTCTTTATAAGATCCTAGTAGTATATATGCAACTAGATATATACACTTTCTCTTACAAATCCATTACTATTTACTAAATAAATAACTAATGCAATTTCATTATGATTATATTTTTTGCAATAGCATTATATCAACTTTTAGGTAAGCCTCCCCATACTCAACTCCACTTTCAATATTTCATACACATATGAAGAACTTTCAAAGTAAAGTCCTGTTGCTTCATCTGAAAGTTTTGCAAAAGTTTCTGAGTTATAGAATTCTTTGAGAGCTGTTGGCAAATCGCATCCACTATCTTCCATAAGATAAGCTATTATATCTTTGGTAATACCTTCTACCAGATATTGCATTCGTTTATTCATAATCTGTACAAGTATTTAATGGCTTTTGCCGAATGAAACAAATATTGTGATGAAACTTTTTTGTATTTTAAACCATTTACGAGCATTTGCAAATCAATAATTCCATCATCAAAATTACGGAACAAGGTTGCAATGGTATCATCTGCAACAGGACCTATTACGATGTCAAAAGAATGCGTCGGCTGCATGTTTTTCCTGCTACGGTTAGCCATCACAAATAAAGCCCATTCTTCACTTGGTTCTTCAAATGTTTTGACCGAAAGAGCTTTGAAAGCTGTTTCATCAAATTCAAACTCTGTGACAACGGCTTCTCCACCATAAATAGCAGATGTACGTCTAGCCATTTGTTCCGCCTGATCCTTAATCTCTGTCAGATAAAATCCCTGTCCGAAATCCTTATAAGGTTTGCATTTTGACAGATCTATCTGCTCAATTATTATATTCGAACCATGATATAGTTTCATTGAATACCTCCTCCATTATTCAAACATACTTGCGTAAGATCCTGAACACTGTCATCGAATGAAAGCAAATGCTCTGCATCATAATGTTCCGTAAGGAAATCAATACCTTTAAAGCGTATCAGGTAATTACTTGCCTCACGAACAGAAAGATGATGGCTTTTGGCAAATTCACTAATGGTAGCAACTATATATGCAATCACATTTTTATCAATTTCCGGCTCGTTTTTTAAAACAATAGAAGCAGATATACCAAGGGCATCGAGCACTTTTGTAACAGTCTTTATTGTGAGTCCCTTTCCACTTTCTATTTTTGAAATCTGAGCTTTACCGACTCCTACCCGTTCACCGAGTTCCTCCTGAGTAAGTCTTTTGCGAATACGCTCATTACGAATTATCGAACCTATATTTTCTAACCTATTTGTCATACCATATATATTTAGACGTTAACAAATATACGACAAAGTTTCCAAAACAGGAAACAATTATAAATTAATATTGTGTTCTACCTTTACTTTATTGCCGTATTCATATATACGTCTATTAAAATAAAGTCAAATAAAGGGAAAAGAGAAAATAGTTCACCTTCTTCCCTCTCTCTGTTATACAAAACAAAATACGCGAAACTCTCTTGCATTTAGTTGACATACTTGGCGAAAAACTCACGTATTATTTGTACCTTTGTAAGTAGATAGAAAACTGGTGAACTTCAGTTGGAAAATTTAGATTTTCCACGGCTCTAATTTTATGTTGAAAAATAAACGTAGGAACAGTAAATTCAGGTTCAAAAACAACCCATTATGACCTAAAAAATACTTTTCTACCGTTTAAAATATAAGTTTTTGATTATCAATAATATCTACATGTTGCATCGGTAAGTAACATTCACTTAATTCACGCTTTTACACATATATTCTTGTCGCAATATTGAATAATATCAGCCTTTCAAATATGTATTAATACAAAACTTGAAAGGCTGATGCATCAAAATTTACGCGAAATTATACGGCATTATTCTCTTCAAAGATAGCCATTCTACGCTCTAAATCTTCCAACTGTCTGTCTTCAATAAATGAAGTGCAAACACGCAAACCATTTTGACAACTACCTGTTGTTACTAAACATATAGCACTAACGCCATAATACATAAGTTCATGTGCCAATTGCCCACCAGTCATACCTGGGTAACCAACAGTGAAATAAAAGCCATCAGCTATAGGTTCACTTAGATCTTTATCATATACAATGTAAAAGCCGTGATCTGTAAATATTTTTTTCAGTTTATGAGCTCTTTCACCATAAATACTTATATCCTTTCTGAAATCATATTCGCCATCACATGCTGCTTTAAACATCCCTGCCATCGCATATTGTGCACTATGACTTGTTCCTGAAGATAATGCATAAAGCATTCTTGTAGAAAAGACATAACCAAAGGAGAGTCCTTCATATCTTGCACCAAGATTATCATAATGACGATGGAACAACTTGTTACTGATACATGTCACTCCAATTCGTTCACCTGCATAACTAAACGCTTTACTTCCACTTATAAAAAGCATATAGTTATCCGTATATCTTGCAACCGTTGCCTGATAAGGAGGCTCAAACGGTACACTTAACTGCTTACGGAAATCCATGACAAAGTAAGCCAAGTCTTCCATTATTATTGTATCATATTTAGTTGCAAGCTGACCAATAATACGCAATTCGTCATCATTAAAACAAATCCAAGATGGATTATTTGGGTTGCTATATACTATTGCACAAATATTACCCTTAGATAAATATCCCTCTAATTTTTGAGCAAGTTTGTCACCTCTAAAATCATAGACATCAAAAGTTTCATATTTGACACCCATGACCTGCAATTGCATCTTCTGAACAGGAAATCCCGGGTCAATAAATAATACGGTGTCTTTCTTTGGGTCACATTGTGAACATGTCAGGAAAGCTGCAAACGTACCTTGCATACTACCACATACAGGAACACAGCATTCCGGCATAATATCTATGCCGATAAAAGCTTTGACAAAACGTGATGCCTGTTTTTTCAATTCAGGGTATCCCTGAATATCAGGATATGTGTGTGCAATACCATTTTTTAAAGCTTCGATTTGTGCCTTAACACCTACTTCAGATGCAGGCAAGCCAGGTATACCCATTTCAAGCTTAATGAATTCCACACAAGACTCCTTTTCTACAGAAGCAGCAACAGACTTTACCTCACGTATCGTAGCCTTTTCGAAGTCCTGTATGCCCAAACTTCTTATTGTATTATCAACAAGAACCTTATCTATTGGTGTATTTTTCATATTTCCGATAATTTGAAATTCTATTTACTTTCACTTATTCCGATATTAAGAGCTTTAATATTCGCATTAACGACCTCTTCGCCTTTACGTGCAAACACTCTGCCCAAAGCAGCCTTTATCTCTTCGTATCCTATACCCAATGACTTTTGAGCAGCTCCTAATAATATCATATTAGCAGAACGCGGCACATTATTATCCTTTGCCAACTGCTCGATATCAATGAAAACGACATTATTCAGTTTTGAATATTCCTCCTTTATTTTATCCATATCAGGATAATTAGGAATATTGACAAAAGGAACACTTGACGTTATAATCCATCCCGTTTTCTTATTAAGATATGGAAGATATCGTAATGCCTCCATTGGTTCCATTGATATAATAACGTCAGCCTGACCTTCTGCAATCAAATCACTATTAATTGGTTCAGAAGATATACGCAAGTTGCTCTGCACGTCGCCACCACGTTGTGACATTCCGTGAACCTCTGCCTGCTTAATATAAAGTCCGTCCTTTATTGCAGCTTCACCAATAATTGTTGCGATTGAAAGAATACCCTGTCCTCCTACACCGCAAAGTATTATATCTGTTTTCATTTTGATTGATTTGCGTTTAACTTTTTTTCTCTTAAATGTCTCTGCAATGTCTGCATACATTCACGACATGGTATAATTACACTCAAGCCATGATAATTAATTTCCTCTCTCAGCATGTTTGTTATTTCAGGCATATTCTTTGGAAGAGGAACAACTGTTCTTAAATGTTCATTATTCAGTCCTAAGCCTTTACATATAGCTTCCAGCTTATTCGTTCCGGCAGAATCTTGTCCACCAGTCATGGCTGTTGTAAGATTGTCACTAATAATGACCGTTATATCTGCATTTTCGTTAATCGCATCAAGCAAGCCTGTCATGCCAGAGTGCGTAAATGTTGAATCGCCTATAACGGCAACTGCTGGCCATAAGCCGGCATCTGCTGCACCTTTAGCCATTGTTATACTTGCACCCATGTCTACTGTTGAATGCAAAGCTCTAAATGGCGGTAGAGCTCCTAACGTATAACATCCGATATCACCAAAGACTCTTGCATTTTCATAATCTTTCAAAACTTCATTAAGAGCAGAATAGACATCTCTATGGCCACATCCCTGACACAATGCAGGTGGACGAGGTGTTACATTTTCACTTGGAGCATAACATTCATCAACAGGAAGACCTAAAGCCTTCTTTACAAGATCAGGATTTAATTCTCCTGTACGCGGAAGTTCACCGGTAAGACGACCCTTTATTGTTGCATCGCCAGGCATTATGCCGCGAAGCATGTCTTCAATGAAAGGCTGCCCCTCTTCAATAACCAATACAGAATCGCACGCAGAAGTCATCTGTCTTATCAAATCCTTTGGCAATGGATATTGACTTATTTTTATTACAGGATTAGGACATCCCTGAGGATAACATTCATTCAAATAATTTATAGCAATTCCGCTTGCAATTATTCCTAAAGACTTATCACCGCCATCAATATATTGATTATACTTACTATTCTTAGCGTCATTTTCCAGTTCTGGCTGCATCGAAGTAACTATATCATTCTTCCTGCGTGCCATAGCTGGCAATAAAATCCAATCAGCAGCCTTGGAATCATAATTGATATTATTCTGCTCTCTTGAATTATCACAGATCTCAACAACCGCACGACTATGAGCCATTCTGGTTGTAACTCGCATAAGAATAGGAAGATGTATTTTCTCACTATAATCAAAGGCATACCTTACCATGTCATATGCCTCTTGCTGGCTGCTCGGTTCAAAACATGGAATCATGGCAAACTTAGCATAGAACCTGCTATCTTGTTCATTTTGAGAAGAGTGCATTGAAGGATCATCTGCAACCAATACGACTACTCCTCCATTAACTCCAGTCATAGCAGAATTGACAAATGGGTCGGCACAAACATTAAGACCCACATGCTTCATACAAACAAGAGCACGCTTTCCCATAAACGACATACCGAGTGCTTCCTCCATAGCAGTCTTCTCGTTTGACGACCATCTGCGATGGATGTTGCGCTCCTTTGCCGTTTTAGAATTCTGAATATACTCTGTTATTTCTGTAGAAGGTGTACCAGGATAGGCATACACCCCACTAAGACCTGCGTCTATCGCGCCTTGCGCAATAGCCTCATCTCCTAATAAGAGTTTTTTCATAATATCAGATTTAATTTAACAAGATTGGTTATTAAAATGATAATTTTATTTAACAGTCACCTTTAATGGTGAATGAAGTGCTTTCAGGTACTCTTTAGAACGTAAGTTCCATTCATTAAATGTACGAACATCATTCTTACTCCATGCAGAGCCGAAATAATATGTATATTTCTCATTTGGCTGATATGTAATAAGCCCTACTCCATGTCCGGCATTTCCATTAACAGGATTATCATACATCATTTTTTTTGTTGCCTTAACACCATTAGGGAACAACACGCCAACATAAATCTGGAAATTTTGTTTTGCCGGATTATCTGTAGGATCTGCATAAAGCACATAATTATCTCCACAAGCTACACTCTTAGTGTCTTCACTATGAAGTACAACTCCAGCCACCATATCACAAGGCTTAGTAAGTCCTTCGTACCATACGGTCATTTTATTATAGTTGCTACCTTTATCAAGGCTTATAATACGATGTTCAACAACATTCTTGTCACTTCCTATAGAAAATGGGTTGTAATCAAGCTGGACTGTAAAGCGCAAAGGTCCATTATCCAATATTTTATATGTCTTATAACAATAAGGTAAGACCATCTCCCCTCCAGACAAAAGCGCAGGAGCGCCACAACCCAACGTCGGACCAACCTTATAGCAGTCAAGTCCGTATCCATGGTCAAAGTGATATGTTGTTGCCTCTTCCATTTCATGAGCTTCTTCTGTCTTTCCTGCTTTTTTTAACTCTTCAATCTTAGCATGGTTTGAAAGTTCTGTTACATACCTCTTATCAACCTCCAAATCCGGCGTATTTTTAACCCAGACATCTATTCCAAAAGCCTTTTCGCCTGTACGCTGTAAGGCAGGACCATAAGCACGATAAGCAGTACGGTCATTTTCCCATGCAATGTCATCTACACGCTCGGGATATTGCTTACCACAAACAATGGTCTTCATTTCTTTAGGAGTTCCTGGAGTAATAGTAAAATCTGCTGACCCTGCAGGTCGCACACTGGCATCAATCAACAACTTTCCGTCATATGAGATCTGGTATGCCACCTGCTGTCCCAATGCATTCTTTACAATAAAACTTTCTCCATTCTTTATTCCTAATTTCGAATAAACATCTTTGAGCTCAACCTCTATAAGCTCTTGACGCTGAACGTCATATGGATTTGTAACTGTCACAGTAACATTATCTGCCATCGCTGACAACGGCATTGCAAACATAAATAAAGATAATACCCTAAAGTTTTTCAAAAAGTTCATACGATATAGTTTTATTTTAGTTTATTATATTCATACATTTATTCTCATTTGAGATTTTTGATGAAGAACTGAGCTATCTGCCTGTAGATATGATTACGTGTATTACCTCCGTATATACTATGATTACGGTTTGTGTAAACATTCATCTTAAAGTCTTTATCTGCCTGCACGAGTGCCTCTGTATATTCAAACACATTCTGTGGATGAACATTGTCATCAGCCAAGCCTTGACAAATAAGCAGTTCGCCATGCAGGTTTGCAGCACGCTTAATCGGATTTACATCATATCCAGAAGGATTCTCTTTTGGAGTACGCATATATCTCTCAGTATAAACCGTATCATAAAATCTCCAGTCTGTAGGAGGTGCAACAGCAACTCCTGCCTTGAAGACTTTACGTCCTTCACTCATGCTCATTAATGTATTGAATCCACCAAAGCTCCATCCCCATATACCGATATTATTTTTATCGACATAAGGCAATGAGCCTAAATATATGGCAGTTTCAACCTGGTCTTTAGATTCAAGATCACCGATTTTCAGATAAGTACATTTTTCGAAATCAGCACCACGCGCTCCTGTACCTCTGCCGTCAACACAGACAAGAATAAATCCTTGCTGCACCAAATATTGGTCAAGCAAAGCGCCCTGCCCCATTGAACCTATATTCCATGAGTTGACAACCTGCTGACTGCCGGGACCACTATATTGCCACATAATTACAGGATATTTCTTACTTGCATCAAAATTAGCAGGTTTAATCATAACACCATTCAGCTGAACACCTTCAGATGTCTTGAAGCTAAAAAATTCTTTTGAAGGCAAATCATATTCAGCAAGAGTTTTCTTCAACTCGCTATTAGTAATCAATGATACGGTTTCTTTGCCTGAATTATTAAAGATACCATATTCATATGGTGTATTTCTGTCGCTCCACTGATTTACAAAATATTTATAATCAGCACTAAACACAGCTATATTCCAACCATCGCGTGAAGTCAGACATTCAGTCTTGCCATTTTTATAAGTAACATAAACCTCACGATTCATAGGATTTTTGCCTGCAGCCTGATAGTATGTAGCACCGGTCTGCTCGTCGTATCCATAAACATCTGTTACATCATACTGGCCGTCAGTCACCTTACGCAGCAACTGCCCGTTCATATTGTAAAGATATAATTGCATATAACCATTTCGGTCACTTGGCATTAATATATGATTAGAAGAAATCAATATATTAGCCATTGCTTCTTCTTTCACATACTTTGGCACAGATTCCTTTATCAGCAACTTGCATACTGTACTTCTCGGATTAGCCCCATACAGACAGAGCTGGTCCTGATGTCTGTTCATTGTGTAAACAATTATCTTTTGCGGATCTGAAGTTGCCTTTATACGGGGTATATATCCGTCTTTGTCCATCTGCAGCTGCATGGTGCGTGTCTGACGTGACTGAATATCATAGCTCAGAACAGAAACAGTTGAATTTTTCTGGCCTGCTTTTGGATATTTATACGAATATAGCCCTGGATACTCTGAATACTCTGTCATTTCCGGCTCAAGCCCTTTAAACATTTGTAAAGAATATGTAGGTACATCCTTTTCATCAAAACGAATCCAGCAAAGCATACTTCCGTCGGCATTAAATGTAAGTGCAGAATTAAATCCGAACTCTTCTTCATAAACCCAATCCGGCACTCCATTAATAACCTCATTACGCTTGCCGTCTTTGGTAACCTGACTCTCCGAATTGCCATAAAGCAGCTTAACAAGATAAATATTATTGTCACGTACAAAAGCTACTTTCATTCCATCCGGCGACCATACAGGCGACTGCTGCTGGCCGTTATCCGAAAGTTTTTCCAACTTACGGTCTGCAATATTATAAATATAATAATCAGCTGTATAAGACCTGCGATAAATCTTCTTAGAGTTAGTCTGAACCAACATCTTCTTCCCGTCAGGGCTCATTATATAATTTTCAAGCTTGTCAATTTTTTCACCGACAGTATTGTTTACGTCAAACAACACACTTACTTGCTTTCCTGTCTTATAAGAATATTTTATTATTCTCTTCCCGTCCTTGCTTATCATAGCATAGCAGTCTCCGTCGGACATGGGGCTGACAGCACTAAGATATTCAGCAGCAAAAGTTTTGCCTGCAACATCTTTTAAAGAAAGCAGATTTCCAGAAATCATATTACTAGCAGCAAACAATAAAGCCGCACACATAATAAAAAGTCTTTTCATTGTATTTTATAAATTATTTTGAGCACAAAGATACATAATTTTCACTACATTTGCATCTCAATTGATTTAAAAGATATTAATGCCGTATGGCAAAAATTTAAGCGTAATTATACAATGCAAGATTTAAATAAAAAAACGACATTACCTTATAATGATTTTGGCAGCTGGATAAGATCTATTTTCCCGTTCAAAATACAAAAGATTTCTGTTGATGCAGGTTTCTCATGCCCCAACCGGGACGGCAGAATCAGTTACGGCGGATGTGCCTTTTGCAACAACAGCACATTCAATCCTGCTTATTGCGACAAGAACAAAACTATTAAGGAGCAGCTTGAAAAAGGAAAGATGTTTTTTCGCAACAAATATCCCGAAATGCGCTATTTGGCATACTTTCAGGCATACACAAACACGTATGGGAATATAGAGCAGCTTAAAAGGTTGTATGAAGAAGCGCTAAATACAGAGGATGTCGTAGGCATTGTTATTGGCACTCGACCAGACTGTATTAACAGCGAAATACTTGATTACCTTCAAAGTCTTTCACGGCAAACGTTTGTTATTGTTGAATACGGCATTGAATCAGCCAACAACGATACACTTAAACGCATAAACAGAGGACACACTTTTGAATGTTCAAGAAATGCAATAGAGGAAACGACTTCAAGAGGCATAATAACCGGAGGGCATATAATATTAGGACTTCCTGGAGAGGATACAAATGAAAATATAAAACAAGCATCACTTATATCCCAAACAAGCTTAAACATAATCAAAATACATCAGTTGCAGATAATACGGGGAACAAAACTTGAAAACGAATACTACCAAGGAGGAATCCACACCTATAACGTAGACGAATACATAGAATTGCTTGCAAAATATATACAACATCTTCGAAGTAATATAATAATAGACAGATTCACATCACAATCTCCTAAAGATTTGCTGATAGCGCCAGACTGGGGATTAAAAAATTACGAATTTACAAATAAGTTTGTCAACTATCTAAAGAAGAACAATATATACCAAGGACAACTTTGGGGTAAAAACAACAAATATAATCAGCAATAACCTTATCGCTAAAATGCGAACAAATTAATTGCACACTTTCATCTTTCTTTACAAAATTCAGAAATTTAAGGCTTTATGCGTAAAGTATTTCCATAAAAGATCAAGAATTATGAGAAAATAACATCAAAAACGCGCTAAAGACGTAATCAGCTCATAATCAGCACTTTAAGCTGAATTATTATATCAATAATGCAATTCAAGATAATGTTTTACTATATTTTCAGCTAAAATACGCATGTTTTTGGAGACAAAACCATAAGAATCTGTCTCCAAAACCAATGCTTTTATTGATTAAAAGCATTGGTTTTATAAAACAGAACAACTACTTTCACCGCAAAAGCTATAACATTCAGCATGATTCATGCTGTGTGACATCAAGAAAATATCTATTTTTCAATTTAATATTGTAATATTATTTTACTGCACACTGACAGCAAATTATTTATAATATAATGCCAAAATACAACAATCTCTCCATTTCAGCCTTTGGCATGCAAACCGTAAACGATATTACATAATAAAAAATATTAGACACAATTATACATTTATTCACAAAAAGCATCTATAATTGGATAAAAATACTTAACTTTGTTTACCTATACAACCAAAACACTATAATAGTTAAAACTTAAATCTCGTAAAATATGACAAAAGAAAAACTGACTGATTCACAAACATCATTCGTAAAAAATATGTCTGTAAGCATCATGGCTTTTTTAAAAAAGTATTTTAATGCCATGCCCGACAAAGAGGATGAAGAAAATACAATCAAGGCCATAAGTAATGGAGTATCATTCCACGGGGCCAATCTGTGGGTTCTGGTTTTTGCAATATTCATAGCATCATTGGGCCTCAACGTGAATTCTACCGCAGTAATAATCGGCGCCATGCTGATATCACCACTTATGGGACCTATAATCGGAATGGGATTAGCAGTTGGTATAAACGATTTTGAATTACTAAAGCGGTCACTTAAGAACTATCTCGTGGCAACAATAATAAGTGTATGTACTGCAACACTTTATTTCTTACTGACACCACTTGACGAAGCCCAGTCGGAGCTCTTAGCCCGCACATCCCCCACACTATACGATGTACTTATAGCATTATGCGGTGGTGCAGCCGGCATTGTAGCCCTGGCCACAAAGGGGAAAGGAAATGTGCTGCCAGGAGTCGCAATTGCTACAGCCTTGATGCCGCCGCTCTGCACAGCCGGCTTTGGAATAGCCACAGGTAACATTTTCTATTTTCTTGGCGCTTTCTATCTGTTTTTTATTAATACGGTATTCATTGCCCTCGCCACATATATTGGCGTAAGAATGCTTAAATTCAAGGAAAAACAATTTGTCGACCATGAAAGACAAACTACAGTAAAGAAATACATTATTATCATTGTGGTTGCCACAATGATACCGGCAGGCTTCATGACATACAGTATTGTAAAAACAAGTGTATTTAAAAGCAATCTCAGCAAATTTGTAAAAGAACAATTAGACAGTACTGGCACAAGAATTATTTCATATGAATCCAACAACGACAGTCTCACATTACGTGTTGTCGCCGTAGGAAAAGAACTGTCAGACAGTGCTATTGCAAAAGCTGAGAAAGAAATGCAGAATTATAATATCCGGCAGTATAAACTTGAGGTAATACAAGGCTCTGAGTCAACATCATTAATGATGCTCAACAACAGACTGACAAATATGCGAACATCTAACGATAACTACTCAGATATGGTTCGTGAAGAAACAGCAAAAATATCTGAACTTCAGAAAAGCCTTGACCAATATACAAAATATGACATTATGGCACCTGCAGTAGCAAAGGAAATTAAGTCTTTATTCGACAACGTTGACGACATAAGCCTGTCTAATGCCAGTTATGTAAACACAGATTCATTAAAGGTTAAACATTACACATTGGCCGTTATTGGCGTTAAAGCAAAAGCCAATATGAAAGAACTCGAAAGGAGCAAAATCACAGATTGGCTAAAGGCAAGACTTCAAGCAGACAGCATAAAAGTTGTTATAACAAAAAATTAAAACTAAATAATTATATAAACAAAAAACAGAAGGATACATTTTTCATGCTGTATCCTTCTGTTTTCATTTACGATGGTCATCTACTCCAAGTGAAATTTATTGGTAAAAGTAATAAAACCAATATGTTTCTCCATAAGTGTCTTTAACATAAGAAAAACGCTCTGACTTGTTATTGTACTTTTCTTCAAGTTTTTGAAAATCCGCATAGTCAGCATCCATTATCTCGCTATGAAAGACCAAAACAGGATTCGACCTTAAATGTGTATACAATGTGAGCGCTTCTCTATAATGCTTTGGCAAAGCAGGTGAGCTTAGATTATATTTGTTTTTAATTATGTTCACAAATCCATCTAAATTTTTATCTAACAAATAACCACATAATATATAGTCTGTTACAGACTTCATTGCCAGACCATGATTTTCCAGATACAACAGATACTCAAGAGGCTTCATCTTTCCCATCTTTCGTATACCAAGCTGCTTGAATATCTCTGTTTCAGGAAACATCATACATTTGACATTCACCCCATCAGGCAATAATATATCAGAACCGCCTTTAGGTATAGGATACTCAAACAAACGTTCACCCAATTGCTTTGTACGCGACAAAGCGTAAATTCTCAACATAGTTAAATCAGGATCCGTATCATCAGACTTCTCGCCTACGCTCAAAGCATCATCATAATCATTTGACTCTAATAAATGCTCTATCCTTAAACGATAATGAAAAATCTCATTTGTATTTCCCAAAGCACATACCATCAACAACATAGCAGACAAAGCCAAAAGACTCTTCCACAAACCTCCGGTCAAACTTCCTGTATAAGACGTATCAATATAGAATATTGACTTCTGTCTAGACAAAACAGCAAAAATTGCATACAATATTATAACAATGCATACGATTACTATAACATTGGTTGGAAATAAACTAACATCGAAATCCTGATTCCCGGATGTCAGAACAGCGAGAAACATTAATGATGGCAAATAATTCAGAATATTAATCCATCCATCAAACCTCGTTAACTTACTCACGCCAAGTTTGACAAGAAACAGTACCACTGTAAGCAATACCGCACCTATGGTTTTGTTGTAATGAGTAATGCCTCCAGACAAGACATGTTGCTCCATAGCAATAATATCTGACTGGAAGAAATATAAATATACAAAAGTAAATAATATGAAAACAATAGCACATACAGAATTAACTAATGTGCTATTGTTTGTCTTGACTTCTTGTGTCATATTAATTTTTCTTTAAGACCACGGCTGAACGAGCAGGGATATAAAGTTTTAACCATTCCTTATGATCTTTTACATAAAGAGGATCAAAGTTTGTCATATGAGTCATACTGTCATCAGCAAGTCCATTTCCACCAAACTTTTTAGCGTCAGTATTCAATACAACATCATAAGATCCTGTAGGAACCAAGAATCCGTAATCAGTAAAGGATCGTGTAGGATTAAAATTAAACACAAATATCAAATCGCCACGCATAAAAGCCAATATCTGGTCACCATCATTATGCCAAATCTCCTGTACGTTCGTCCGTTGGAAATTACGCACACTCTTGATAACGCTAAGCATTTCACGGTCAAAATCACCCAGATAATGATAGCACAAATCTTTATTGTCTACCAAATTCCATTGTCTTCTTGCGTATTTGTAGCTCCAACCATTACCCTCTCTAGGAAAGTCTATCCATTCAGGATGCCCAAACTCATTTCCCATAAAGTTAAGGTATCCGCCATTAATTGCAGCAGCAGTTACTAAACGTATCATTTTATGCAAAGCTATTCCACGATGAACGACCTCATTTTCGTCGCCTTTTTTGAAATGCCAATACATATCCGCATCAATAAGACGGAAAACAATTGTTTTGTCACCCACCAAAGCCTGATCGTGACTTTCACAATAACTTATAGTCTTTTCATCCGGACGCCTGTTCTTTACTTCCCAGAAAATACTGCTAGGCTTCCAGTTTTCGTCACTTTGCTCCTTTATCGTCTTTATCCAATAGTCAGGAATATTCATTGCCATCCTATAGTCAAAGCCGTATCCGCCATCCTCAAACTTAGCTGCAAGCCCCGGCATACCGCTTACTTCCTCTGCAATTGTTATTGCATTAGGATTAATTTCATGAATTAGTTTATTAGCAATAGTAAGATAACATATTGCATTATCATCTTCATGCCCGTTGAAATAATCACCATAATTACAGAAAGCCTCTCCTAAACCATGACTATAGTAAAGCATAGAAGTAACGCCGTCAAAACGGAAGCCGTCAAAATGGAATTCCTTAAGCCAATATTTACAATTGCTCAACAAGAAATGCATAACCTCATCCTTACCATAGTCAAAACACAAGCTATCCCATGCGGGATGCTCATGCCTGTCACCTGGATAAAAATATTGGTTAGGATCACCTGCTAAATTACCCAATCCCTCAACTTCATTCTTAACAGCATGACTATGAACAATATCCATAATCACTGCTATGCCGTTGCGATGAGCTTCATCAATAAGGGACTTTAGTTCTTCAGGAGTACCAAATCTGCTTGAAGCAGCAAAGAAACTACTTACATGATAACCGAAAGAACCATAATAAGGATGCTCTTGTATTGCCATAATTTGTATACAATTATAACCATCCTCAATTATTCTCGGCAACACATTCTCCTTAAATTCTGTATAAGTACCAACCTTTTCCGCATCTTGCGACATTCCTATATGGCACTCATATATCAGAAGCGGACTCTTATTTGGTTTAAACTTCTTTTTTCTCCACACATAAGGCTTTTCAGGATTCCAGACTTGGGCTGAAAATATTTTTGTTTCTTCATCCTGCACAACTCGCTGAGACCATGCCGGGATACGTTCTCCAGACCCGCCATTCCAATAAACATGCATTTTGTATAAATCGCCATGCTTCATACCTTTCTCTGAGATTTTCAATTCCCAGTTTCCGGTTCCTTCTATACGCTTGGCTTTATACTTTTCTGTCTCTTGCCAATTATTGAAATCGCCGACAAGATAAATTTCTGTCGCATTAGGCGCCCACTCTCTAAAGACCCAGCCTCTTGATAATTTATGCAAGCCATAATAATCGTACCCACTGGCAAAATCCTCTAATGATATTTTACCATTACGAGTCAGCTGGCCTAATTTCCACAAGGCATGATCATGCCGCCCTCTTATGGCATCTTCATAAGGCGCGAGATAACCATCATTAACAACTAAGCCAATATGTTTCGGTTCATTTGCCGCTTTACTATCCGTTTTAGCCTTATTATTTAATGATTTGGCTTTTCTGGTAACCATGATACCTCCTTAAAAACTTTTTATAATAACATTATTGTTTGATACTCTCAGCAAAATTATGCTAAGACTTTAAATATGGCCTTCTTTATTTCTGCCTGTTCAGAAATACAAGGAGCATGACCGTCTTGAGGGAAAAATATAGCAAACTCGCCGGGCTTACAGGTAACATACGTAGCAGCAGCTCCTTCGTATTTTGTTATATCTTTTTCTTCATTATATTCTGCTTCAGGCAAATCCTTTAATGGAGTATATCCATACGTCTCTGACGTACTTAAAGGTATCTGGATATCAATCATTTTCTTATGAGTTTCCAGCAAAGCACTTTCACATGATTTACCTTTTGCCACTTGTATATTTACGAATAAATCTGTGCCTTTAATCAGATGTTTTCCTTCACTTAATTTATTTAAATCATTTGATTTCAAAAAATCAACTACATCATTAAATAATGGATTTAAAGAAACATATTTCTCTAAATTTTCCAATGTATCTATAACCATAAATATTATTTTAATTAATTATTGAACCTTATTTCCTAAAATATACATACCTTGAGAAACGATGTTACCATTTTTGTCTTTCTCAACATATTTACCATCACGCTTATCATCTTTATAAGAACCTTCAAAACGCCGTCCGTCCTTATCGACCTCTAAAGCTCGACCATTTCTTTTACCGCGACGATAAATACCCTTGAATTTACTTCCGTCTGAGAAATGTATTATAATTTCACCGTCAAAAACGCCGTCTTTAAAATTACCTTCAAAGACATCTCCATTTTTTTTCGTTAACTTACCTAGACCGTTTTGTTTGTCAGCCTTCCAATATCCATTATATACATCACCGTTTTTCCAACGTAAGACTCCATGGCCGTCCTTATCTCCTTCTGTAAAATGTCCAGTATATTTATCGCCATTAGCAAAAGTAAAAATACCTTCACCCGTACGTTTTCCTCTAACATAATCACCCTCGTACATATCGCCATTTTGGAACTTATATATACCTTTCCCATTTTGAACATCATCTAGCCAATCACCGATATATACATCTCCATCAGCATAATGATTGGTTCCTTTTCCTGAGCGCAAATTATCTAGCCACATACCATCATATGTTGTCCCGTCGCCCCAATCAAAGAATCCTTTACCCGTTTTCTTGTCATCTTTCCATTCACCTGTATAATAGGCACCACCGCTATAAGTGTATGTTCCTTTTCCGGTACGTTTATCCTGATACCAATCGCCGTCATATTTGTCGCCGTTGTAATACCACATTACGCCATGGCCCTGCTGATAATCACGAAACCATAGTCCAACATATTTGTTATTATTCATAAAATGATATGTCCCTCTACCGTGTTGCTGATCTTGGAACCATTCTCCTTCATACTTCTCCCCATCAGAAAAAGTATAAACTCCATATCCTTGACGCTTTCCTTTCACATATTCACCTTCATAAGTATCCCCGTTTTTATAAACAGTTTTACCTTTCCCATGAGGTTTTCCAGAAGCCATTTCACCCTGGTATGTTCCACCATCTTTAGTCTCACATGAGCCTAATGTTATCTTTTGCGCACTACATATTAGAGGCAAAGCAGCACAAAATAAAAGCAATATATAGTTCTTCACGATTTTTCTTTTTAAATTTATCACCAAAAGTAATAAAAAATAACCATACTGCAAAATTATTTTTTTAAAATCGGTTTTACGAATATATTTATTGATAAATATTAGTATCTTTGCAAAAATATTAAAACAGAAATACTATGAACTTTGTAGGAATCATACCAGCAAGATATTCGTCAACACGCTTTCCAGGAAAACCGTTAGCCATTTTAGGCGGAAAACCCGTAATTCAACATGTTTACGAAAAAGTTTCAAAAGTGCTTGACGACGTATACGTCGCCACTGACGACGAAAGGATTAAGGATGCGGTGGAAAGCTTTGGAGGAAATGCTATTATGACATCCCCTAATCACAAAAGTGGGACTGACAGAATAGAAGAAGCAGTAAATATTATAGAAAAAAAATTTGACGTCATAATCAACATCCAAGGTGATGAGCCATTTATTCACAAGACCCAAATAGAAACAATATGCAGATGTTTCGATGACTCAGAAACTATGATTGCGACTTTAGGCAGGCCATTTACAGAAAAAGACTCTATAAATGATTTAGAGAATCCTAATTCCCCGAAACTCATTTGCGACAACAATGGCTTTGCCATGTATTTTAGCAGGAACATAATACCCTATATACGCGGAGAAGAAAAATCAAATTGGATAAACAAATTCACATATTTAAAGCATATTGGACTTTATGCATACAGGGCTAATGTCTTGTCAGAAATAACAAAATTACCACAATCAAGCCTAGAGCTTGCTGAAAGCTTGGAACAACTCAGATGGCTTCAAAATGGATACCGCATAAAAGTAGGCATTACCCGCGTTGAAACCATAGGAATTGATACTCCCGAAGATTTAAAGCGCGCAGAAGAATTTATCACCCAACACGACATGCAATAAAGAACGAACAAAGACTATCACATATAACAAAGCAATTTCATCTGAAATCAGATAGAAGGAAAAAATGAAAGGGCGCATTTTTATGCGTCCTTTCATTTTTCTCCAAACGACAAACTTACATTTGCATTTAGCCGACCAATAGCGAGTACTATTGCAGACAACAAATACACACATTAATTTTAATCAATATATTCAAACCAAAACATATCAGGAAAAGGCAACCTTTCTCTTATGAGCATAATGATGAAATATTGAAATTTTATAACAATCGTTCCACAAATGCAGCTGCTGAATTATTCAATGCAAAAATCAAACTTTTCAGAGCTAATCTTCATGGAGTGACAGATAAAAAGTTTTTCCTCTTTAGAATCGCAAAGCTCTATGGATGCTCTCATTAAATTTCTACTGCCTCGGGCTTTGTGATTTCTGTGGTCCGGTTTTAAAGTTTGTATACAAATAAAAAAGTCATCTCAGTATTGAGATGACTTTTGTGATCCCGACAGGATTCAAACCTGTAACCTTCTGATCCGTAGTCAGATGCTCTATTCAGTTGAGCCACGGGACCATTTCTTAAATGCGATGCAAAGGTACGCATATTTTTTAATACAGCAAAATTTTTTCGGATTTTTTTATCAGATTGTTTTGATTTTATTGAATATTGCCTTTATAATGCAGAAAAGATGATTTAAAACAATAAAATATGATGACTTGTTTGCTTAATTTGCCAGACAATGAAATGCGTGCTGTGTGGAGTGTGGGTTTATGGAGTATTATAAATTAATGATATTGTACCATTTACTTCATATTTGTTTTTTATATAAAATTATGTTGAAAGTGTTTTTTGCTTTTTTAGTTATGTGGTATACATACTAAGATGGTGTTCCTTCTTTGTTGTAATTTATAGCTTCTATTGATTCGCCTTGCCGTATTATGGAAGAGCGGAATTGGATAAATTATGGTATATGATATTTTTTTTAAAAGAAATATTCTTGAAAATTTGCACGTATAAGAAAAAAGTATTACCTTTGCAGCGCAAAAAGCGAGAAATGGTACCTTGGCCGATCGGTTAGGTAACGGTCTGCAAAACCGTGTAGAGCAGTTCGACTCTGCTAGGTACCTCTTAAAAGGCAACATTCATGTGAATGTTGCTTTTTTTATATATTTACGATTCATTTGGTGTTGCCGAAATTTCTACTGCCCCATAAAAAGTTTTTTCCTCTTTAGAATCGCAAAGCTCTACGGATACCCCCATTAAATTTCTACTGCCCCATGATGCCAATGTTGATTGTTACGTGTTGTAATTGTTTTTCGTTAAATATTTGAGTCTGTGAGAATCGTGCTAATTTAATTTTGCTGTATATAATAAGGTGTGGGGTATATAAAAGAAAAACCCTGACGCTTAAACGTACAGGGCTAATGAAAGGAGGAGTGGTACCACCAGGAATCGAACCGGGGACACAAGGATTTTCA
>OGLN01000737.1_pt1 | contig 25850 bp, 20 predicted proteins | sample 1572641 | NCBI WGS metagenome assembly OGLN01 (sample SAMEA2581903, study PRJEB24529) | metagenome | biome: Human gut stool | place: China | collected 2011
GCCTGCAATGGGGTGACGAGGGCAAAGGGAAGGTTGTGGACGTGCTGACGCCTCGTTACGAGGTGGTGGCCCGCTTCCAGGGCGGTCCCAATGCCGGTCACACGTTGGAATTCAACGGCGAGAAATACGTGCTCCGCTCGATTCCTTCGGGCATTTTCCAGGGCGGCAAGACCAACATCATCGGCAACGGCGTGGTGATCGACGCGGTGCTTTTCCGCGAGGAGGCCGAAGCGTTGGCTGCCAGCGGCCACGACCTGACCAAACAGCTCTGCATTTCGAAGAAGGCCCACCTGATTCTGCCCACGCACCGCATGCTCGACGCCGCGTACGAGGCGGCCAAGGGCAGCGCCAAGATCGGCACGACGGGCAAGGGCATCGGTCCCACCTATACCGACAAGGTAAGCCGCAACGGCATGCGCGTAGGGGATCTGTTGAGTCCCGATTTCGAAAGCATCTACGCTGCGGCCAAGGCGCGCCACGAGAAGATTCTGAAGAGTCTCGACTATCAATACGACATTGCCGAGCTGGAGAAGCAGTGGTTCGAGGCGGTCAAATACCTCCGCCGCTTCCACATCATCGACAGCGAATATTTCGTCAACGACTGCCTCTCGCAGGACAAGTCCGTTCTGGCCGAAGGCGCGCAGGGAACGCTTCTGGACGTGGACTTCGGCTCCTATCCGTTCGTCACCTCGTCGAACACCGTCTGCGCGGGCGTCTGCACCGGGCTGGGCGTCGCCCCGAACCGCATCGGCGAGGTCTTCGGCATTTTCAAGGCCTATTGCACGCGCGTGGGCAGCGGACCGTTCCCCACGGAGCTGTTCGACGAGACGGGCGAGCGGCTGTGCGACATCGGCCACGAGTTCGGCGCCGTCACGGGCCGCCGCCGCCGCTGCGGATGGCTCGATATGGTGGCCCTGAAATATTCGATCATGGTCAACGGCGTGACGCAGCTGATTATGATGAAATCCGACGTGATGAACGATTTCGACACGATCCGCGTGGCCACGGCCTACGAGATCGGCGGCCGCACCACCTCGGAGTTCCCCTATGAAATCACCGGCGACCTCCGTCCGGTCTACACCGAGTTCGAGGGCTGGAAATGCGACCTGCGCCGGTACGGCAGCTACGAGGAGTTCCCCGAGGCGTTCAAACGCTACGTGGAGTTCATCGAGCGGCAGACGGGCGTCCCCGTGAAGATCATCTCCGTAGGTCCCGACCGTGGCGAAACGATCGTCCGATAAGCAACCGCGCATCCCGGCTGCCCAGTGGCAGGTTAGGGATGCGTTTTTGTGTGATTTCCGCCCGTCCGCGTTTCGGTCGAAATCCCGGTTGACGACCCGGTCGCATTGCGACAACTGCGACAACTGCGACAACTGCGGCGACAGGCGGCGACAGGCGGGGGCAGTCGCTTACGGATTGCCGAACCGCCAAAGCAGAAACGGGGCGTGTTTTACGCCGTAAGTCCCTCCCGCGGGAGGGCTTGGGGCGGGGCAGATTCGCGAACGCGACGGAACGCCGCGACGACAGCGGTGAAAGAAGGAAAAGGATTCAATATATAACCATTACTTACTTATATGCAACAACAAAACCTCAAAATTCTTGTTTTGGCCAAGCAGGTTCCCGATACCCGCAACGTAGGCAAGGACGCGATGACTCCCGAAGGGACGGTCAACCGCGCGGCGCTTCCGGCCATCTTCAATCCCGAGGACCTCAATGCGCTCGAAGCCGCCCTGCGGCTCAAGGACCGTGTGGCGGGTTCCACGGTTCATATCCTTACGATGGGTCCGCAGCGCGCCGCCGACATCATCCGCGACGCGATGTTCCGCGGGGCCGACGGCGGCTACCTGCTTTCGGGCCGCGAGTTCGCCGGCTCGGACACGCTGGCCACCTCCTACGCCCTTTCGTGCGCGCTGAAGAAGATCGCCCCCGACGTGATTTTCGCAGGCCGTCAGGCCATCGACGGCGACACGGCGCAGGTGGGTCCGCAGGTCGCCGAGAAGCTCGGTCTTCCGCAGGTGACCTATGCCGAGGAGATTCTCGAAGTCCGTGAGGGTGCGCTGGTCATCAAGCGCCGCCTGGAGCACGGCACGGAGGTCGTCGAGTGCCCGATTCCGGCCGTTGTGACGGTCAACGCCTCGGCCGCCGAGTGCCGCCCGCGCAACGCCAAGCGCGTGATGAAGTACAAGGGCGCGCTGGCCGGTTCGGAGATCGCCGCCGCACCCGAATCGCCCGCCGCGCAGCGCGCCGCCGCGAAGGAGTACCTCCGCATCGTGGAGTGGGCCGCCGCCGATGTCGATCCCGATCCCGCGCAGCTCGGCCTCCAGGGTTCGCCCACGAAGGTCAAGAGGATCGAGAACGTGGTTTTCGCCGCCAAGGAGGCCAAGAAACTCACCGCCGCCGACAACGACATCAATGAACTTATGGTTGAACTCATCGCGAGCCACACGCTCGGTTAATGCGTTTTTTTGAGATGAACAATATATTCGTATATATCGAGATGGAGGGCGGCAAGGTCGCCGACGTGAGTCTCGAACTGCTGACCAAAGGCCGCGAACTGGCCACGACGCTCGGCGTGAAACTCGAAGCCGTCGTCCTGGGCCACAACCTCGCCGGCATCGAAACAGAACTGGCCAAATACGGCGCCGATACGGTCTGGGTTGCCGATGATCCGTTATTTTCCCCGTTCCGCACGCTGCCCCACACGGCGGTCCTGTGCGGTCTGATCGGGCAGGAGAAGCCCCAGATCGCGCTGTTCGGCGCCACGCCCGTGGGCCGCGACTTCGCACCCCGCGTATCGTCGGCCCTGCACAGCGGTCTTACGGCCGACTGCACGCAGCTCGAAATCGGCGACCACAAGGACGCCAAGACGGGTACGGAGTATAAGAACCTCCTCTATCAGATCCGCCCGGCGTTCGGCGGCAACATCATCGCCACGATCGTCAACCCCGACCACCGTCCGCAGATGGCCACCGTCCGCGAGGGCGTCATGCGCAAGGAGTACGCCGCACAGCCCGGCGCGGGCGAGGTGAAGGCGATCGACTGGAAGAAGATGGTCACGGACGCGGACCTCGCGGTGAAGATCATCGACCGTCAGATCGAGGAGCGCAAGATCGACATCAAGGGTGCGGGTATCATCGTCGCCGGCGGCTACGGCATGGGTTCCAAAGAGAACTTCAGGCTGGTGCACGAACTGGCCGACGTTCTGGGAGGCGAAGTGGGCGCCAGCCGCGCCGCCGTCGATGCAGGTTTCACGGAGCATGCGCGTCAGGTGGGCCAGACGGGCGTCACGGTGCGTCCGAAGCTCTACATCGCCTGCGGCATCTCGGGTCAGATCCAGCACACGGCCGGCATGGACCAGTCGTCGATGGTCATCTCGATCAACTCGGACCCCGAAGCCCCGATCAACAAGATCGCCGACTACGCCATCACGGGCGATGTCAATGAGATTATCCCCAAGATGATCAAGTACTACAAACAAAACTCGAAATAGCGATGCGCAGGCTTCTGACGGTAATCTGTACGCTTCTCCTCTCTGCGTCCGTTTCCGGACAGCCGATCAAGAGCCGGCCTGTCGGGTTCGACGACTTCCGCTCCCTGCTGGAAGCTGTCGGTTACGAGGCGTTCGGTTTTGACCTGTCGGAATTGCTCGAAGGACCGGGCCGCTATGACATGACGGTATATATCAAGGAGTACGAATCGGGCGTGGAGATTCGTTCCCGGGAGTTTCCCTGCGGGCCGAACAAACTGCTCGTAAGCGATTTCCCCGAGAAGGTGCGCGGCGAAATCCTGCCCGGCGAGATGGCCGATCCGCAGGCGGGCATTTACATGCTGGCCAAAAAACTGACGATTGGATTCTATCCTTCGGGGACGGATTCGACGGCGATGCTGAATTTCAGTATCCCGGAGATGCGGGAGGCCAGTCAGCGGCTCAAGCTCCGCAGCGTGACTTCGTCGAGCGGTTATACGCTTACCAAGTACTGCACCCGTCCGTTCGGGATCGACTCGTTCGAGGCCGGAAAGTTCATTCCGCTGGTCTTTTACGGTTCGATGTGGTTCGATGCGGAGCACAATCTGTTCCGTTTCTGCGGCGAGAACGAGATCGCGCCCGACCTGTCGGGCGAAATTGTCGGCAACATTCCCCACTTCTATGTCATAGGTATTGAATTTACCCCAAAACAGGAGCCTACGAATCTTAAAAACAACTAATTATGGCTAATTTCTTTTCAGATAACAAGGATTTGCAGTTCCACCTCCAGCATCCGTTGATGCGCAAGATCGTGGAGCTGAAGGAGCGCGGTTTCGCGGAGAAGGACCTCTACGACTATGCGCCGCAGGATTTCGACGACGCGATGGACAACTACCGCCGCGTGCTGGAGATCGCCGGCGAGGTCTGCGGCGAGGTGATCGCCCCCAACGCCGAGGGTGTGGACCACGAGGGTCCGCGCGTGGTCGACGACCATGTGGAGTACGCTTCGGGTACGGTCGAGAACATGAAGGCGGTGGTTGACGCGGGGTTGAGCGGCATGACGCTTCCGCGCAAGTACGACGGACTGAACTTCCCGCTCATCTGCTTCGTGATGGCCAACGAGATGGTGGCCCGCGCCGACGCCAGTTTCGAGAACATCTGGGGGTTGCAGGACTGCGCCGAGACGTTGAACGAGTTCGCTTCGGAGGAGATCAAGCAGAAATACCTGCCGTGGGTTTCGGCGGGCGCGACGTGCGCCATGGACCTCACGGAGCCGGACGCCGGTTCGGACCTCGGAGCCGTGATGCTCAAGGCCACCTGGTCGGAGGAGCGGCAGACAACAGAAAAACTGGAAGAATATGCAAAAGAAACAGAAACTGCTATTTGTGTCATTTCGAGAAATTCCGGTGAGGGAAATGATCGTTTCATGAAAAAAGAAGTATCCATTGGGGATAAAAAGTATGAAATTGGAGATTACAGGCTTTCTGCAGTGGAGATGGATAATCTTAAAAAGCTGCGGTCAGCTTTTTCCTCATTGATACTGGTGCTGAATGTTCCGGGCTCCATATCGGTGCAGGATCTGGAGGCAGCTTGTGCGGATGCTATTCTTCTCATGGGGCAGGCAGGACAGGAGGGAGGAGCCGCCGTTACCGATATTCTCACCGGTAAGGCAACACCGTCAGGAAAGCTGACCGCAACCTGGGCAAAAAAATATGAAGATTATCCTACGGCAGGCAATTTCCTTCAGGATTTTAATAAAGCAGTATATACGGAAGGAATTTATGTAGGTTATCGTTACTTTGATACATTTAATGTTGAGCCGGGTTATCCTTTTGGTTATGGACTCTCCTATACGACATTTGCACTGGGAAATCTGGAGGCATCGCTGGATGAGGATACACTGGTTCTTGGCGTAACAGTAGAAAATACAGGAGCGTTTGCCGGACGTGAAGTTGTGCAGGCATATGTTTCTGCACCGGTATCGGAGATGGATATGCCGGAACAGGAGCTGAAAGGTTTCCAAAAAACGATGTTACTGGCACCGGGCGAAAAGGAAGATATCAAAATCCGCATACCGCTGCGTAATCTTGCATCTTATAGTGAAAATGCAGGAGGTTATATTCTGTCAAAAGGAGATTATGGAGTGCGTATCGGTACTTCTTCCAGAGATACAAAACCGGTGTGCAAGATTCGGCTGGAACAAACTGCTTTGACAGAACAGGTATTGGTGGAGCTTCCGTTAACGGAAACTTTGGAGGAAAAGAAGGGGTTAACTGACCGAAAGGATGAAACTATATGGAAGGATGTACCGGTTCTTCTGGCTGTGCAGATACCGGAAACGCTGGATTCGCGTTCAGCCTATAGCGATGAAAAGGTGGTTACATATGCGACAGATACCAGCTATCAGCCGGTTATGCCTTACGAAACAGTACGGTATGTGGAAAAGAAAGAATGGAAGCTGAATGATGTGGCTTCGGGCAGAGTGTCAATGGAAGAATTTGCCGCACAGCTTGATGCTGCACAATTGGCGGATCTTTGCTGTGGTACAGGCTGGGGTGTGCAGGATGAGAACAATCCTGTGATTGGAGCCAGTTCGGAATCTGTACCTGGAGCGGCAGGGGAAACAACACACGCACTGGAAAGTTATGGTGTTTCTTCTATTGTATTGGCAGACGGTCCGGGCGGTGTGCGTATCACACAGCAGTTTGAGGCAACCGATCTGGAATCGGGGGAAAAGAGGCAGGTATACCATTACTGTACGGCATGGCCGGTGGGTACGCTTCTTGCTCAGTCTTTTGATCCGGAAATTTTGGAACAGGTAGGATGCGGAATGGCAGCAGATATGCAGGCAATGCGGATTGATTTGCTTCTGGGACCAGGAATGAATATTCAGCGTGATCCTATGTGCGGACGAAATTTTGAATATTTTTCTGAAGATCCTCTCATATCTGGAAAGATGGCGTCAGCAATGGTACGCGGCCTTCAGAGCCTGCCAGGAGGAGGTGGATGCATTAAGCATTATGCAGCTAATAATCAGGAGACGAATCGGAATGCTGTGGATTCTGTGATTGGTCAGCGGGCACTGAGGGAAATTTATCTGGAACCCTATAAAATTGCTATTCAGGAATCTCAGCCGTTGTCTATCATGAGTTCCTACAATCTGATCAACGGTGTTCCTACAGCAGATAGTTATGACTTATGTACGGATCTTGCCCGCGGAGAATGGGGATTTGAAGGTCTGATCATGACTGATTGGAACGGAGGCAGCAGTACACCCTGGAAATCCATGCATGCCGGAAATGATTTGATTATGCCGGGAGGAAAAGGAAGGGCCATGAATATTCTTCAGGCTGTGAAAACAGTTATGCCGGAGTTTGATGAACGTGGGCAGGTAATTATGGTGCAGGAAGTACCATTTGCACCGGTTTTTGCAGCCCGCTGGAATTCCTTTACGGTTGATCCGGAAGGACCGGATACAGTCATGGCACCTCTGGGTGAAGGACATACTGCCGAGATGAAGGATGGAGAGATTTTGGTTGATGGGGAAAAAGTCTACATGCAGGCAAATGATATGAAAACATTTTTCAATGATCCGGCAAGCTTTGTGCCAAAGATATGCCCGGCCAATGAGGAAGTTGCTTTTATTTTAGATGATGGCAGAGCAATCGGGTACAAAGGACATTTGGATAAGAAACCTCGTCTGTGTCTCGGAGATGTGCAAAGATGTGCAGTCCATAATCTTCGGATCATTCTGAAATGTATGGGATTATAGTAGATGGGTATCAACAATTATTGCATAATGAGGTGAAAAAGTTTAGAAAATGAGAGGATGACTGAAGTCGGAAAAGAGATTGGATATGAAAATACGGAAAACTTTTTTCGTGCGTTTAAAAAGCATTATCATATGACTCCCTCTCAGTATCGGGCTGCAATACAGGAAGAGACCAATATGCAAACTGTATGTGGAGATAGAGATGTAATAAAACGGTAACAAAAAAATGACAAAATGGTAATGAAATAAGATATACATAAAATTACTAAAGAAAGGTGGAATACAAAATGGGAGATTGTTTTTACTGTAGTAAGGCAGAACCGGTAGTTCAGACTAAGGCGGGTAAGATACGGGGATTTAAGATGAATTCTACATACACTTTCCATGGCATCAAGTATGCTGATGCTGATCGCTTTCAAATGCCCAGAGAGGTAAAACCATGGAAAGGTATTAAAAATGCTCTGGCCTATGGTTATGTGTGCCCTATGCTGATGCAGGATCATCCATTGATGGAGGTTATGATCCCACATCGTTACTGGCCAATGGATGAGAATTGTCAGTATCTGAATATTTGGACACAGAGTCTGGATCCGGAAGCAAAAAAACCGGTTATGGTATGGTTGCACGGAGGTGGATTCTTTGCAGGCTCATCCATTGAACAGGTGGCGTATGAGGGAGATCATCTGAGTGAGTACGGAGATGTGGTTGTCGTGTCATTAAACCATCGTCTGAATATTTTGGGATATCTTGATTTATCTGCTTATGGGGAAAAATACTACAATTCTGCTAATGTGGGAAATGCAGATATGGTCGCAGCCCTTCATTGGATTCAGGACAATATTGCTGGTTTTGGCGGAGATCCAGGTAATGTAACCCTGTTTGGTCAGTCCGGTGGTGGAATGAAAGTTTATTCCCTGATGAATACACCGGCTGCAGAAGGTTTATTCCATAAGGGGATTATCCAGAGCGGCGTAATAGAAGAAGGTAAAAAAGAGGCAGAGGATGACGGTACCGCAATTGTGGAGGCCCTTCTGACGGAATTGAAGTTGGAATCCGTTGAGGATTTGGAAACGATTCCTTACTATTTCCTTGCGGAAGCATATAATAAGGTGTCACCCAAGCTGCAGGAGAAAGGACTCTACGTGGGAGGAGAGCCGAGAGCAAATTCATGGTATGCCGGTGATCCGCGCAGAGTAGGATTTACCGATGGAGCAAAAAAGATTCCGGTGATAGTGGGTAGCGTTTTTGGAGAATTTGATTTCAAGCCGGTTCTGGAGAATAGGGATGAACTGACCCGTGAGGAAACGATGAAACTTCTGGAAAAATGCTTTCAGGAGGATGCAGAAGAGATTGCAGCAGAATTCGAAAAAGCATATCCGAATAATCGCCTTGTAGATGTTCTGTCGCTGGATTATATTTTCCGTTATGCATCGAAAGATTTCATTGCGAAGAAGTCAGTACATAAGGAAGCTCCCGTATATTCCTACATGTTTAATTATGAATTCCCATATGAGGGAGGAAAACTGGCATGGCATTGCTCTGAAATCCCGTTTGTTTTCCATAATATTGACCGAATTCCTATCTGCAATGTGCCGGGAGAAACAGACCGCCTGCAGGAGAGAATATGTGGTGCCTGGATAAACTTTGCGAGATACGGAAATCCTTCCGTTCCTTCTCTTCCGCAGTGGCCGGTATGTGAGCCAGGTAAAGAGGCAATTATGATTTTTGACAATATCTGCGAAGTTAAAGATAATTATGACCACAGGCTGATGGAGCTTCTTGTTAAACATGCTCCGGCATTTACTGTACCATTAGATGAGGATGCAGAAAATGTATTTATGCACTGATGCGGAAAGGATGGAATGCATATGGCAAAGCTGACTACATATCAGGTGACGGAGATTGCAAAAGACACCTGGGTTATCAATGAGGCTGGTATGACAGCCATGTTTTTGTTAAAAGGTACGGAACGTGCATTACTCATCGATACGGGTGTCGGAATGACAGACCTGAAAAAGCTGATTTCCTGGCTGACTCCGCTTCCCTATGATGTAGTGCTGACACATGGACATCCGGATCATATCGGAGGAGCTGCTCAGTTTGAAGAGGTATATATTCACGAAAAAGATGAGGATAGTCTTAAACCGATAAATTATGATAGCATCGCAGATTATGTGGAACTTTTGGGAAATATGGGAGCTTACGATGTGTATGACTGTAGCCCTGCGGATATCCGGCGGATACAAAAGATGCCAAAATGTCTTCCTTTGAAGGAGGGGATGGTGTTTGAGCTGGGGGGACGCAGTATCGAGGTAATTGAGACACCGGGTCATACATCGGGAGGCTGTTGTTTCCTTGATCGGAAAGAGCGAATCCTGTTTTCTGGAGATGCCTGCAATGGTAATCTGCTCTGCAGAGACAGTATTAATACACTATTGGGAGCTCTGGATAAAATCAAGTCCTATGAAAGTGAATTTGACCGCAATTTTAATGGCCATGTGGGATATGCGGGAATGCCTTTCGTTGGTTCCATGGATCATAGCATCATGAATACAGCGATACGCATCTGTGAGAATATCCTTTCAGGAACTGCGAAAATCGAGGATGGCGGTAAGAATGCGTTTGACGGAGATTGCAAGGTTGCGACAGACGGAAGAATCCGTATTGTATTTTCCCCAGACAGACTGATAGATGAAGGTGAAATTCCAGTAAGATAAACACAACAGACTCCGCTGGGGTTAACTTAAGCCTGAAAGCCTTGAAATCAAGACCTTTGGGCTTTTTATAAGTGTGCCATCAAGGCAGAATCTCCGGTTCTGGTGGCTTACAGTACCATAGACATGATGAGGTAATAAGAATGAAAAAATATTTTTTGTATTTTCTTGGTTTGAATTTAATAGCTTTTGCTGTTGTATTAAATGTTCGCTTTGATTTAGGAGTTGCTGCTTTTAGTTCTGTGATGTATTCAATATCACAAATCTATAACATTTCTTTAGGAACAGCTTCTATTATCTGTTACTTAATATTTGTTATTATTCAATGTATTTTATCCAAAAAGATCACAGTTACTTTTATTTTAGAAATTCCGTTATCGTTTGCTTTTGGTTGGTTGACTGATTTATATGATTTTATAATTCCTACATTATCGTTAAGTTTATACTTAAGGGTTATTTGTTTTATTATGACGATGTTCATTACTGCAATGGGCGTATTTTTAAGCGTGAAAACAAATCTTATTTTAACACCAACTGATGGTATTGTAAAAACTATTTCAGAAGTCTTCTCTTTTCCTTTTTCAATAGTGAAAAATACTTTTGATATTACACTTGTGTTTGTCACTATTATTTTATGTTTAATTAATCATACCCATTTTTATGGTCTTGGTATAGGAACCATACTGACAGCCTTATTTATAGGAAGAATTATTAATATTTATGAAAAAAAGATACAGTTATCTTTTTAAAGGTGGCAATTGGGTATTACGATGCTAAACTGTTGCTGGAAGCATCGAAGGAGACACGGATCCATATGCAGATGGTCTTTGCCTTGTTAATGGGGCTTAGCCAACCTTGATCATAGCGCACAATAAAACACTTGCAGCACAGCTGTATGGTGAGTTTAAGGAATTCTTCCCGGAAAACGCAGTGGAATACTTTGTCTCCTAGTATCTTGATATTAATTTGCATACCATATATTGATTTGGAAAGGTAAAATAATACTATATAAAGCATAATAAACGATGCGTTAAAAGTAAATGGACATGATGGATTGGCTATAACGGTGAACAAAATTCGTCGAAGAAAGTAGTAAAATTGATACATGGAAAATACTGATTGAGAAACGAAGGTAAACTGGTTATAATAAAATCAAGAAGAAAGATTTGTGAATCGAGAAACTTATAGTATTATCAGCAGAAAATGAGGTGATGATGTATGCCAAAGATTATGCAGGATTTAATTAAACAGTATGTGGAAGAGGTCAAGAAGATTTATGGTTCCCATGTACGTCAGATAATCCTTTATGGTTCTTATGCAAGGGGTGACTTCCGTCCGGATTCTGATGTGGACATTATGATTCTGGTAGATATGTCAGATCTGGAATTAAAGGCATATGCACAACAGCTCTCGTACATGACCTATGACTTTAATATGGATCATGACACGGATATTAAGCCTATTGCAAAAAGTGAAGCACATTTTAACAAGTGGATTGTGAACTATCCATTTTATTCCAATATTCATAAAGAAGGGGTAGTTTTGTATGGAGCAGCATAATCAGGAAATCGGTACTAGACGGGATCTGGTGTTATATCGTCTGGAAACAGCCCGAAATGATCTGAAATCAGCAAGAGCATTATTTTCTATTGAAAACGGCGCGTCGCATTCTCGTTACTTTAGCCTGCAAATAAAAAGTCAATACTAAAATTGAAGAAAGTTAAAAAACTTTACAGGTTAAAAATTAGGCATTAAAATAAGGCCACCACAACCAGTGCTGGTCTGAAAGTAAAAGTTTTGAATTAGCTTGGATCAGGAAGAACAGAAAGATATTCTTTCACTCGTCCATAGTATATTCTGAGAAATTTATTAGCACCTGCAGTCATATAAACATAGTAAGGCTTACCCTGGGTGCGTTTTCTGTCCATGAATTGATATACAGGATCATCCTGAGGCATGGTTTTGATAAGAACATCCATTACTTGAAAAAGAGTCTTTCTTAAATTTGAAGATCCACGTTTGGATGTTGGGACGCTTTTTTGGGCATAGGAACCAGATTCGTTTACCCCAGGATCAACTCCGGCGAATGCAGTAAGGGCTCCTTTATGCGTGAATCTGGTTACATCACCGATCTCAGCCATAAGCTGTGGACCGAGAGATGGACCAATCCCTTTAAACTGCATGACAATTGAGTATTCAGGAAGCTTTGAGGCAGTCTCGTTCATGAGAGTGCGTATTGTTTCGACAGTAACGGAAGTACTGTTGAGCTGATTGACAGCTTGTCTGATGATATGTTTGGTTATTTCATTCTTAGGAAATACTGGAACAAGTTCCTTTGTTTTGGTGTAAATTTCTTCCGCTTTTGATTTATTGAAGGCATATTTTTTGCGCTTGCACCAGTTCTGATAATGTTCAACAAAAGCGTTTAGAGACATTTTACGAATGCAATCTACATGCCAGTATGTAGAGACAAAATCAACCCATTTCTGGGAACCATCACTGCGGGTGGGACTATTGAAATAAGTATTTGCATTTGGATAGGTCTGGTCAATGAGGCCAATAAGATTATTTTTCATAGCCGTTTTTTGTTTCACATAGAAATGGAACTGACGATTCATGACCTTTAGCTGAGCGCGTAATTCATCTGTAATACTATACGGTTCAAGACTTTGCCATTTGTCAAGAGCGTAGCGGGCAATCTTGACAGAATCAGCTTTGTCGGACTTGATTTTGCGAAGAGAATCGTTATTAAAATCTTTGACCAACTTGGGATTAACAGCACTGACAAAGAGATCTGCTGCTGAAAGCTGGTGAGCAAGTGCTTCGTAGTAGCGGCCGGTATGTTCCATTACAACCCGGGATTCACCTTCGATAGAATGAATAAGTTTAATAAGTGAATGGATATCACTGGATGTGTGCTTAATCTCAAAAGGAGAGGATACAATCTCCCCAAATGGTCTCAGAATTGTAACCATACTTTTACCTTTTGAAACATCGATACCTACTGCGTTCATAAATTTATCACTCCTTAAAAAATATTACAATGGATAAATACCAGTTTTACTCATTACCTGTTCAAACTACTGTGTGTGACACGAATGCACCTAATGTGATTCAACCTGCATAAAACGAACACTGTGAATGAGGAGCCGGTTATCAGTCTAAAGTACGGACGCGAGGTCCAAGTGATGAAGTCGATATACCATTGCATCCTACATTCTAACAGTTTAAGTAATGAGATGGATAAATCCTTACTGGAAGTAAGGGGATTACCCATAAATATATTGTAGTAGTGATGAGTTAGACGCGCAAAATTCGCACCAAAAAAGGGAACAAATGTTTGATATATTCCTATGCATATGGTATACTATTTTTATGAAGAAAGATATGTTTACAATTAATAAAAATGGTCTTTCCTATGGTAGAGGATATGTGTACTCTCTGCAGTATCATCTGGTCTGGTGTACAAAGTACAGAAAAAAGGTTTTAAAAGACGGAATTGATGTGGAATGCAAAGAAATGCTGGAAAGTCTTGCACAGGAATATAAATTTCAAATCCTGGCTATGGAGGTTATGCCGGATCATATTCATCTGCTTGTAGATTGTCGACCACAGTTTTATATTTCAGACATGATCAAAATCATGAAGGGGAATCTTGCGCGCCAGATGTTCCTTTTGTATCCAGAGCTAAAGAAAGAGTTGTGGGGAGGGCATTTGTGGAATCCGTCTTATTGTGCTGTAACGGTCAGTGACCGGAGCCGTGAACAGGTACTTGCTTACATAGAAGGGCAGAAGGAAAAATCCCGTTAAAACCCGGAGGAAAAAGCGAATGAAAATCATATCCAGTTATGGTGTAGAATTACGAAAACAGAATATTCCAATCCGCCAGACACTGGAGATTTACCGTTCTGCTGTCCGCTATCTGGTCGAAGTGTATGAATCTGTATGGGAAGAACTGGTCAAAATTGAGGAAAGTAAGAAACGTTTCAATGCAGCGGAACATCTGGTGCATACAACGAAACGGAATCCGGCCCGGTTTGATTTTGATTTCTGCTTTCCCAAGATGCCATCCTATTTCAGACGGGCGGCAGTCCAGCATGCGCTTGGGAGTGTATCTTCTTATCGGACGCGTCTGGAACAGTGGAAAGCAGAGGGACAGAAAACAGGAAAGCCGTATCTGAAAAGTGAGCAGTATGCCATGCCTGTTTTTTACCACGATGTCATGTACCGTGAAAACACAGAAGAGAAAGATGCGGCCTTTTTAAAACTGTACGATGGCCATGACTGGAAATGGTTTGCTGTGCGGCTGAAACATACGGATATGGAATATTTAAGAAAACACTGGTCGGGCAAAAAAGCTTCGGCTCCAACGTTGGAGAAAAAGCACGACAAATATTTTCTGCGTTTTACGTATGCGGAAGAGGTAGCTTTAAACCGGACACCCGTCAAAGAACAAACGATCTGCAGTGTGGATCTCGGCATCAATACGGATGCAGTCTGTACCATCATGCGTCCAGACGGAACTATCCTGGGGAGAAAGTTTATTAACTTTCCCAGTGACAAAGACCGGATGTACCGTGTGCTGGGACGGATCCGAAGATTTCAGCGGGAACATGGATCGCGTCAGGTGCAGGGAAGATGGGCATATGCAAAACGTCTGAATACAGAACTTGGTAAAAAGATTGCCAGGGAAATCGTTTTCTATGCATCAGAAAATAGGGCAGATGTGATTGTTTTCGAATATCTGGAGATGAAAGGAAAACTTTCCGGGAAGAAAAAGCAGAAACTGCAGATGTGGAGAAAACGGGATATCCAGAAACGATGCGGACAGCAGGCACATAGAAAAGGAATACGGATTTCCCGAATCTGTGCATGGAATACGAGCAGGCTTGCGTTTGACGGATCTGGAAAAATTGACCGTGATATACAGGATCACCGTCTGTGTACCTTTCAGAATGGAAAGAGATATAATTGTGATTTATCTGCATCGTACAATATTGGAGCAAGATATTTTATCCGTGAAATTTTAAAACCCTTACCGGCAACGGAAAGGTCTTTGCTGGAGGCAAAAGTTCCTGCAGTAAAGCGTAGAACCTCATGTGTTTATGCGGATTTGAGAGACTTAATTTCAGAAATGGAACTGCGAAAAGCAGCATAAACACAGGCAGATATACCGTGGACTACCTGTTATGTGGAGACCTGCCGTATCCGGCATGGAAGAAGCGCGTATCCGCGCAAGATCTAAGAAACAGGCGTATCCGCCGATATTTTGTCTGCCGCCTAAAGCGGTCTGAAGCACGTGACTTTAGTCATGTGAGGTTCATGATTATAAAGGAGCCAATAACAGGGCATACTATTCTATTTTTCATGCAATTAATGCAGTACATGCTGTAAGCGGTAAAGCATATAAAAGGCATAAGGATGCTGTGGCTAACTTCAATAAGGATTATGTGAAAACATCAGTGTTTCCAAGAGAAATGGGAAGGAAAATCGGACAGGCAGAAGAGATTCGTCATGCCAGCGATTATGATATATTGCAAGTAAAGAAGAATCAGAACGGCAGATTTCAGTTGCAGATGAATTTATAATTCTGGCAGAAAAATATTGTATGGAACAGCTTGAAAAACAAAAGGAAAATTGAAATGAACGAGGATGCCCCTCAGGGTTTGAAGCCCTGAGGGATATTTTTAGTTTGCGCGCCATGGGCGCGCTCTAACGGGTGAAAGTCCCGAACACGCCTAGGCGACAAGGAAGTGTATAGCTGAACAGCAAGGGTGTCTATCGTAAGGTAGAATCTGAAGGAAGCTGTAAGCAAACTCTTGGTCCGACGGACAGAAATCACATATGAGGCTAGGTTCCGCTTGGTAAGTCTGCTAAATAAGACAAAGCCGTAAAGTTGCCGTTTGTAGGAACCGAGTAAATGTGGCGGATATATGAGAGGAAAGAGCGTGCACCTTAAGCGTGGAGGTCTCACAGAGGTTTCATTAGCCTAGTAACAACGAACTGTGAGAAGTCAGCCGAGCCCATAGTGTGCGACTTGCAAGTCGTCATTTAAATTGTGATAAATTCACTACTACATCCGTTTGTAGTATTTCTACCGCATAGTGCCCAGTAAGTAATGAAAGGTGCGGAGCAGCGGGACAACGTGAGAAAGACAGAAACCACATCTGTCCTATTGCAAGGAAAAGATATGCAAGGTTAACGTATGTGAACTGTCGTAAGGGTCGTCACTCGTGTAAAAGGTGAAAGTGGTTGATACACCTTGACTAAAATAGTACGGAGTCAGGGACATGATAATTACTATGGTATCATGCCAAACGGACAGAGAACTCCCGGTCTATAGGCAGAACCTAAACATATCAAGATTATTTAAATGACGAAACAAGGTAAACCTTATGTGCTCCTGGGAAAAGGTAGGCTAATCGTAAGAAAAGCACAATGCACAGAAGGCAGAGGATGTTGGAAAAAGCGAAAGTTCATGTGTAATGCATGAAATAAGGGTTCAAGATTTGCCCTGTCCGAAAGGAAGCAGACTTCCAACGCGTATCAATTACATGAAGAAACTGGAAACTGTGAATGTATCAAGTTCAATGGCACATTTGTGAGGACAATACAGACATGAAACTTCAATGGAACCAGATAGATTGGAAGAAAGCAGAAGAACAAGTTAACAGGCTACAGATTCGAATTGTAAAGGCAACATTAGAACAAAAGCTGAGATTGGTTAAGAGATTACAGTATTTAATAACTAATTCATTTTACGCGAAGGCTCTGGCTGTTAAACGAGTGGTTAGCAACAGAGGAAAGAAAACTCCAGGTATAGATGGAGAATTTTGGAAATCTGATAAAGAAAAAGTAAACGCAGTAAGGAGCCTGGACTGCCAGACATATCATGCAAAACCATTGAAAAGGGTATATATCGAAAAGTTTGGCAAGAAAGAAAAGCGTCCTTTGGGAATACCTACTATGAGAGACCGGGCTATGCAGGCATTACAACTTCTTGCGCTGGAACCAGTGGCAGAAACAACTGCCGACAGGATCTCCTTTGGATTTCGGAAATACAGAAGTCCTGAAGATGCACGTGAGTATGCGTTTAGTGTACTTAGCAGAAAGGATTCTCCACAATGGATTCTGGAAGGGGATATAAAAAGCTGCTTTGATAAAATCAGCCATCGGTGGATGATGGATAACATTCCCGGAAACAAAAGAATTATGAAAGAGTTCATGCGTTGTGGATATGTAGAAAAGGGAAAGTTATATCCGACTATAGAAGGCTCTCCACAGGGAGGAGTTATCTCGCCAACTTATGCAAACATGGTACTTGATGGATTAGAACCCATGATACTGGATGTATACTGGAGAAGCAAAGTTAAAAGGACATTTAGTGTGAAGTACAATGCGCATAAAGTACATGTGGTGAGATTTGCTGACGATTTTATCGTTACAGCATCTGACAAAGAAACACTGAAAGAAATCAAACCAATGATAGAAAGATTTCTTGAAGAAAGAGGACTGAGACTGTCAGAAGAGAAAACGGTCATTACTCACATTAATGATGGATTCGACTTTCTGGGTTGGAACTTTCGTAAATTTAAAGGAAAACTGATTATCAAGCCGTCACATAAATCTATGAAGAAAATTACGAGAAAAATCAGTGAAATAATAAAAGAAAACCAGACAGCCACACAGGAAATACTCATAAAGAAAATAAATGAGGTGACAGTAGGATGGGCAAATTATCATCACTCATCATGTGCTAAGAAGTGCTTTCATACGTTGGATCATCGCATATGGGAAATGTTGTGGAGATGGTCCAAACGCAGACACCCAAACAAAAACAAGCACTGGATAGTTAACAAATACTGGAAAGAGCATAAAGGCAGAAAGTGGACATTTATGTCGGACAAAAACATCCTATTTCTGATGATGGATATGCCAATTGTGCGAAAAGGGCAAATATCTTTAAACAAGAATCCATTTCTTGACAGGGAATACTTTGAATGCCGAGCAAAAAGGCACCGTCTGAACCGAAAAAGAGCTATGAATTCCAATCGAGCCGCGCAAATGGGATATTATGCGTTATAGATACGTGAGCGGAATGCGGTGAAAGTCGCACGTTCCGTTCTTTGGGGAGGGAATAACCGTAAGGTTTGTCCCTTACCCGACAGCGAAGAAGTCTCTGTAATGGAGATGGAGCGAAGGGGCGAACAATCAATAAGTTTGAGTATGTCTCGTATTGCAGAAATGACAACATCTGCCGTAACCAATCGGGAAAAGGGTGGTCAAATCAAGCGAGACGGAAAGGAAAGAACGCATGGACACAAGTAGTCTAATGGAGCAGATATTATCTAGTGATAACCTCAATAGAGCATATCTGCAAGTCGTACGAAATAAAGGTGCAGAGGGAGTGGACGGAATGAAGTACACAGAACTCAAGGAACATCTTGCAAAGAACGGCGAAATCATCAAGGAACAGTTGAGGACAAGAAAGTATAAACCTCAGCCAGTACGAAGAGTGGAGATACCAAAGCCTGATGGCGGTGTCAGAAACCTAGGAATACCAACAGTAACAGACAGATTTGTACAACAAGCCATTGCGCAGGTATTAACACCAATCTATGAGGAACAGTTCCATGACCAAAGTTATGGATTCAGACCGAATAGATGTGCACAACAAGCAATCCTAACAGCACTTGATAGGATGAATGACGGTAATGACTGGATTGTAGACATCGACTTGGAAAAGTTCTTTGACACAGTAAATCATGACAAGCTTATGACTATCATAGGCAGAACCATTAAAGATGGAGATGTCATCTCTATCGTTAGAAAATACCTTGTCAGCGGAATCATGATAGATGATGAATATGAGGATTCCATTGTGGGGACACCACAAGGAGGAAATCTCTCGCCATTATTGGCAAACATCATGCTGAATGAACTTGATAAGGAAATGGAAAAGCGAGGGCTTAACTTTGTACGATATGCGGATGACTGTATTATTATGGTCGGAAGCGAAATGTCTGCCAACAGAGTCATGAGAAATATTTCACGATTCATTGAAAAGAAGCTAGGGCTCAAAGTCAACATGAGCAAGAGCAAGGTAGATAAACCACAAGGACTTAAATACCTTGGATTCGGTTTTTACTTTGATTCAAGAGCGCATCAGTTTAAGGCGAAACCACATGCAAAATCGGTAGCAAAGTTTAAGAAAAGGATGAAAGAATTCACTTGTCGTAGTTGGGGTGTCAGCAACAGTTATAAAGTAGAGAAGCTTAACCAGCTCATTAGAGGGTGGATTAACTACTTCAAAATAGGAAACATGAAAACACTCTGCAAACAATTAGATTCAAACATTCGTTACAGACTTCGTATGTGTATATGGAAACAATGGAAGACACCACAAAATCGTGCAAAGAACTTGATAAAACTTGGAATTAACAAATATACAGCATGGAAAGTTGCATATGCAGGGGATAGGATTGCCTATGTATGCAACAAGGGTGCTGTGAACGTTGCAATAAGCAATGAGAGACTAACCAGATTTGGATTAGTCTCAATGATGGATTACTACGCCGAAAGGTGTGTTACTTGTTAAGTTGATTGAACCGCCGTATACGGAACCGTACGTACGGTGGTGTGAGAGGTCGGGAAAATTTATTTAATTTTCCCTCCTACTCGATTTATGAGATTTCAAGAAGCTGCCGGTACAGGTAAAAAATCTTAACGGCACATATCTGCAATCGTATAAATCAGATTTTTGGAATCTTCCCAGCCAAGGCAAGGATCCGTGATGGATTTACCGTAGATGTGTTCGCCGATCTTCTGGGAGCCTTCCTCGATATAACTCTCGATCATAACACCTTTTACCATCTTCTGAATTTCAGAAGAAACCTGACGGTTGTGCATGACTTCCTTTACGATACGGATCTGTTCTTTATATTTTTTGCCGGAGTTGGAATGGTTTACGTCCACAACGGCTGCCGGATTGACAAGATCCATTTTTTCGTACATGTCACACAGACGGATCAGATCTTCGTAGTGGTAATTCTGTGTGGAGTTACCGTGTTTGCTGACTGCGCCGCGCAGAACAACATGTGTCAGCGGGTTGCCGCTTGTCTCCACTTCGTAACCACGGTATACGAAATGATGTGGGTGCTGTGCCGCATATACGGAGTTGAGCATAACAGAAAAGTCGCCGCTGGTCGGGTTTTTCATACCGGATGCGACATCAAAACCACTGACCGTCAGACGGTGCTGCTGATCCTCGACAGAACGTGCACCGATGGCAACGTAGGAGAGAAGATCTTCGACATACCCCCAGTTTTCCGGGTAGAGCATCTCATCTGCACAGGTTAAACCGCTCTCTTTAATCGCACGGATGTGCATTTTACGCATGGCAATCAGACCTTCGATCATGTCAGGCGCTTTTTCCGGATCCGGCTGGGAGGCGATACCCTTATAGCCCTCGCCGGTAGTACGCGGCTTATTTGTATAAACACGCGGAATGATGATCAGACGGTCGGCAACATCCTCCTGGATTTTTGTGAGGCGGCTGACATAATCACAGACAGCGTCCTCCCGGTCTGCGGAACAAGGTCCGATGATAACGAGAAAACGGTCATCTTTTCCGGTGATAACGTCGGAGATCATAGCATCCCGTTCTTTTTTTAACTGTTTTAATTCTTCTGACAGCGGAAAATCACGTTTGATCTCTGCCGGAGAAGGAAGCTGGTTTAAAAATGTAAAACTCATATGACATTGTGTGGATAAGGAAAAAGACACCGCACACTCCTTTCTGTTTGAATCGTAATTATCTTAGCTGATATTACAATAGATGTCAAATATTTGCATATTTATTCAGAATGGAGTAAACTGTAAAAAAAGCCGCGCATGGAAGTGGTCCGGATGAAAAAATGCAGGTATGGAAAGGGAGCAGGAACATGAAGCCATTGGAGATAAAACACCGTGTGATTGGGGGAGGGGAACCGTTGATCTGCGTTCCCGTGGTAGAGCAGGATGCACAGTCGGTGATCCGGGAGATCACGTATCTGAGTCAGAGCACCGCGGATATGATCGAGTGGAGAGTGGATGCATTCCGCGATTTTACAGATTACAATGCAATCCGGAGCGTATTTGAGGCTGTGGCGCCTCTGCTGGGGGAGAAGCTTTTCCTGTATACATTCCGTACCGCGCATCAGGGAGGCATGGCGCAGGTGAAAGCGGAACAGCTCGACGATCTGCACGATCTTGCGGCGGAATCCGGCTGTGTTGATCTGGTGGATCTGGAATTCTTTGAGGAAGACCGACCGCTCCATAAGATAAAAAGGCTGCGGGAGATGGGAGTGTCGGTCATTGCCTCACATCACGATTTTGAGCAGACGCCGTCTCCGGAAGTCATGAAGATGCTGCTGGAGAAAATGTGCGCCGGCGGAGCGGATATTGTAAAGCTTGCGGTGATGCCGCAGAATTATAAAGACGTGCTCAATCTGCTGGATGTGACGGCACAGGTGCAGTCTGCCAGCACTGTTACAGAACGGGTGACCCTGCAGCAGACCATCTGCCGGGAGGGCACGGCAGTGCTCACCGACCGGCAAAACCTCCTGCTCCAACCCGGCGAAAGCAGAACCGTCTCCTTCCGGTACTGCGTGGACAGCCCGGCTCTGTGGAGCCCGGAGAACCCCAACCTCTACACCAGCACCATGCAGGTGCTGGAGGGCGAGGAAGAACTGGACCGGGAAGAGACCGGCTTCGGCATCCGTACCCTGAGCATCGATGCAGCGCATGGGGTACGCATCAACGGGCAGACCGTCAAGCTACGGGGTGCCTGCATCCACCACGACAACGGCATTCTTGGTGCAGCTACCCTGCCCGATGCCGAGGAGCGCCGCATTCGTCAACTAAAGGAAGCGGGCTTCAACGCCATCCGCTCCTCCCATCACCCGGCAGGGCGGGCGCTGCTGGATGCCTGCGACCGGTACGGTGTGCTGGTAATGGACGAACTGAGCGACGTATGGAACGTGCGGAAAAATCCCTACGACTATGCTCTGTACTTTGAGCAGGACTGGGAGCCCACCATTCAAAAGATGGTGGCCAAGGATTACAACCATCCCAGTGTCATTTTGTACTGTGTGGGCAACGAGATCTCCGAGGCAGGCTCGGAAAGCGGAGCGGAGACCAACCGTCGGCTCTGCAACACCTTCCGGGAGCTGGACCCCACCCGCTACACCACCAACGCCCTTAACGGTCTGATGGCAGCCGGTTACCGTCTGCGGGAGATCATGGGGGATGTGATGCGAAAGTTCCCGGCACAGCCCGGCCCCACCGGCGGCGATGGGGGCGGCAGCAATGCCCTGAACAGCTTTATGAGCCTGATGTCCGGGGAAAAGGGGGACTACTTTGCCACCCATCCACTGCTGACCGAAGCGCTGTCCGGCTGCGAGGATTCTTGCGATGTGATCGGTCTGAACTACCTTACCGGACGCCACGTGCTGGAGCATGAGCTGCATCCCCACAAGGCAGTGCTGGGTACCGAGACCTACCCGGCAGATATCGTGCGGCTGTGGCGCATCGTGGAGGAAAACCCCCACATGATCGGCGACTTCACATGGGCCGGCTACGATTATCTGGGAGAGGCCGGCTGCGGCATCTTCCATTACGATGGCGGTGCCAACTTCAGCAGCATTTACCCGGAACGCACTGCCTACATTGGAGATCTGGATTTGCTGGGCAACCGCCGCCCCATCAGCTATCTGCGGGAGATCGTTTACGGTCTGCGGAAGACCCCCTATCTGGCAGTGCTGCGGATGGAACACAACGGTCAGACCTCCAGCAAAACGCCTTGGATGTTCAAGGATAACCTTTCCAGTTGGACATGGCCCGGTTTTGAGGGACAGACGGCTTCGGTGGATGTGTACTCCGCTTCGGAGGAGGTGGAGCTGTTCCTGAACGGAGCTTCTCTGGGCCGCCGTGCCATGGTGGATTTTATCGCCACCTACAGTGTGCCCTACACTCCCGGCGAGCTGAAGGCTGTGGGCTATACCGGCGGTGTGTGTGACGGCGAGTTCACGCTGCGCACCGCACAGGATGCACAGATGACCCTTACAGTAGATCGTAAGACCCTGCAAGCTAACGGCGAGGATGCCGCCTTTGTGATGATCCAATTCGTGGATGCAAATGGCACCGCAGATCTGCACACCAAGCACACCCTGAAGGTGGAGTTGGAGGGTGCAGGCATTCTGGAAGCCGTAGGCAGCGCAAACCCCTGCTCCGAGGAGCGTTACGATACCCCGGAAAGCGAGACCTATGACGGCTGCTGCATGGCGGTGATCCGTGCAGGAGAAGCTGCGGGTGAAATTCATCTGACCGTCACAGCTGATGACAGCGTTCAGAAGCAGCTGACGATTCTGGTTCAGAAAGCAGAGGGCTGAATCTCAAAAAGCCGGTGAAGGCTCAAAACAAAAACAGGGTGTGTCCTGCGAACGCACCCTGAAAGATCCATATATCACAAGAGAAATAGGGCGTTCCCCATCGGGGACGCTCTGTTTCTCTTTGTTGGCGGTGTGATGAGCCTGTTCCGCCTGCCACGCGGCAAACTCCCGCTGGCCTTCCTCGCTGTTCCAGCAGGCAAGAATGGCCGGGTAGAATGCCCGTGCCAGACGGTCAATGACTTCATCGGGATAAGGGGAAGTGTTTGTGGACTTTTTCTTTTTGTTCAAACGCACGCTCCTTTGGACATCTGTGAACAGCATACCATGTGCCTGATGTTATGCTGTCTGGTCTTTAACATCTGCGAGTGCGGCTTCCAGAGAAGTAAGATAGTCCTTATGCTTGTGAATGATCTCCAGAATCACATCACGCTGCGCATTATCGGGCATCTTCTCCAACTGGTAGTTGAACGAAATGCGGAAACGAGTAGTGAGTTCTTCCAACGCCACATACTCGTACCGTACATTCTCCGGGTAAGCATCGCTGTCGTAAACCGATTCAAACTTTCGGAATGGCATGACAGGCGCTTTGCCCGGAACGCGGATCACACCGTCAGCGTCAGGCGTCGGTTCCACCTTCAGCTCCGGGTGCAGAATATCCTGCAAAGTTTGTGCCCGGTCATGGTAGGCCGTCCTGGCAAGGCGGTGCATATCCGCTTTGGACACTTTCGTCTGTCCGGACAGGATGCTCTGCTTTAGCCCCGGCATCAGTTCTTCTGCGATCTCCACGCCTTTCATATACTTCGAGGCGCGGATAACGGTGTCCTTGCTCACTCCGTTTTCTTCTGCGATTCGGTCGCAGGTTTTGCTGTTGTCGATCAAGTTCGCTTTTAGCGAACTTGATTTTGCATTGCTGCTCTTGCGATCACCGCCGTGCGCGGCTTTTTCGGCTTCATACTGTTTGCCCATCAGGTAGTACTTCTGCTCCGGGGTTAAATTGCGCCGCCCCAACTGGTTCTTACAAATCCAAGCGAGAACTTCTTCTCTGCTTTCAAACGGGAGCGGCATGGTGGAGAAATAAATCTCCGGGTGTTTCTGGAGGATGGCATAACGATTGTGTCCGTCAACAAGGGTGTTGTTCCACACGATCAAAGGAGAGAGCAGCTTGCCCTCTTTCAGGATATTTTCTTCAAGCTGCTTAAATTCATCATCGGTCAGAGGGGGAATCTGGGACTGGAACTCCGGGTCGATTTTCAGATTGATCATACGCACACTCCTTTATCTCTCCTGCTGCGCCGGTTCTTCCTCCCGGAAAAAGGACGCAACATTCTGCTTTGCGGTTTTCAGTTTGAGCAGTTCTTCCTTGGCTTCCTTGTACTGCTCGTAGAACTTTGCCTTTTCGGATGCCAGCTGCGCATACTCGGCTTCCAGCTTTTTCGGGCTGGGCAGCTTGGTGATATCATTTGCCTTGAAATAGGCTGCTGCCGCCCGGTACGCTGTCAGCTCTGCACGATGCTGTTCCTCAAAGGCTGCGGGTCGTTTGGCAGTCTTTAACTGCTGTGCAACATTCTTGGTGCTGGTGTAGGCTGCGATGTGATAGCGCAGCTCTTTGCTGAATTTCATGCGACCTTCGAGGTCTTTCACCACTGCCAGTGCGTCGTGGTACTTGGTTTCCAGTTCGGCGATGCGCTGGTTCAGGGCGTCCTCGTTGAGCAAATCTTTTTCCTGCAAGAGGATCAGAGTTTGTGCCATGGCTTTGAGGTTGTACTTCTTTGCCCAACGCTCATAGCCTGTGCCCTTGCCCGCGGCCAGCTTTGCCTGAATGTCAATCAGTTTCCCGATGGTATCTTGCTTGAACTGCGCCTTGGGCTTGCGTTCGGCGTTTGCCTGCAACGTAGCAAGCACTGCCGCCTTATCGAACTTGTCACCGAGATGTTTCGCTCGGATAAACTTCGTTCTGCCGGAAGGCAAATAACTGAGTCGTCCACGGCTTTCCTTGACGGCAATGCCGTACTGCTGCAAGAGCCTGTCGGAAAAATCTTCAAAGCTCGTGGTACGGTACAACACCGAAGAAATCTGCTTCCGCAAAGTGTCCTTCACGGTTTCAAACTTCTTCTGCTGGGGCTGCTGTCCGGCTACGGCGAGGCCTGCGTTTTCACGGTCAAGTTTCAACTGGCCGCGCCTACGCGCCCAATACTCAGCTTCGCTGACACGCTCTTTCGAGCCGTTGAGCAGGTCGATCTGGTACAGTCCGGCACCTTCGCATAGCTCCATGACCTCGACACGGAGATGCCGCATGGTTTGGGCTGTGCTGGAATGCTTCATGCCCTCGCGCCAGTTGCGGGGCTTCTGCATATAGGGCTTGCGTTCCACTTCCCGTGTTCGGACGCTGCCAAACACGATGTGGACATGGATGTTTCCCGAATGGTTATGCCCATCCGGGTGGGTGCAGACGATGGCAGGATGACCGG
>OGLN01000770.1_pt1 | contig 25186 bp, 27 predicted proteins | sample 1572641 | NCBI WGS metagenome assembly OGLN01 (sample SAMEA2581903, study PRJEB24529) | metagenome | biome: Human gut stool | place: China | collected 2011
TGATAAACTTAAGAGAAAAAAATTACTTTAAAATTTTTACTTGGAGGTTTTTTATTAATGAAATATAATGAAAAAAGCAGTTTTATTGGTTTAGTACCATTATTAATCTTTGTAGTTTTATATCTAGGAACAGGTACATTTTTACAGTTACAAAAAGTTCCTATGGCTTTTTATCAACTTCCATCTCCTATAGCTATTTTCATTGGAATTATCTTCGCTTTTCTTCTTTTTAAAGGAAGTATAAAAGAAAAATTTGATACTTTTTTAGAGGGATGTGGACATCAAGATATCATCACTATGTGTATTATCTATCTACTAGCTGGAGCTTTTGCTGGAGTTACTAAAACTATGGGAGGGGTAGATTCTACTGTTAATTTAGCTCTCTCTTATATTCCTGTACATTTTCTGGCTCCTAGTATATTTGTAGTTGCTGCTTTTATATCTACAGCTACAGGGACTTCTGTTGGTGCTATTGTTTCTATAGCTCCTATTGCAATAGGATTAGCGGAAAAAAGTGGAGTTTCTATGCCCCTTATTTTAGCTGCAGTTATGGGAGGAGCAATGTTTGGTGATAATTTATCTATTATCTCTGATACTACCATAGCAGCTACACGTACTCAAGGGGTAGAAATGAAGGATAAATTTAGAGTTAATTTATCTATTGCTTTACCAGCTGCTATCTTAACCATTATCCTTTTGCTAATTTTTGGACAACCAGAAACAGTAACTAATATAGATATTCTAAATTATAATCTATTAAAAATTTTACCATATATAACTGTTTTAGTTATGGCTATTAGTGGTTTAAATGTTTTTATAGTTCTTACTAGTGGAATTATTATTTCTGGTTTAATAGGGATTATATCTAGAGATTTTTCTTTTCTTTCTCTTTCAAAAGAAGTATATAATGGTTTTTTAGGAATGAATGAAATATTTCTATTATCACTCTTATCTGGTGGTTTAGCCGCTTTGACTTCTAAAGCTGGTGGAATACAATGGCTTATTGAACATATTCAAAAGTTAATTATAGGTAAAAAAACTGCAAAACTTGGTATAGGACTCCTTGTTTCTGTAACTGATATAGCTGTAGCAAATAATACTGTAGCTATTATTATTAATGGTTCTATTGCTAAAAATATAACTAAAAAATACAATATAGATCCTAAAGAAAGTGCGGCTATTTTAGATATATTTTCATGTATCTTTCAAGGATTACTACCCTATGGAGCACAAATGTTAATTCTTTTAAATTTTGCTCAAGAAAAAGTATCTCCCTTAGAATTGATTCCTTTATTATGGTATCAAATTTTTCTATTTTTATTTACAATAATATTTATTAGAATAAAAAATTAAACTTCATTTGATTTATCCCTATATTTATTGTTTTGTTAATTGATTTTTTATTTTAAATAGAATATACTATAATTATTGAAAATAAAGGGAGACTTTAGTATGAATATAGGAAAAAAACTTAAAAGATTAAGGCAAGAAAAATATTTAACTCAAGATGAATTAGCAAGTCGATGTGAATTATCAAAAGGTTTTATATCTCAAGTTGAAAGAGATTTAACTTCTCCTTCTATTGCTAATTTAGCAGATATTTTAGAGGGATTGGGAACTAATCTAAAAGATTTTTTTAGTGATGATACTGATGAAAAGATTGTTTTTAATCTTGAAGATGCTTTTGAAGTGATTGACTCTAAAATGAAATATAAAGTTGAATGGATTATACCAAATGCTCAAAAAAATCAAATGGAACCTATCTTACTTACATTAGAAGAAGGAGGAAGATATAAAGAAGAGATTGCTCATGATGGACAAGAATTTGGATATATATTAGAGGGAGAGATAAATATTCATTTAGGTGAAAAAATTTTCCATGCTAAAAAAGGAGAATCTTTTTACTATAACTCTGGTAAAAACCATTATCTTTCTAACTGTGGTAAAGGTATTGCTCAAATTCTTTGGGTTGCTACTCCCCCTTCATTTTAATAAAATAAAAAATTAGAGTAGCTTTCAAAATTTAGCTACTCTTAATTTTTATAAAAATATATTAATTATAATTTAGAAATTTCTTCATTTTGAAACTTATTTATTTTAACGAAAAAATTATATAAAAACTTCAATTCATCTTCTGTAAAATTTTCCCACAAAAACTTATAAAAATTATTTTCTAATCCCTCTATCTTTCCACAAATGTCTTCATATGCACTTTTTCCATTTTTAGTCAATTCTACATAGATATCTTTTTTATTTCCTTCCTCTTGGTATGTTTTTATATAATTGAGAGAAATTAATTTTTTTATAACTTTACTGGTATATCCCTTACTATTTTTTATTTTTTTAGATAATTGAGTTATATTTATTTTATCAGTAGAACCTATACAATAAATATAGTTATAATCAGTTAAATTCAAATCATTATTCAATTTCTCTTTCAAGATATTAGTATATTTTTCATTGGCATAAATAAACTCTTGCATTTCTAGATAAATTTCAGGAATATAACTTGCTCCTTTATCAGTTTTTAAGAAATCTTTATAAAACTCCTTACTATCTTCTATTAAATTAAAAAATTTTTTTATAACTTTATTTGAAATTTTTTACACCCTCTTTCCATTTCTGATAGTTTCTTAGGAAACATTATATATTCTTTTCCTTTATTTTTCAAGGTTTTTCTAACAATTTAATGTGACTGTTTTATTTATGTATTGTTTCATAGGCAACTATTTTATTTAGTTCATTTTATGATGTTAAGTCCACTTTTGATATATTGACTTATAATTTAGAGTTAGGTATACTTATTGTGTAAACATAAAACTTATAGGAGGAATAATTTTATGAAAAAAGGATTTTCTATCTTACAAAGAGTAGGTAGAGCTTTTATGCTTCCAATAGCTGTATTACCAATGGCAGGTATACTTTTGGGAGTAGGAGGAGCTTTCACTTCAAAAGCTGTTATTGATACATATCATCTTACATTTTTAGAACCAGGAACTGTATTAAATAAAATACTTGTTTTATTTTCTAACTCAGGTTCATTTGTTTTTGCAAATCTTTCAGTTATATTTGCTGTTGGAGTTGCTATTGGACTTGCTAATCAAAATAAAGAAACAGCAGCTTTATCTGGACTATTAGGATTTTTACTTTTCCATACTGTAATTGGAACTGTTTTAGGATTTATGGGGTATACTGCTGATACTACAACTGTTCAAGCTTTTATGGATGCAGGTTTTTCTTATGATGTAGCAGTAGGTAAAGCAGCACTATATACTAAAGAACTTGGTATTTTTACATTGCAAACTGGTGTTCTTGGTGGTATTATTTGTGGTTGTGTTTCAGCTATGATTACTAATAAATTTTCTAACAAGACATTACCAGATTATCTTGCTTTTTTTAGTGGAAATAGATTAGTTCCAGTATTGACAATGGTATTCTTTATTCCATTAGGAGTAATTGTTCCTTTCATTTGGCCTGCAATATTTGCTGGAGTTGTTAAAGCTGGAGCAGCTTTTACAGCTATGGGACCTATTGGAACTTTCCTTTATGGATTTACTGCTAGACTTTTAAATGTATTTGGACTTCATCACGCTGTATACCCCCTATTCTGGTATACAGAGTTAGGTGGAACTATGGAAGTAGCTGGGCAACTAGTTGCTGGTGGTCAAAGAATTTTCTTTGCTCAGCTTGCTGATCCTACAGTTGTTCATTATTCAGCAGATGCTACAAGAACAATGACAGGTGGATTTTTACCTATGATGTTTGGATTACCAGCAGCAGCATTTGCTATGTATAGATGTGCTGATGCAAGTAATAAAGCAAAAGTAAAAGGAATTTTAGTCTCAGCTGCTCTTACAGCTTTTTTAACAGGTATTACAGAACCTCTAGAATTTACTTTCCTATTTGTTGCTCCACCTCTTTATGTAATACATGCTTTTCTTGAAGGTGTAGCATATGGAGTTTTACACTTCTTAAATGTTGCTGTAGGAATTACTTTCTCAAGAGGAATAATAGATTTTACTTTCTTTGGACTATTACAAGGTATGGCTAAAACTTCATACCAATGGATTTTAATAATTGGACCATTTTATTCTATTATCTACTATTTTATATTCAAATTTATGATAGAGAAATTTAATTACAGTACTCCTGGAAGAAATGAAGCTGAAGCTAAACTTTACACTAGAAAAGATTACCAAGGTAATAGTAGTGATGATTTAACTGATGAAATAGTTGAAGCTCTTGGTGGAGTTGAAAATATAAAGGGAATAGATGCTTGTATTACAAGACTTAGAGTCACTGTAAAAGATAGTTCAAAGGTTGCTCCTGATTCTAGATGGAAGGAATTAAAATCTCAAGGAGTAATTAGAAGTGGTGAAGGAATTCAAATAATTTATGGAACTCAAGCCGAAATTTATAAGAATAAAATAATAAAAAAATATGGACTATAATAATAATTTTTAGGGGAGGACTTGTGAAAATAAGAAATTATTTACTAGCTTTTGTTCTAGGTTCAACACTGGCTTTTGCTAAGGATATAAATTTTGATGTAGTGGGAGAAGTTTTTGATTATGGCCCTCAAACTACAAAAATTATACTAAAATTTGATGAACAAATTAATCCTAAGACTTTAGATACACAAACTTTCAAAGTTTTAACACAAGATTTAAAAGATAGAAATATAACAACTATAGACTTCATTGATCACAATAATGTTATCCTAAACTTGGAACATGGTCAAAATATCAAAGATGCAAATTTATTATATTGGGATGATCAAAAATTTTCAAATGTAGTTATTCCTACAAATTATACTCTAATACAAACTAAAGATATGACACTAGAAAATGGAAAAACTATAAAAAAAGATACATATAAATATTATATGAAATCTTTAAAAATTAAAGATGTAGATAAATTTACTGCTGGTGAAATGTATGGTTTAAAATACAGAGATTTTAAACCTCAAAAAGATGGTAATAAACATCCTCTAATCATTTGGTTACATGGTGCTGGTGAAGGTGGAGATAGTAATATTACTCAAATATTGGGAAATCGTGGAGGAGTAGCTTTTGTTGAAGAGGATGCTCAAAAAATATTTGATACTCCTTATGTCTTAGCTCCTCAAACTCCTACATTTTGGATGAAATCATTTTTTGTAGGTAAAAGAGAGTTAGTTGGAGAAAAGGATTATACTCCAGATTTAGTAAATTTAATAAAAACTTATATTAGGGAAAATCCAGAAATAGATAAAAATAGAATATATATTGGTGGTTGTTCTATGGGTGGGTATCAAACTTTTAAGACATTAGTTTATGCCCCAGACCTGTTTGCTGCTGCCTTCATTACTTGTCCAGCTTATATGCCAAGTACAGAAGAATTAAATACAGTAAAAGATACCCCTATCTGGTTAGTTCATGCTTCAGATGATACTACTGTCCCTGTATCAAATTCAAGAGAGTCTTTTAAATATCTAAAGAGTATAGGTGCAGATGTAGTTTACACAGAATATAAAGATGTTGTTATTGATGGAAATAAATATGATCCACATGGTTCTTACTTCTATACACTACATAACTCTCCTATCAATGACAATGGAATCAATATTTTCCAATGGATTGCTTCTAAAAAGAGATATTAACTAAAAATTAATTAACTTTATAAAAATACACCAGATATTTTTGATATCAGGTGTATTTTTTATGTTTAAAGTAGTAAATAAACCTTTGAAATCATTGACATTAATAAAAATATCTTTTATACTATCTTTAGCTAACAAAATAAAGGAGTGGTTAAAATATGAGAAAAAAATTTTTATTGGCAACATCCTTAGTACTATCTGGAACTATCATTTTAAGTGGATGTTCTAAAGATGAGCCCACAACAAAGCAGGAAAAAAATCAGGAAATAACATTTATGATTCCAGACTGGGGAGTGCCACCACAGAATATGTTAGCAGAGTTTGAAAAAGAAACAGGAATTAAAGTAAATGTAGAAACAGTTTCTTGGGATGATATGAGAAATAAAATTGCAATAGCAGCAAGTGGAAATAAAGCAGCTGCTGATGTTTTTGAAGTAGATTGGTCTTGGATAGGAGAGTTTGAAAAAGCTAAATGGTTAGAGCCTATCGAACTTTCACAAGAAGATATCAATGATATTCCAAGTATTTCAACATTTATTGTAAATGGTCAAGTATTAGCAGTACCTTATGCAAATGATTTTCGTATAGGATATTATAATAAAGTGATATATGAACAAGTAGGTTTAGATGAACCTCAAACTTGGAATGATGTAATGGCAGATATGGAAATATTAAAAGAAAAAAACATTTTAAAATATCCATATACATTCCCATTAAATGCTAATGAAGCAACAACTACATCATTTATTTGGTTAACTTATCTAAGAGATGGAAAAGTTTTTAATGAAGATGGTACTTTGAATAAAGAAAATGCTCTAACTACTTTAAATTTTGTAAATGATATGTTAAAGAAAGAGCTTATTAATCCAGCTAATCTAACTTTAAATGGTTTAGATAGCTATAGACAGATTTTAAGTAAAGATGCAGCTTTTATGATTGGACCTACATCTTTCATAGCAAGAGCTGTTGACCCAGCTCAATCTAAAGCTATTGGTGAAATTGAAGTTATTCTTCCACCTGGTAAAGATGGAAAAACTACACAAACTATGGCTTTAACAGAAGCAGTAGGAGTATCTTCTCTATCTGAAAATAAAGAAGCAGCAAAAGAGTTTGTTAAATGGTATACTTCTCAAGATACACAAAGAGCTTTCTTTAAAGAGATCAGTGCTATTCCAACAAGAACTTCTGTTTTAAATGCTGTTATAGATGCGGGAGAGATTAAAAATCCTGGAGCTATGAAAGAAACTTCTGTTCTAGTAAAATCTCCTTTCCCTAATGGAGTACCAGCTTATTATGCAGAAATGAGTAGTTCTATTTATAATGCTATTAATAGTATGGCTAGTGGAAATATTACTCCTGAAGAAGCAGTTAACCAAATTGATGTAAAAATAAAGGAGCTTCTTAAAAATTAATGAGTAGAAAAGATAAAATATTTCCCTACATTTTAGTACTGCCAGGGATTTTTATAGTAATTACGACAATACTATATCCAATACTACTTACCTTAATATATAGTTTACAATTTTACAAGTTAACTAAGCCCTATGATAAAAAAATTATAGGGCTTCAAAACTATATTGAAATATTTAGAGACTTAGATTTTTATAGCTCTCTTATAAACACAAGTATAATTGTAGTCATTGTTTTAATTATTGGAGTAATATTTAGTTTTATAATAGCTCTAATTCTGAATAGAGAGGGAAAAATTAGTAATTTTCTTACAGCTATTGCTATTATCCCTTGGGCTCTCCCTCCAGTTGTAAATGGAGTTATTTGGAAGTTTATGTTTTATCCAGAATTTGGATTAATTAATAAAGTTCTTTATTATTTTGGAGTGGTAGATGGTGCTATACTTTGGTTAAATAATAGATATATCTCTTTAATAATTTTTGGAATAATACTTTCTTGGAGAGTAATACCATTTTGCAGTATTTTAATTTTAGCAAATATAAAAGCTATACCAGATGATATTTTTGAAGCAGCAGAAGTAGATGGTGCTTCAACATTTTATAAAATAAAAGATATACTAATTCCAATACTTAAACCTACATTTTTAATTGTAATAATTAATTTAATCTTAGCTAGTATAAATATTTTTGATGAAGTAGTAGCTCTTGTAGGATTTAGAAAATTAGGAGAACCTTTTATGTTATATAATTATAAGCAGACTTTTTCTTTTCTAAATATAGGTTATGGAAGTGCTATCTCTTATACATTAACACTTATTTTAGGAGTAATAGGTCTTATCTATATAAAATTTTTAAAAAGGGAGAAAAATGATGAAGAAAGATAAAAATAATCTTATTTATTATATTGCTGTTTTCCTCTTTTTAATCTTTATACTAGTTCCAATAATTTGGTGTTTTATTATAAGTATTAGTTTTGAAAAAGATATTTTTAATGATAAATTAGTTTTCTTCCCTAAGAGTATCAATTTTTCAAATTATTTAAAATTACTAAATCCGAAAGTAAAAGAGGGAAGTAATTTTTTACTTGCTATGAAAAACTCTCTTTTTACTAGTGCAATAACTATTATTATAGGTACACCTCTAGCAGTTATGAGCGGATACGCTTTTGCTAGATTTAGAAAAATAAAAGGAATTAAAATATTTATGACAATTCTTTTATCAACTATGGTTATTCCATTTTTTACTACAATAATTCCACTCTATACTTTATTTTCAAAATTAAATCTTTTAAATAGTATAGGATGGTTAGCAATAATTTATGTTTCATCTTTTCTTCCACTTGTAACTTGGATAACTATGAACTATTTTAAAGAGTTTCCAATAGAGATAGAAGAGATGGCATTAATTGATGGATGCACAAGATTTCAAGTCATACTAAAAATATTACTTCCAAATGTTTACCCTATAATCATTACTGGAATGTTAATCATATTTTTAAGAGCTTGGAGTCAATACCAGTTACCTTTAATATTAGCAGCTTCAAGAGATGTAAAGCCTCTTACTGTTCTCTTAGCTGAGTTTTCATCAAAGGATTTAATATTGTATGGACAGATAGCAGCAGCAGGTATTTTAACACTACTACCTCCTATGATATTTTCATTTGTCTTTAGAAGATATTTAATATCAGGATTGACTAAAGGAATATCATAGGATTTGACATAAGGAGGAATTTTGTTTTTTATAGGAATAGATATTGGGTCTACAGCAGCAAAAGTAGTTGTTATGGATTCTGAAAAGATAATAGAAAAATTTACTCTACCAACTGGTTGGAGTTGTGTAGAAACTTCTGATAATATTTTAAAAAAATTAGAGGATATGGGATATATAAAAGAGGATACAAAAATAGTAGGAACTGGATATGGAAGAGTTTCAATCCCTTTTGCACATAAAACTATTACAGAGATAACTTGTCATGGATTAGGAGCTTATTACCTTTTTAAACAAGATTGTACTGTTATAGATATAGGTGGACAAGATACAAAAATAATTACTTTGCAAGATGGAATGGTAGCAGATTTTATCATGAATGACAAATGTTCTGCTGGAACAGGAAGATTTTTAGAAGTTATGGGAAATATATTAGGAGTAAAAATCAATGATTTAATAGAACTTTCTAAAAATGGTAAGGACACTAAAATTACATCTATGTGTACAGTTTTTGCTGAATCAGAAGTAATAAGTTTAATTGGACGTGGTGAAAGTAGAGAAAATATAGCCTATGGTGTTGTAAATTCTGTTATTGAGAGAGTAAGTTCATTATGTAGGAAACATGCTAAAAATTCATTATTTTTCTTAACAGGTGGACTATGTTCAAATGAATATATTTTAGAATTATTGAGTAACTCCTTAAAAGGAGAAGTCTATTCAGACACAGAACTAGCTAGATATGCTGGTGCTATTGGTGCAGCATTAACAGCTAAAAAAATTAAAAATAGATAGTTTAAAAGAAAGGAACAGATATGAATAATTTACCGAAAGACTTTGAAATTTTTTCTGATGCTAGAAGACAAGGATTTTTAAAAGCTAAAGAGATAAAAGATAGAGGAGAAAATATGGTCGGAGTATTTTGTACTTATACTCCTAAAGAAGTTATTTATGCAGCAGGAGCTCATCCAGTTTCACTTTGTGCTTCAAATGATGAAACTATACCAGAAGCTGAAAAACATCTTCCTAAAAATTTATGCCCTCTAATTAAAGCAAGTTATGGTTTTGCCTTAACTGATAAATGTCCATATATGTATTTTTCAGATTTGGTTGTAGGTGAAACAACTTGTGATGGAAAAAAGAAAATGTATGAACTTCTTGGAGAAATTAAAGATACTCATATAATGAATCTTCCAAATATGAAAAATGAAGAATCACTTGAGCTTTGGAAAAAAGAGATTGAAAAGCTTATCACTAAATTAGAAAATAAATTTAATGTAGAGATTACAGAAGAAAAATTAAAAGAGAATATCAAATTTTGTAATGAGGAGAGAAAAATTCTAAAAGAGTTTTATTCTTTAGGAAAATTAGTTCCCCCACCAATTTCAGGATATGAAATTTATAAAGTTTTAGAAGGAGCAAATTTTACCTTTGATAAAAAAGAACAAAATGAGAGATTAACTAAGATGATAGAACATTTAAAAGAAGTACATAAAAATAATGAAGGACCTATCTCTAAAAATGCTCCAAGAATTTTAATAACAGGTTGTCCTATAGGTGGAGTATATGAAAAAGTTGTTAAACCTTTAGAAGAGTTAGGTGGAGTTGTTGTTGCTTTTGAAAATTGTAGTGGTATAAAAAATTTAGAGGAATTAGTTGATGAAAGTGAAACTCCTATAACTGCACTTGCTAAAAAATATTTAAATATTCCTTGTTCAGTAATGAGTCCAAATAAAGGAAGAGAAGAGATTTTAAAAAATCTAATAGATGAGTACCAAATAGATGGAGTAGTTGAAGTAGTATTACAAGCTTGTCACACATATGCAGTAGAAAGTTATAATATTAGAAAAATTGTTACTAAAGATAAAGAGATTCCATATATAGCTTTAGAAACTGACTATTCACAAACTGATTTTGGTCAAATAAAAATAAGAATGGAAGCTTTCTTAGAATTATTAGGATAGGCAAAACAAAAAATCCAGAAAGATTTTTCTCTCTGGATTTTTTTATCTAACCTCTACAAATTCCTTGCTCTTTTGCTAACTTTTCAACTGCACTTGCTACAGCTTCTGCTACTCTCTTATCAAAAGCATCTGGTATTATATAATCTTTTCTTAATTCTTCTGGTTTTATTAAAGAAGCTAACCCTTCTGCTGCTGCTATTTTCATTTCTTCAGTTATCTTTTTAGATTTAGCTCTCAATGCTCCCTTAAATAATCCTGGAAAAACTAGTACATTGTTTATTTGGTTAGGATAATCTGACCTTCCTGTTCCTACTATTGCTGCTCCTGCTTCTAGTGCATCCTCTGGCATAATTTCAGGAGTAGGATTTGCCATAGCAAATACTATTGCATCTCTATTCATACTTCTTACCATATCTTTAGATAATAAGTTTGGTGCTGACACTCCCACAAACACATCTGCCCCTACTATTGCTTCAGCAAGTCCTCCAGATATATCTTGAGAATTTGTAATCTCAGCTAACTCTTTTTTAGAGAAATCATATTTATCTTTATCACTTCTTCTTAAGATTCCTACTCTATCAACAGCTATTACCTCTTTAGCTCCTAATTTTTTTATAAGTTTTATAATAGAACTTCCTGCTGCTCCTGCTCCATTTACAACTACTTTTATATCTTCAACTTTTTTATTTACGACTTTTAAAGCATTAATAAGACCAGCTGCTACAACTATTGCAGTACCATGTTGATCATCATGGAATACTGGAATATCTAATTCCTCTTTTAATCTTGTTTCTATCTCTATACATCTAGGAGCTGAAATATCCTCTAAATTTATTCCACCAAGCCCTGGAGCAATTAATTTTACTGTTCTAATTATCTCTTCAGTGTCTTTAGTATCTAAGCATATAGGAATTGCATCTACATCTCCAAACTCTTTAAATAATACACATTTTCCTTCCATTACAGGTAAAGCTGCTTCTGGTCCTATATCCCCTAATCCTAATACTGCTGTTCCATCAGTTACTACTGCTACTAAATTTCCCTTTGAAGTATATTTATATACATCTTCTTTATTACCTGCTATTTTTCTACAAGGTTCTGCTACCCCTGGAGAATAAGCTAAACTTAAATCATCTCTATTTTCTACTTTAACTTTAGAAACTACTGATAATTTTCCCTTACTTTTCTCATGTAATTCTAATGATTTTTCATATACATCTGCCATTTTTTTCCTCCAGTTACTATTATTTCTTTCTAGCAATATTATATTCCTTTTCTTTAAATAAGTAAAGTTTTTTGTGTTTTATTTTAGAAGAAAACAACTATTATAGTACATTTATTTTTTGTTTTATTTATTATGAAAATATCTTTTTATCTACTATCATTCCTCCACCTAAAACAAAATCTTTATAATAGATTACAAGATGTTGTCCTGGGGCATTTTGAACATTTTCCTCAAAATATTCAAAATATATTTTTTCATTTTCTACTATGACTTTTCCTTCAGCACCAAAACTAGAAAATCTTGGTCTTCCTATAACTTTTTTCTCTATTATTTTTTCTAATTCAATTGGGGATTTAAAATCAACTAGTTCCACTCTTTTTCTAGCTAATTCTTTATACTCTCCTAAAGTTATCTCATTTTTCTCTGGATTTATAGCAGTTATAAAATATGCTCTTGGAAGTTTTAAATTGAGTCCTCTTCTCTGTCCAATAGTATAGAGTTGATATCCTTCATGTTCTCCCATTATATTTCCATCTCTATCTATAAATTTTCCTCTTTTGATACTATCTCCTAAATTTCTCTTTAAAAAATCTATATATCCTATCTTAGCAAAACATATCCCCTGACTATCTTTTTTATTATGTACCTCTAGTCCAATATTTTCTCCAATCTCTCTTATTTCATTCTTAGTGTATTTAAAAAGGGGGAAAAGAAGTCTTGAAATCTTGTCACTATCTAATCTATATAACATATAGCTTTGGTCTTTTTTACTATCTTTTGCTTTCTTTAAAAGTATCTTATCAAACTCTTCATTATATTCTGTAGAGCAATAATGTCCAGTTGCTACATAGTAAGCTTTCTCCTCATCTGCTATGTCAAAAAGTATTTTCATCTTAACTCTCTCATCACAAATTACACAAGGAGAAGGAGTTATTCCTTTAGAATACCCATCTAAAAAATTATTAACTACCTCTTTTTGAAAAATATCCTCAATATCTATAACCCTATGCTTTATATTAAAAAAATTAGCTACTTTTTTAGCTGAATCTATCTCTTCTTTTAAACTTTCCTCTTTCTTATGATTCAAAGTAACTCCTATTACTTCATATCCTTGTTTTTGAAGTAGATATACAGAAATTGAAGAGTCTACTCCTCCACTCATTCCTAATACAACTTTTTTTCTATTCATTAATCATCTCCTATTTTTTATATGAATCTCTCCAATATTAAACAGTTTCTCTTCTCCATCTATCTCAACTTTTAATCTTCCATCATAGACTATATCTTTAGCTATTCCACTTCCTAATGATTCTCCATATTTTATTATCTCTATCTCTTTTCCTTTTAAATAGTTATATGAGTTTATCTCCTTTAATACATATTCCCAATTTTCAGAGAAATATTTTTTAAACTCATTTATTATACAAAAAATTATATCTTCAGTAGAGTAAAATTTTCCTGTTATATTTTTTAATGATGTAGCTTTATCTTGAGCATAGCCAAAATTATCATTATTAACATTAACTCCTATACCTATTATAAAGAAATCTCTTATTTTTTCCACTAAGATACCACATATTTTTTTATCTTGTAGATAAATATCATTAGTCCATTTAAATTTATAATCTAAGTTCTCTATTTTCTTTAATCCACCCAATACTGATATTCCAGCTACTAATGGTAATCTCATATACTCTTCTAAAGAGAGATTTTTATCTTCTTGAAGAGCAAATGAAAAAATTGCCATTCCCTCATTGGATACCCATACATTTCCACGACGCCCTACTCCTGCTGTTTGAGTTTTAGCAATTACACAATCATAATCTTTTAAATCTTCTCTCTCTTTTAAATATTTATTTGTAGAATCTATCTCATTAAATCTAAATATTCTCATATCTCTCCCTTTATTTATATTTTATTTTCTATTACTTTTTCATAATTATACCATAATATGTGTAAAAAAAATAGAGAGCCTAAACTCTCCAATTCTCACTCTTTACTCTGGATAGATATAGCCCTAAGGAGAATACCAACACATTGGATTTCCATATCTCTCTCCATACATTCTCAGTAAACCCACCTACTAAAAAGGCTACAAGCATACCCATTGTACCTACTACAAGATAGAAATTCAAATCTCTTTCTCTAGCTATACAGTATCTAAATTGTCTGTATAGGATAAATAGAAACATCCCTATAAAAGGAAAAGCTAGTATCCCTTCCTCAGCAAGAGTTGTGAAATACATACTGTGAAGATTACCAGAGCCAGCTATCTGCTTAAGATGAGACTTTGCCCATTTATGCTCCATCTCATCATATTTATTATTCTTCTCCATATACTCTAAAGCATACTTACTAGCATTATCTCTTCCCACTCCAAAGGGAAGGTTATTTTTAAACATATCTATTGAGCTTTCCCACATAAATAGTCTTATCTTGTTAGATGTATCCTCTAGGTTTTGTATACTCTCAAATCTTTTAATATATCTATTATTCTCTAAACCTTTACTTGTAACTGCTCCTACTCCCAATACTCCCACTAAGATTACACCAACTATAAAGAGCTTTTTGTTTTTCATAAGTAGGAATACTACTACAAATAGTCCACCTAAAAATCCAAGCCAAGCCCCTCTTCCCTGTGTCATAACAAGAGCTATTAGTGCTAAGATAAAGGCTAGAAGATAGATAGGTAATTCTTTGTATTTTTTAAATTTTATGTTGTATATAATGAGTGCAAGAAGAAGTAAACTTCCCATAGCTAATATGTGTGCTTCATCTAGTGGATGACTAGAGAAACTTATTAGCCTTGCATTGAAATTCCACTTAAGTTTTTTGTAGAAAAATATTCCATTGATAAAACTAATAAATATACTCAGAGAGAAAAGGGATAGAATTATCTTTATTACCCTTTCACTGGTTATAAAAAGAGGTATAGAGAAGATAGGTAGATACCTATATGACTTTTCTAAGGCTCTTTGAAAAGAGTGAGTTCCCCCTGCTGAGAAAAGACTAAATATTGGTAGTAGAACAAGGATAACCAATATATATTTTTCCTCTGTTGTTAATCTGATTTTTCTCTTATCCCAAAGATAGAGTAAAAAGGCTAGAGCTAAAAATCCTAGTCCTATATTTACTCCAGATTTGGATATAAAAAGAGAGAGGGTGTAGATATATACACCTAACTCTCCTATTTTATTGTATATATTTTGGTTGATTTTAAACATAAGTTGCTCCTAGATATTTTTAAGATATTCTAATAATTCCTCTCTTGTCTCCTCATTTCTTAGTCCAAACTCTATATTTGCTTTAAGTAGTCCAAATTTATTACCTATATCATATCTTTTTCCATCAAAGTTGTAAGCTAATACCTTCTCTCCATCTTTCATCATAGCTACTATGGCATCTGTAAGTTGTATCTCTCCACCTTTTCCTGGTTCTGTTTTTTCTAAGTATTCAAATATCTTTGGAGTAAGTAGATATCTTCCAAGACAAGCAAGTCTTGATGGTGCTTCCTCTGTGCTAGGTTTCTCTATAAAATCTGCCATCTCTACAGTTTTTTCATCTAATGATTTAGATGGTTTTACTATTCCATACTTAGATACATCAGATTCCTTTACCTCTTGACAACCTACTATACTAGATTGATATTTAGAATAATTATCTATTAATTGCTTAGCTACTGGTATATCATTGTATACTATATCATCTCCTAAAGCTATTACAAATGGCTCATCTCCTACAAAAGATTTAGCTTTTAATATAGCATGTCCTAACCCCTTTGGATGATTAACAGATATTAGCCATAGATGATATACTTTCTACCTTTCCTAGTAACTTATCTTTTCCATCTTTTTTAAGAGTATCTTCTAATTCATAAGAGTAATCAAAATGATCTTCAATACTATTTTTATTTCTACCAGTAACTATGATTATATCCTTTATTCCAGACTCTACAAGCTCTTCTATGATATATTGTAGCGATGGCTTATCTACTATTACTAACATCTCTTTAGGTTGTGCCTTAGTTGCTGGTAACACTCTAGTACCAAGCCCTGCTGCTGGTATGACTGCTTTTGTTACTTTCATAAATTATTGTGCCTCCACTTCGATCATATTATAAATCATAAAATTCTTTTAGTTTTTTTATATTTTGAGAATTTAAAAACTCTTTTATAATTTGATAAGCCTTCTCTAAACTCTTTTCTTGGTAATAAGGATTTCTCATATCTTTTAACTTACTTCTATATTCCTTTGTTAAAATTGTTTTTATTGCTTTATCTATTTCTCCCTTATTTGCTCTTACATCAATAACAGATTTTCCTCTTACTCTTTCTTTTTGTCTATCTCCAATATTTATAGTTGGCACATTTAGACTTGGAACTTCTATTAATCCAGAAGATGAATTTCCTATTAATCCTTTAGAATACTTAACCAATGATAAATATTCTTCTGATTTTACAGATGTTAAAAATTTAAAATTATTTTTATTAGTATAGTCGTTTAACATATTATAAATTATATTTGAACCAGTATCAGAGTTAGAACCAATAAATATAAAATTATAATTCTTTTTGTAAATATCTATTGCTTCTAATAAATTTACCATTTGATTTTCAATACTATTTTCTGTAAGAGTTTCTGGATGGAAAAGTACCACAAAATACTCTCTATTTTCTAATTGAAATCTATCTAATAAATTTTCATAAGAAAGTAGTGGTAATGTCAAACTATTCTCTGCACCTAAAGACCCAATATTATGCACTGAATTTGGATTTTCTCCCAATTGAATAACCCTTTTTCTATATTCAGCTGTTGAAACTAGATGTAATTTACTCATCTTAGTTATACTATGTCTAATAAATTCATCATAATTCCCTAAAGTTATTTCTCCTCCATGTAAATGAATAATTGGAATATTTTGTATAGCTGCTGCTATAGCTACAGATAAAATCTCATATCTATCTCCAAGTAAAATTATTGCATCAAATTCATTATTATATAAATATTTTCCAAATTTATCCAAACATATAGCCATTGAATGAATAACTTTCTCATTATTGCTGTTATCTAATTGAATATTTATTAATTTATCTATATTCAATCCATCTTCCTCTATTACCTTATATGTCATTCCATATCTTTCATCCACTTGCATAGCAGTAGCCACTATTTTCAAATCAATTTCACTATCTTGATTCAATTTTAATAATAATCTTTTCATTATTCCATATTCAGCTCTTGAGCCTGTTACATACAATAATTTTTTCATAATTTAATTTCCTCTTGTAATATTTCAAGTAATTTTTGATATCCTTTTTCATTAAAATGTAATCCATCATAAGTATATTCTAATTTTAAATTACCGAATTTATCTTCTAATTTTTCTAAAGAGATATATTCTATTCTACTCTCTAAATTATCTTTTAAATAAGTATTTAATTCTTCTATAATTTTATTATTTCTATCTGCTCTTGAAATAACTTTAGGAACTTCTAAAAAAAATATTTTAGTATTTCGATTCATTTCTTCTATGTATCTTATGCTTTCATTTATCCAGAGTAACGTATCTTCCTTTTTCCAATTATTAATTACTATATCATTAGTGCCTGCCATTAAAAATACATATTTTCCTATATTTTTTATCAATTCTTTTTCAAAAATCATATTATTATATTGGATAGTATTTATTCCTCTTATCCCTAAATTATTTACTTTATACCCTTGGAACATCTCTATATCCCAATTATCCAAAATAGAATGTCCTATTAGGGTTATATCTTCTACTTTGTTAAACTTTTCTTTTTTTTCCTCTATCCTATTTTCAATATTTTTTAATAACTGCTTTTCTTTTTGCTTCATATTCATTAATAAAATAGCAAATTCAAAATCTAATCTGTCATCTATATCTATAGAATCTGCTTTATTCATAAAATAAGCTAAGGATTTTTTACCAAAAAAATGTTTTCTTTCTAGATACTCTTTATTTTTTCCAATAAATATTGCTCCATTAGGATAATACTCTTTATAGTTTTGTCTCTTATAATTTGAAAAATCCAAATCATAATGTTTCAAACTTTCATCTTCTTCTATCGGCTTAATTAAAGTTGAAGTTTTAGAAGTTTCTGTCATTGATACTAAAAAATCATAATTACTTATATTTTTTTCAAACTTTTCTATACTTTCATTTATATGTTGATAATTTCTAAAAGGAGAAGTTGGTTGTAATAATACAAAATAGTCATATTCCACTCCTAAATCTTTTTCTAACACATCCTTTATTACCATATATGATGTTGCAGAATCATTAGATAACTCTTCACCTCTCATAACTACTTCTGCACCATATTTTTCTGCTATTTCTTTATATTCTAGTGAATCAGTACTTACAATTACTTTAATAAATTTTTCTGATTGTATTGCAGCTTCTATTGTGTATGCTAAAATAGGCTTATCTAATAACATTAAAATATTTTTATTTACTAATCCCTTTGACCCTGATCTAGCAGGGATAATTGCTATTTTTTTCACAACTATACCTCCTGATTTTTAAATCTTGAATCTACTATCACTTCATCTTCTTCAAAATCTTTTTCAGCTTCTTTACCTAAAATATCATACCAATTCATTGGACTTATTCCATTTCCAGGTCTTTTAGCTGTTAAATTTTGCTCTGTAAAGATTTCACCCTTTTTTATTTTAGAATTTGCTATTATTGATTTTCTAGCTACTATTTTATTTTTTCCTTCTGAATTAGTTACTATCTTATCACAAACACCTAAACATTTTTCTATTATCCGTATTCCTTCACATAATTTTTTTAATTCTTCTGGAGTAACAGATGCTTTATGATCAGGTCCTCCAAAATTCTTATCTAAAGTGAAATGCTTTTCAATAAAAGTTATTCCATAAGTTACTGAAGCTATTCCTGCTAAATATCCTTCCGAATGATCAGAAAATCCTATTTTATATTCTGAAAACTCTTTTTTTAAATAAGATATAGCATTTAAATTTACATCTTCAAATGGTGTTGGATATTCAGTATTACAATGTAAAATAGTTATTTTTTCATTAGTCATTCCATTTGCTCTCAATATTTCTAATGCTTCTTTTATTTCTTGAACTGTAGCCATTCCAGTAGAAATTACAATTTCTTTTTCTGGAATATCTAATTTTGCTATTTTTTCTAAATAAGGAAGATTTGTTATCTCTCCTGATGGTATTTTCCATATAAGTTGTTTTTGAGAACTTAAAAAATCTATTGATTCAAAATCAAAAGGAGTTGAAAAAGAAATAAGTCCTAATTCATTAGCGTATTCTGAAAGTTTTACAAATTCATCGTATGGTAACTCTAATTTTCTAGTCATATCTAATTGACTTTCATTTGAATCAGTTACTTTTTTTTGATATTCTGCTTTAGGTGCATATTTAGATATTAATTTATCAGCCTTAAATGTTTGAAATTTTACAGCATCTACTCCACACTCTTTAGCAACCTCCACCATTTTTCTAGCTAAATTATAATCCCCATTGTGATTACATCCTATTTCTGCTACTATAAATACTCTACTCATTCTCTATTCTCCTTATTACTTTTGCTGGGATACCTGCCATAACTACATTTTTTTCCACATCTCTTATTACAACCGTTCCAGAACCTATAATACTATTTTTTTCTATTGTAATTTGTCCATTAACTACTGATGAGCTTCCTATAAAACAATTTTCTTTTACTATTACATCTCCATTTAAAACAGTATTCGTAGAAACATTTACATTATTTCCTATTCTACACCCATGTTCTATTAAAGCTTTTGTATTTATTACAACGTTCTCTCCAATTCTTGCATCATTATTTATAATAGCTAATTTACCTACAAATATACCCCTTCCAAAGGTTATATTTTCTGATAAGATGGCTGTTTTATCTATTACATTTATAATATCCAAATTTCTTTTTATTACTTCTTTATACCAATAAGTCCTTTTTTCATTATCACCAATTGATATGAAATAACAATAATCTTCTTTGTTTTCTAACTCGTCCAAATTATTAGCAAAAATTTTATAGCCTAAGTGAGAACCACTTTTAATATTATCTATAAATCCTTCTATGCTATATTTTTTTTCATCAATTGAGTCAATTACTGATTTAGCAAATCCCCCTGCTCCTATTAAGATTAACTTCTTTTTCATATTTTCTCACCCTAAATCTCTTATTTATTATTTAATTCTTGTTCCAAATAATATTCTATTTTTTTTATATCTAAATAAGTATCAATATCAACAGAATATTTTTCTTCCATGATATATGCTAGTTTTCCATCATTTAAACTTGTATTCAGATTAAAATATTCATCTAGTTTTTGAATATATATAGCTCCATCTACTCTATAAAATTTAGGAAAATCTTGTCTTCTCATAGTACTATTAAGTTGTAACATATTTTTAACAGTTCCATCCTCATTTAAAGTTCTCATTAATACTGGATTTTCTTCTACTTCTGTTATGCTTACTAGACTTCTCTCGTTACTAGAGAATAATTTTTCTATTGCCTCATCTACTTGCCAACTTTTTCTTAAGGGTACCGTGTTTTGAAGTAATACTAAGTAATCATACTCTTCTCCATGTTCTTTTAACCAATTTACAGCATGCACTAAGCAATCTATTGTTTTAGAAGTATCTTGTGCTAATTCACTTGGTCTTAAAAATGGAACATCTCCTCCACATCTCTCTGAAACTTCTTTTATTTTAAAATCATCAGTAGAAATAATTGTTCTATCTATATACTTTGATTCTTTTGCACATTCAATAGAATATTGAATTAATGGTTTTCCATATATGTCTATTATATTTTTAGATGGTATCCCTTTACTTCCACCTCTAGCTGGTATAATCGCTAAAATTTTTTTATTTTTATACATATATATCCCCTTTTATTTTAAAATCATTATTTATTTAATTTATCTTTCATCATATTTTTATATAATTTATCATTAATCTTAAATCCTAAATTTATACATTCAGCAATGTCTTCTAAATTATTTATTGCACTACTTTCAATTGCTACTATTTTTTCAAAAAAATTATTTGGCAATAATTTTATCAACTCTATCGGAAAATTCTTATCTAACATTTTTACATTAAAAGAATAATCAGTTGTATCTTTTGGATGCTTTTTTAAATAGATTTCATAATCGGAAAACTTTTTTATAATTTTTGTATAAATTTGTATTTTTTCATTCTCTGTCACAAGCTTCATTTCTGATAATGGTTGAGTCAAAATTAAGCATCTTTTCTTCTTAATGTTTGATAGTTCTATGTTAAAAGAAAATATAGAAAATAATATTTCTTTCTGTTCTTCTTTTAATTTTTTTTCATATAAGGATAACTCCAATTTCTCTCCCTTTTCTCTTATATCTTTTGGTAGTTCTTCTGGTTTTTGAACTTTAATTTTTTTTATTTTATCTAACATAAAAAAATATGCATATATTTTTAGTGTTCGCTTGTTTTTTATTAATATATATAGTATAGTAATTGATATAGGAAATGAGATAAGCAAGTGTGTTGCCACTTTACTTCATAGTATATACTATGGGAAAGTGAGGTGGTGTTTATGGGGATTATATTATTTTTAATATATGCATGGGGATTTTCCCTTACTATAAACGTAGCCTTATTAGCAATTATATACATAATTTTGTCAAATAAGGAATAAATAAAACAACACATCTTTGCTTTGGCCAGCAGATGTGTTGTTACAATAATATGTGGCAACCACGATTGTGGTTTTTCATTTCCTATATTTATTATATACATTAATTATCTGTTTGTCAATTTTTTGACAACGATTTTTGTTATAAATTTAATCTAGTTATATAAAAAATAAACCACCAGCAGAGTTGCTCTGAAATGAGCAACTCTACTGGTGGTTGTGGTACATGTGATAAGGCATGTACCATGAAATGAAATTATGCGATTACGATAACATCGCCGTCAAACGGCTTGTTGACCTCACCCAGATATTCGAAATCCTCGAACATCTTAAGGAGATAGAGAAACTTCATTTCGGTGTAACCATCAGGATCTTTTTTAGGAAGCTCCTGAGAATTTCCAAAAACTTTTTGAAGCAATTCATCGCCGATCTTGTTAGGCTTGATTTTGATCATGTCGTTCATCGATACTTTCATTAAAACTTCCTCCTTGTGATTGTTCGGAGGATTGTGCCTCCGAACTCTGTTTATATTCGAAGGCAACACATATCAAAATATGTTACTGGTAAAATTATACAATGTTTTACAGAAAAAGTCAAATATTTCCAACTGGAATTTTGAAAAAATAAATTTTTGTCTAAATTTGTATAAATAGTCTCAATAAAAAATTCCTCGAATACAATATATTAGGAGGATTTAATATGGAAAAGATTAAGACAATAGCAAAATATACAATAAATGTTTTGGCAATTATTAGTGCTCTAGTTACTGGAATTAATGCTGTAGAAGGAATAACAATACCATATGCGATTCAAATAGTACAAGTAATAGCTGTTGTTCAAGGTGTAATAAGTACGTATTTATTAGGACAGAAGGCTATTAGTAATAGGGAGAAGAAATAAATATGAATATAATTAATACAAATTTAAATTTTAAACAAATGGATACACGTAGTTCTACTCAAAGAATAATTTTACATCATGCTGCGGCCAAAAAGTGTTCTGCTGAGGACATTCATAGATGGCATTTAAACAATGGTTGGAGTGGAGCTGGATATCACTTTCTGGTAAGAAAAGACGGCACAATATATAGACTTCGTCCAGAGGATAAGGTTGGAGCACATGCATATGGTGCAAATTATGATTCATTGGGAATTTGCTTTGAAGGAGATTATAAAGAAGAAATAATGCAAGAGGAGGAGATTAAGGCTGGAAGAGAACTTGTAAATTTTTTAAAAAATAAATATGGAATAAACACAGTACAAGTTCATAAAAATGTAAATGCAACAAATTGCCCGGGTGACAATTTTCCATTTGATCAAATAGCAAATTCAAATGAAAAAGAAGTATCAAAGCCAAGCCAAGAAAAGGGAAAAATAGCTACAATACAAACCTCTTTAAATGAAAAATATGGCTTAAATATTTCAGTAGATAATATTTATGGAAATGAGACAAAGAAGGCATTGGTGAAGGGATTACAAACAGAATTAAATAAACAGTTTGGAAGTAAACTAGCAGTCGATGGAATATTTGGAACTAACACTTACAATGCCTGCATAAATGTTCGAAGAGGTGCAGAAGGAAACATCACATGGTTAATTCAATCAATGCTTATTTGCAAATTATTTAACATTAATGCAGACGGAATATTCGGACCCGCAACAGAAAGTGCGGTACGAGAATTTCAAAAAAGAAATGGATTATCACAAGATGGAATAGTTGGAAAGAATACGTTTATTAAATTATTCAAATAATGGTGAAAATATATTTGAAATTCTATTTAAGGTTCCATATTGGAACCTTAAATAAATTAATTGCCAAAAGTAATAATTTGTGTTATATTATAATAGCTATAAGAAAAAGAAAGGTCGAAGATATAATGAAAATAGGAATTGTAGGACTTCCAAATGTAGGAAAGAGTACTTTATTTAATGCAATAACAAATGCAGGAGCAGAATGTGCAAACTATCCATTCTGTACAATAGAACCAAATGTTGGAGTAGTTCCAGTGCCAGACGAAAGATTGGACAACCTAGCAAAAATGTATAATCCTCAAAAGGTTACACATGCTGTAATTGAATTTGTTGATATAGCAGGTTTGGTAAAAGGAGCAAGCAAAGGCGAAGGATTAGGAAATAAATTTTTATCTCATATAAGAGAAACAGATGCAATTTGCCAAGTTGTAAGATGTTTTGAAGATTCAAACATAATACATGTTGATGGAAGCATTAATCCTGTAAGAGATATAGAAACTATTAATTTAGAACTTGTATTTGCAGATTTAGAAACTGTTGAAAAAAGAATTGATAGAGCTAGTAAATTAATAAAAGGTGATAAGAAATATCAATTAGAATTTGATACATGGAAAAAAGTAAGAGATGCTTTGCAAAATGGAAAACCAGCAAGAAGTTTGGAGTATACAGATGAAGAACTAGAAATAGTAAGGGATGGATTCTTACTAACAATGAAACCAATTTTATATGTTGCAAATGTTTCAGAAGATCAATTATTAGATGAAAATGATGCAAATGTAAACAGCGTAAAAGAATATGCAAAACAAGACAAGGCAGAAGTAATAAAGCTTTGCGTAAAAATAGAAGAAGAATTATCAAGTTTAGATGGTAATGACAAAAAGGAAATGCTAGAAGCATTAGGTCTAGAAGAATCTGGATTAGATAAAGTAATAAAAGCAAGCTATGATTTACTTGGATTAATGTCATTCTTAACAGCTGGAGAGCCAGAAGTAAGAGCATGGACAATAAAGAAAGGAACAAAAGCTCCACAGGCTGCAGGAAAAATTCACTCAGATATAGAGAGAGGGTTCATTAGAGCAGAAATAGTTTCCTATGATGATTTGATGAGAGAGGGCTCAATGACAGCTGCAAAAGAAAAAGGTTTAGTTCGTTCAGAGGGTAAAGAATACATAATGCAAGATGGAGATATAGTATTATTTAAATTTAATGTATAAATATAAAAAGGCAATGTTTATGAAGCATTGTCCTTTTTTTCATCATCTAAGTTATCTAAACAATATTGTAGCATTTGACATACTAGGTAATTAAAAGATACATCATTTTTATTTGCTAAATCTTGTAATTCATTAATCATAGTTTCTTTTAAACGGAACGTTTTATTTAATCTTGGTTCTGACTTACTTGATTGAGGTTTTACTTGAAATCCCATAATCTACCTCCTTCGACAAAATTATACAATGATAATACAAAAAATAATATATTATAAAAATGCAAGACAAAATATATTGCAAAACAAAAAGTGGTATGATAGAATAAACTGCATAAATAGTATTTTATGTGAAAAAATAAAACTAAGGAGGAAAGACATGTTAAAAAACAAAAAAGGAATTACGCTAGTTGCATTAGTTGTTACTATAGTTGTACTGCTAATACTTGCGGGGGTAAGTATTAACTTAGTGCTAGGAAATAACGGAATAATAGCAAAAGCAAAAGAAGCAGAAACAAAATCTGCAGAAGCGAGTGAAAACGATTTAAAGGGAATGAATAGTCTAATAGACCA
>OGLN01000795.1_pt1 | contig 24701 bp, 24 predicted proteins | sample 1572641 | NCBI WGS metagenome assembly OGLN01 (sample SAMEA2581903, study PRJEB24529) | metagenome | biome: Human gut stool | place: China | collected 2011
CTTCGATAGCATTTCTGGCTGACGTACTGAGAGAAAAGAGTGGTTTCTCAAAACTGTTTTTAACCATCCAGTCTCATTTTGGCGGTCGTGCTGTTTTGATAAAAACTCAGAATGTCCTGCAACGGATACTTCATGAGATAAACACAAGCAAATTGAACAGCACAGGACAGAAATATAAGGCTATATCTTCGGCCGAATGTTTAATTGTATCTGCATTACTGTCTCTTCATGAATATCAAGAGTGGGAATATTTGTCAAAATACTACGATGGGAAATTGGATATATCGCAGGATGAAGCTGATGAATTTACATCAATTTGTGGAGAACATGGGTTCTCTGCTTCAGAACGGTTAAGATGCGATGAAGTTAACTCTCCATGTCAACTTATTGAGATAGCAACTCGACGGGCACTTTATTGGCAAAAGCAATACAATATATATTCAGTCATCGAACCGGAGATTGCATCGTTTTATAAGCTGCTTATATCATCGTATAATATACTGCTCATAGATATAAAAAACGCCGTTTCTGAATTTGAGAAAGCAAAGGAAACTCTGCAAAGGACTTCCTCATTTCTTGGTCTAAACCACATTAAATCTGAATTATCATGAATTGGGTCTCAATAGATTTTGGAACGAGCTATTCGTCAGCAACCGTTATGATAGACGGGAAGCCTGTAAAGGTTCACCCAATCGGTGGCTTGTATAATATGTATGGATTTCCAACGGTTGCGTATGTTGATGAGTCAAAACGAATAAGAGTGTGCAATGATGCAACTCCTTGGCGTTGCCAAAACCCTGAACGATATATCAAGGATTTCAAATTAAATATTCACGAAAATGAAGTCGCATACCTTGGTGTAAAGTATTCTGACATAATTACCGAAATCCTTAAATGTATAAAAATGTCTGCGGAATATACCATAGGCAATGATATAATCGAGGGCGTAATATTGACCATCCCAGCCACTTATGCAGAGAACGATCCGCGCAAAGAAATAATGCGAGAATCTGCGCTGTCAGCCGGATTCAAAGAAATTGGATTCATCAAGGAAGCCGAAGCTGCCGCGATATATTATCATAGTATTCAACAAGGGCAGACTGGCACCATTACTTTAATCTACGATTTAGGTGGTGGAACATTTGACCCTGCACTTGTTGAGCATACTTCTTCCGGGTACAAGTTGCTTGGAAGCGCTTCTGGGAAAGAGTGTGGCGGCAAATATTTTGAAGCTGCTTTATATCGACACTTCAAGAATACATACTCTTTTCAGTTCAGCGAAGATGAGTCTATTAAGATTCAACAGATTGATGGTATAGCAAAGCTCTGTAAGGACATCAAAGAAGCTCTTTCAAGCCAGCAAGAAGTGTCCTATCCCGTTCCTCTAATGGGTAAAACAACAATTGCATATTCTCGGAAGGAATTTGAAAAATTAATAGCACCTCTTCTTGAAAAGACATTTCAGGAGTGTTCTGCTTTAATCAGTTCGTCTGGGAAAAAATGGAGTGATATCAATCGTATATTACTGATAGGTGGCTCATCTGCTATACCGTGTGTAAAGAGTCTATTCAGAACTTATCTTATTGGTCAGAATAATCCAGACATCCCCATTATCCTGAATAAATCGGAAGAAGGGCTTCTGATTGACACATTGTTTGCCGTAAGCATTGGGGGCCTCTTATCGCACTTCTCTCGTCCTGCTTCTGCCGCAGAGACTGAAGTACATAATTATTATGATAAAGCAATGGCATTAAAAACGGGCAATGGCATTGGCAAGAACTGGATATTATCGGCATATTATTTCAATAAAGCATATTCTTCTACTCAGGATGAAAATGCTTTCAATCAAATGATGGAAATTTATCAACTGATTCTTGATAAGTTGGAAATAGAAAATGGTAATTTGGTTTTTCAGCCTATTGTGGACTCCGTTGGTGAAGGCTCCGTGGATTTATTGGTTGAACTCCTTATCCATTTGCAAGCGGACCTTGAAAGCAAAGGTTACAACACCTTCATTCAAGAAATTTTTGATTTGGACTATTGGATACCAATTACAGATTCTATCATAAATAACAATGTAGAGTGATAGATTCACAAATCAACAATACTCATAATAGAAACTCAAATAAAAGTAACAACAATGAACAATCAAATCATTATCCCCCAAGGCCGTTTTGCCGCAGATGACGCTGCCTTGGCCGCAAAGAGAGCCGCTCTCAAGGCGAAGCTCTTGTCTGGTGACAAAATCAGTTTAAAACCCGGCAAAGGAGATGCCATGCAGGGAGGAGGCTCAGACTCTTCAATCAGCATTCCCAAGGGAAAGCTGGCTGATGATGCCGCTCTCAAGGCTAAACGAGAAGCCCTTAAAAAGAAACTTATGGGTGGTGAGAAAATCACCCTTAAAGGTGATGGAAACGTAACCGGAACAAGTGGTGCACAGGATGCTACTATAAGCATACCGAAAGGTAAACTTGCTGCTCAGTGGTATGAAACAAATCCGACACTGCTCCAAGCAGAAAAAGCCGCTATGGCAAAATGCTTCCCAGGTTTTGAACTGGGCAAACTCGATGACGGTCGTCTATACTGGGAAGGTGAACTTGCGCCCGGTGTCTATGAGACTAAGTTTGGGCGCAAAAGAAGTTACTATGTAATGGCTGTTTATCAGAACAACCATCCAATTCAGCAAATGGGTTCCTCTGTTTATGTCTATCTTGTCAATCCTGACTATCAAGACATACTCAAAGAGTATGGTTCTCATCCTCATCATCTCCTTAGAGATTCTGCTGGAGAGGTATATCTCTGTACTACAGAAGCCGGCTTTGTCCAGACTGGCAATACAGTAACTACAGCGGCATCAGTTCTTGCGTGGGCTGTAAAATGGCTTCTTGCTTATGAGCTTGTTCTCACAGGAGACCTCCCAAAATCTAAATTTGACGAACCTCACGGCATATAATTATGAGCGATAACTGCCAACTTGTGGTTTTCTCCAATAAGGCGTACAACGCAATCATTCGAGAAAGCTTTGATAAAGACCCGGTTGAAACCGGAGGAATACTTCTTGGTCATGTATTGGACAACGGAGTATGGATTGTTATAGAGGTACTTCCTCCAGGTATAAATAGTATCTTCCAATACGCCTACTTTGAATACGATGAAGCGTTTGTAAATTATCTCGCCCAATCCGTAGCGAACCAATACAAGCGTCCTCTCGACTTATTAGGATTATGGCATCGACATCCCGGAAGTATGGATGTTTTTTCATCAACAGACGATGGAACAAATGCAACGTTTGCAAGGCAAAATCCTGCTGGCGTAATTTCTGGGCTTGTGAATATAGATCCTCAATTCCGCCTCACAATGTACCACTTGGATTCCCCAACTCATAGACTAATGGGGCGTCCTAACTATGATGCAGTTGAGGTGGAAGTCGGTGATGATATAATTCCTGAGGAATATTTTGAGTTGCGTTATTATGATGGAGAAGACTCGAATCTTCATCCGACAGTAAGTTCCAGGGGACGAGAACGACAGGTCAATCGAAATCTTCAAAATGGACAAAGAGAAGCAGTTGATGTTTCACAAGACCTGCCATCAGGAGTTAATTCTGAAGGATTTGATATTCAAGACATAATTAACCGTAATTTACCTCCGTGTAACGAGACTCAAAATGTAACTCCTAAGCCAGTAAATGATTTTTTTTCATTTTGGAGAGCATTAAACAAAAAATGGAAGAATGTCCTCTTTGCTGTAATTGCCCTTATAGTATGTGCATGTTCTATCAAATCATGTAGTAATGTGATTGAGGGAATTTCTTCTTTGATAAGCGAGAAATCAGAAGGAGGCAAGGAATATACTCCAAGGCTCTCCATGGAGTCGATTAAATTTACGACTAAAGACGAAGCGAAAACTATTACAATTATAGGTAGTACGAGCGTAGCACGCTGGAAATCTTCAAATCCAGATGTCGCGATTGTAAATAATGGTAAAGTAATAGCTGTTTCGAATGGAAAGTCAACAATTGAGGCAACAATTGACGATAAATTAGTGGGACGTTGCGAGGTCGTGGTAGAAATAAATCCCGAATCAAATTCAGACGAAGTAGAAGAAACAATAGTAACCCAAAAACAAGATGTTATAGCGAATAGTGCCAAGATTGATAGGAAACGAACTTATAAGCATGGGAATTCCGGCTCAATAAAAATAGGGACAGATTTTGCTATACCTATCATTAAAACTGGCAATCCAACAGTAACGTTCAGTAGCTTAAATCCGGCGGTCGCCACAATTGATAATAATGGGACTGTAACAGCCAAAGGAAAAGGCACAACAGAGATTATAGTGCTTTGCAATGGCGTAGAAACAGATAAATTCATCCTTAAAGTAACCGAAAAATGAAATTCGATCCGAATAAATTCATGAAAGGAAAGAAGCGTAAACCAACTGTATGCTATCCTTCCCCCATCGAAAATAAAGACCTTGAACTGTGGGGTTATCATTTCGATGAGACCAATTATTACAACGTAGTTGCTACAAGTGAACCATCCCAAGATATGGGAGGAGTTAAGCCTATTCTTTTGGGTCACTTTTATCCTAACAAACCTAATTCTTTTGGCAATGAACTGAAAGGATATTATTCTAATAAGGATCTAAAAATGGGGCGCAAAGTACTCGTTTCATATCCTTATGAGAAAGAATTTGGCCAACTTATAGTTAAGAGTTCCAACCCAGACATTATGTTAGTCGATGAGAAAGAGAACAAACTTTCCGCCATAAAACCGGGAGTCAGTGTACTTCAATTCATCGATGGGGAAGAATTGTTACAAACAGTAAAAGTACAGGTCGTTGAAGATGTAGAAGCAAATGTTGAGAGCGGTGCTCTCAAAATATTTAGTGGAGAAACATTCTATTGCTACCTAGAGGACCGTCCAACATTTGTGGACATTGATGGAAAGGAGGCAGAGTTAGAACCTGTGAAACTAAAAATAGATATTTTCTCTCGTAATACAGGCATTCTTGAATCTGACATCATGCTAAAAAAAGGTGCTGTCATTATTGGGTGTGGGTCTGTAGGAAGCTTAGTAGCTCTTGAACTAGCTCGTGCTGGAGTTGGAAGGTTCTTTTTAATTGACATGGACATTCTCGGGTATCATAACATTTGCCGACATCAATGTGGAATTCAAGATGTGGGAAAATTCAAGACTACTGCTGTAAAAGAACGTATTCTACAAATCAATCCGACAGCACAAGTCATAACTGCTAACAAAATGATTCAAGAGGTCGATTTGTCTCTTCTTGAATCTTTCTGCAACAAAGATGCTATTATGGTTGGATGTGCAGATAATCGAGAAGGAGATCTATATGGTAATCAGTATTTGGCCAAACCCAATGGAATGCCATTTGTGTCAATCGGTTGCTGGGAGAGAGCATTTGCAGGGGAAATATTCTATTGTCTGCCTGAAGGCATGCCAGATTATTCCGACTTTGTAGCTGCATTAGGAGAAAGTTCTGGGCGTGTAAACGCAAACACTCACATTTATATGGGAGAAGTCGGTAGCTTTGAACCTGGTATCTCAGCTGATATTAACTTTGTTACAACAATTGCAGTCAAGATGATTCTTGACCTGCTTAACCGTGACAACGAATCTTATACTCAGCGTCTAATCTACAATCTCTCTCAATATACACTTATCTGTAATACCAACAATCCCAAAATTGGAGGTGATATGGCGGAAATATTTTCATACCCGTTGCAAGTAACAACGAGTATTGACGTTGAATATGCCAATCCCCCAGTTCAGGACAACTAATGTAAAATAAGAGAAATGAACCACTACCATATCAGAATTGATGGAGAAATCATGCCCAACTCCTACACATACGAGGAGTTATTACTTAATGGTATCTTTGACTTTGATGATATAGAGGTAAAACAAGTCTCCAAATCGAACTGGACTAATATTAGGACATATTACTTTCCCGAAGAGCATAAGGGCACTTCCTCAGAATCACAAAGTTTTTATATTGATGAAAATGGTCAGGTTAGATTCTCTAAAAAAGACAGAAAAAATCAAACACAAGAAGACTATACAATCGATGAATTTGGGCAAGTCGTAAGTCAACACAATATTGGAGGTGGCTCAATTGCAAATTCTTCTTCGACTGGAACATCTTCTTCAAGCAGTTCCAACCAATCGTACAACACGTCAAGCGACGATAATAAAGGATGGAAAATCTTTTTTACGATAGTGGCTATCATTGTCTTTATTGTAATTACGTGTACTACTGGATGGGGATCAATTCCAGCCGGACTTGTTGGGTATTGGACTCTTAAAAGTATATGGGGTGATGACTTTTAAATTTTAAATAATAAAATAGCACTAATATGAGCGAAACATATAAATTTTACGTTCAAATGGAAGGGGAAACTTATGGCCCCTATTCAGCAAAAGCAGTTAAAGAACTTGACTTGCTTGATGACATTCTTGTAACTGAAGAGAGTATGAATGGGCAATGGCTACCTGCTTCAAAATTTGATTTTGACGATATGGTACGCAAAGAAGGAGGCATTGCGACTCAGACATTTACACCAACTCCTTCTCATACCTTAAATACAGGTGGTATTATCAACCAAGATGGAACAGTTACTAATCCTACAGGATGGCAGCCACAACAGCCAATAATTCCTCAACCATCCTCAACACAGATAAATGCAGATGATGATCCCTCTCCTGTTGGGTGGTGTATTTTATCATTCATTATTCCTTTAGTTGGATGGATTCTGTATTTTAGTTGGCGAAAGACTAAGCCACGTAAGGCTTCTGCCGTATGTACTTGGGCATGGATTGGCTTCGCAGTAAATTTGATAGTTACATTTGCAGGAATGTAGAATGTATATAACAAACTTTACTGAAAGAAAAATAATCAATATAGAACCGTCTTTTTACTTTCAAATAGACGGTTCTATTACTATATCAATACTCGTGATAAAAAACTACTATATACTATAATTATATAGAACCACAGATAGCATGGATTATGGATACTAATTCTGGATATAGAGTAAACGATGACGGTTCCGTTACAAGAATTGATAGCAGTACTAATAGTTGCCAAGGGAACAACAATTCAGGTGGTGGTTCATCAAATAATAATGGCTGTGTTTGGTGGACTATTGTTGCCATTATTGCGGTATTAATAATAGTATTTTCGAATATTAATTCCTCAGACCAAACAGACGTGTCAGACTCTGTTGATTCTGTAGAAATAGATAATCCTATTGTTGTTGAAGAAACTGATGCGGTGGCGACGGTTGAATTAGATGACGATCCACCAGAGGCTACTTATTTGTCAGTTTCAAATGATGAGATTTATATTGATGCAGATGGAGAATCTACAGAGATTGAAGTATCAACAGATGGAGAATGGTATATAGATGTTGATGTTGCTGGTTGGGGGCATCTAACAAAATACTCAAACTCCTTAACGCTTCGAATAGACCCAAATTCCTCTTCTTCTTCAAGAACAGACTATTTTATCATAAAGTCTGGTGACTACACAAAACGCATTAATATAAAGCAATATGGTAACACCACTCCTTCTGGAGACATTACGCGTGTATGGGTAGACCACAATGTATATTATAATGGAGCTAAAGGTATGAAAATTCATGCAAGCTATGACGTAGTAAACATGAAGGATAAAAATGTGTATATGTATACATACTTCTACTATGGCGACAATTCCACACCGCTGAAGAATCCATATGGAAACCATCTTTCAATGAGTTCTTCTGGCTTAGCTCCATATGAAAGTACGACATTTAATGATACTTGGCACTTTATTCCATATACAAATTTGAATATGCAGCCAGGTTATGGCTCAATTGATTTGTCCTTTGACGTTGTAATTAAGGATGGAAATGGCACTCAACTTGACCGTGATGAGAATAACCGCTTTACTCTGAATGAAAATTAAACATGTCTAAGAATTACCAAATTTCTAATAATATTATCTTTTGTGTTAATGATGATGGTTCAATTACCAAATTCGCTACTATAAACGAAGCAGGTGAGATATACCGTATTGGAGAACCCGTCAAACGTCCTAAAGGTAAAACTGTTTGGGGCTATTGGATTGCGATACTCATATTTGTAGTTGCAACTATTGCTATTTTCGTTTTATATGTTAATATGGAAGTGCAATATGAACGTCAATATAGTAAAAGTATGACACTTAGACAGCAACTTGACGACGTTAGTAAAAGAAACAAAAATCTTGAAAATCGTGTTTCATCTTTGACTCAAGAGATAGAGTCTGCAGAAGAGGCTCTCTCAACTCTTAAATCAAAAGTGGGAAATGCGTATCCTTTAATAATTTCTGCAATAGAAATTGCTAATACATATAAGGGAGGAAGTATTGAAACCGACTATGGGAATACACTTTATAGTGGCAATACAATGTACCTTAAACCTAAAATAACGTATTATGGAATATCATCCGGCACTAAAGTTCTTAAAGTCAAATGGTTTAAACCAGACGGTTCAATGAGTACGGGAACTTCTTCTCCTTACGGATTCTCTCAAAGTGATAGCCACTACATTTATACTGGACCAGATAACACAATTACGATGTCTGGATGGGGTAATGAAGACAAAGGGCATTGGCGGTCGGGGACATACCGTATAGAAGTTTGGTATGAGAATACTTGTCTAAAATCAAAAACCTTTACAATATATTAAAATGGGAAAAATAGATTCATCAATGGGCTTTTCTGTAAATGAAGATGGCTCAATTACGAGAACTAATCACTCTTTAAACAATTGCCAAACGCCTGATTTTATTCCAGTGTCCTTGTCTAAATTTAAGGGGTGATTTTGGAAGAAATGCATTTTCTTTCTTTATTATATACTCATTCTTGCAGTACATGGTGCCATCATAGGATTTGCCATCGCTACAATCGATTATAATAATTCAGCTAACTATTATTATAATCAATACCAAGAGCGTAAACACGCTTTTCAATACAAGGATTTAAATAATGAAGATTATAGACAGTACTGCGATACAGAAAGTAGCTCTTATACACCGGAAGATTCCTATGACGATTACAACTGGGCTAAAAGTCGCAGAACGAGATGGTTAATCTCATCTATAATAACACTATGCATTGGAATATTTCTTGACTGGATGGTTTTGCCTAAAGTAATTCGGAATTATCCAAATAAGAAACATATTCTAAGATGTGCTGATTACATACAGGCTAATCTAAATTTCAATTATGGGTTTCCATATATTATGACAAATAATCATATTGGTGTCTTAAACTCTAATAAAAAGAAAATTATAATTCCCCCTGATTATGATGTCATATATTGGGTTGTACCCCAAAATGTATTGTGTGCAGTAAAGGATGATAAGCAGATCTTCTATGATATTAATGGGAAAATATTGAAGAATGTGCCATCATCATACTATACAAAAAGATCAATCGTATAACATTATGTATAAATTCTATATAGAAATGGACGGAGACCAATTCGGTCCATATACTGCAACTCAGATCAAAGACTTGGAGCTCTTGCCAGACATAATGGTTAGGCAAGAAGGAACAATATATTGGCAACGAGCAGACTCCTATAATTTCAACAGTTTAGCCAATGATGAGTTTATAGAATCACTAGATATTGAAAGGGGTGATATAGCATATGATGACACCATTCCTAAACATGTTAGTTTGAGAACCAGCAATGACTCACTGCCGTTCAGTGGTATAGATACACGCATAGAATCTGCAAATAGCCAGTGTCGTGCAAACGGGAATATATTAATTCCATGTCCTGAATGTGGTAGATTGAGTGATTCCTTAAAATGTTTCATTTTGCCAAATTATGCTGTATTTGTTGGAATATATGCACAATGGCAAAGTATTCAATATATCTGCTGTCCGTCATGTATGCATAAACACATTACTATAAAGTGCTTTACCTATAATATTGTGCTTGCTAATTTAATGTGGCCAATATTTATCCTACCATGGGGCATTACACAATTGATTCGTTCATGTCAACATGGACACACAAAAACAGTAAAAGAGACTTTTAATCTTTGATAAATATATTATGTCAAAAGTATTCAATGTCAAGGATAATACGGTTTTTTCTGTCAATGACGATGGTTCTATTACAACTATCGCTACCATTGATAGTCGTGGTGAAATTACTCCCGTAAATAGACGTCCATACAAACATTTAGAGATGGAGTTACAACATGCAGAGCAAAAGGTTGCTTCATTACAAGAGGAATTATCAAAAACGAAAGAAGAACTTGATAAACTGCAACAAAGACTTCAAATAGAAATAAAGAATAAAGAAACTATCGAATGCGAGCTAAAGCGAATCACACCAATTTCAAACGAATTAACATGGAGAAAAGGTATTAATGACAAATTGTCTAATATCAGTTCTTCGCTTTATTCTACTCGTAATACTACATCAGCCATTTCTAATAGAGTGGAAAACTCGACTAATTGGATGAAATTACTGATGGGAGGAAGCGTATTTCTCTCAATTGTCATAATAGTTGTTCTATTCTTTTATACTGGCAGTGTCAAGAAAGTGAATAATAGTTACATTGTGGGTAAGGACTCAATTGTGGATGTAGATACAGATTCGAATAATATTGCTGTTCAGACAATGGCGATGAAGAAAGAAGTGGATTTAACAAAATTGGCCTTAATTATTAAAGATGTTAAAATAGCCAACACAGACGAGAATGGTACCGTTATATCAGATTTTGGAAAAGTAATAGACTCTCATAAGACCAAATACCTTATGCCTCAAATAACATATTTTGGTATTAAGAATAGTACTACGACACTGCGGGTTAAATGGATAATGCCTGATGGTTCTGTAAGTAAAGGGACTTCTTCTATCGGAGATTTCAGTCAAATTGAAGGATATAATTTATCTGTTGGCAAAATTGACAAAACTGTTCTCCGAAGTTGGGGTAACACCGATGAAGGACACTGGAGGAAAGGAAATTATGCCATAGAAATTTGGTATGATGACATTATGCTTATTCACAAACAATTCTCAATTAAATAAATATGGGTAAATACTATATTCGTATGGATGGAGATGTTTTCGGACCATACACAGCAAAAGGTATGATGGAACTCGATTTAACACCGGACATTATGGTGACCGAAGAATCCATTGATATATGGCAGCCGGCAAACAAATTTGACTTTTTTCAATTAGCAAAACAGGAGGTTCTTGAAAAGCTTAAGACAACCCCAACAAATGAAGCCATAGATGCTGTCCCAACCATAGAACAAAAAAGGGAACAGTTGAAAGCTCGATTGAAAAATAATGGTCATTTATGTCCACCTAATATGGGTTTCAATAATGCCAAGAATGATATTGGAATTTGCAGTTCTCCTACTATGATGAACCCGTTTCCGAAAAGTATAGAGTATAAAGCAAACTTTAATGAGGGAATAAACTCAATTGGGGGCAAAATTATCATTACTCCTACACTATTAATCTTCCATCCTCATAAAATTAACTTTGGAGATCTAAGTGATCGGATATTTGAAATCAATCAAATATCAGGCTATGAGAAAAGCATTCTTACTTTTATGTATATTTCATTCCTGAATGGATCCAGGATAAAACTTACTGTCTGGAATAAATCTGAAATCATTGAGCAGCTTGAAGCTCGTCGAGTGGCTCTTAAAAATTATAGATGACATGGGTAATATGAAGTATTATGAAACAGATCTGGATTTAGTTGGGGACAACAAGGTGCTTTCTGGTAAAATAACACGACATGATACACTTCTTGTTGAACGTATGTATAATCTTACGTCTCAAAACGATGAAGATGTTCATCATAATGAAGAAATGGTATTTGAAAATTCCAGACAGAAACTCAAACACTACATATTAATGGGGAAAAAACTATATGTTCGAAAAGATGGAACAGTTTGTGCCGATAAGCCTGAATCACAAGATTTGGCTATTATCATTGGGCCAGGTAAGTTCGCAATTGGTGGAGATAATTCTCCTTTTGAAAAGCCGAAACATTTTTTAGCCAATCATGATTGTAACCAAGAATTGACAGAAGATGAAGAAACAATATTCAGGTATGTCTTGATTTTGTCTGGGCAAGGAATTTGATTCGCAGGAACTTCAGATGAGTCTTTCTAAGATAGAAGAATTCGAATGTAGATTCCCTGAAATAGCTGCAATCCTTGGTGAATATGATGATTCTATAAAGAATGAACATATAAAAAGGGCAATTATTCAACATTTATTATTTTGGGGCTTTAAGGTGAAAGTAAACGTATTTATTCATCTTTAGACACAACTATTAAAAAATTGCTTTATGGCAAGATATGAAATAATGAAAGAGGATACAATCCTCGGACCATTTGATATAAATCAGATTGCAGAGTTTGTTCATGCCGGACTAATTCTAAAGAGGGACTATGCTTATGACATAAACTATCCCGATAGTTTTCGGACGGTGGATTTCTTCTTGAAACAACATGGAAAATCGGTTAGCGTTGAGCATAAAGGAAGTATATCCTCCCAAATCCAAGATATAGGACAGGAACTGATATTACCCTCAAAAACTTTCTCTAAAGAGCCGTGGAAAACAGATCGGAATTTATTTGTACTTGCGTTAGTAGGTCTTGGATTATCCGTGATTCTATCAATTGCACCGTTTATGAATGCATTCGGCATTTTCTATATTGTCGCCCTATATTTCTCAATAATTTGGGGTCTTTTCTTTTATTATTTATTTAAGACTGAACAAGTAAAGCTCTCTCTGACAATTTTTCTCTTCTTTGGAACTCAAATCGTTATACTTTTTGCATATTCAGTATTAGGAATAGGCAGTTTAAATCCTTTTGAAGGATTGTATGATAGCGGCAATGCCCTTGTAGCTCTTGTGTCCTGCATTTTAGGCATAGGCTGTGTTGAAGAATTTGTCAAGGTATTGCCTGTGATTCTTATCCTTTATTATTCTAAAAATGTCATACAACCTCAAACAGCTGTATATTATGGGCTAATATCGGGTATAGCCTTCGGTGTATTTGAAGGTGTGCAGTACCAAATGGGACCGAACTTCCAGATGCTTATAGAAAATGGTGTTGAAGAAGGCTATATTTACTCATACCTGTCCAATATAGCACGACTTACAAGTTTACCCTTTCTTCATGCCGTTTGGTGCGGAATAGCATCTTATTTCGTTGCATTTGCATTTTTATATCCCCGATATAGGCGTTCGCTCTATTTATTAGCCATTCTAATACCAGCCACTATACACGGATTATACGATTATCTCTGTTTTAACGTACAAATTTCGTTAGCGACAATTCCTGTCGTTGTTATAGGTGTAGTCTTGCTAATGGTGTATTTAAGTATTGGTAGAAACTTTCACATTAAACTAAATGATTGAATATGGGAGAAATGTCGGATATTAAACGTTCACATAAAATTACATCTGACTATTATGTGAATGGCGATGGCTCTGTAACAAAAAAGAGGGCTGTTAAGCCTCGCTCTCAAACAGCTAAATTTATTGTAAACGAAGATGGAAGTGTAACAAAGAAGACAGTGCAAAGAAATGTAACACGGAATATTTCAAAATCCAAAACGTTCAAGACTATTGATGAGGATCATATAATAAGAACTTCGAATTCAGTTGTGTTTATAGGCACAGTTATTTATATAATTGCCACTATAATATTCTTTGGATTACTTGTAGTTAATACATATGAAGAAGGGGAAACCATTAGTGATTGGATAGAAATATTTATAGGCCTTTCAGCCATATCTGGACTTCTGTATACCATAATAATAAGACCATTCTTAAATTGGTTAGACGATTTATTCTAATAAAAATAATAGTATGAACGAATATGTCAAAGAGGGAAAGAAATTTCTAATTTCTATAGAAAACTACTTCAAAACTTTTGAAGTAGTAACTGGATACAACTTTATGAGCGTTCTGCGTAAAGATGTGGGTATCCCTGCAAATACGCCTGACCCAGTACAAATTATAGATTCGCTAGATATGTTTAAACATACTGGTGGTGAAGATTTAATATTATATTTACGAGGACAAAAAGGGTTCGATGGGTATTGTACGTTTTTGAACTCGGACGGAAAGGTGTCGGATCCTCATTTACGTGTGTTTATTTCTAATATGGGTGCATGGCAAATTACGCTACTGCTTGTCTTATGTGAACACATCATGCCAGTATATTGGCATGCCTGTTACATGAAGTGGCAACCCATTTTTACCGACATAGACTTGCAAAATTTGCGAAATACAGAATGTAGATACACACATTTGATGGGAGAGACATATGATTTCCTACCCAAAGATTTACCTACAGAACCATCTGTTATTCAGATTGAAGAGAGACGTGTGTATCAAACCATATTTTATGTATGGTCAGACTTCGGTGGATACATGAAAATAGCATCCACAATAACTTTTCCCAAAGACATTTTTGCAGTAGTGCAAGATATTGATATTAAAACAGAAGTCGTAAAAATAGTACCGTACCGAGCAAAAGTTATGTTATAAGCACTCAATTAGGGGCTATAAAAAAATATTCCAAACGTTAAATCTCACGTGTGTTTTTACAGGAAAGACATTGGAGAACAGAAATGTGTTCTAAATCAGATATGAGCACTAAATGAAGCGCTTACGGAATGGGCAGTTTTTGCTATGGTATGTTCTATATGCAATGTCTTTGGCGTGGTGGTTCGGGAAAACTCAAATGTGGAGTCTGTAGCGGTTCTGGCAAAAGAGAATGATACCCTAATGAAAGGCAATATCGAAAACAATACAACGATAAAAGACCTGAGACGGATGATTATCGTCTCGGGTATTGTTGTTTTTGGATTGGTTGGCTTTATGTTCTTCTCTCCCCTCTCTTCTCAGTTCACAGAAGCAGGGACTGTAAGAGGTGAATCGTGGGAAACGGAAATTTCGGAGTACATATCCACGAAGAATTATCCACAGGCTTTGCATGTGGTGGATTCCATCATAAAAAGCAAACAGGCGGGGTTGCCTCGATTCACTTATTTGGACAGGTTTCTTGCAGAAGAAAAACGAGTGGATGTGGCAAATGCCCGTGCGGACATTTACGAATTGCAGTGGAAGCGAATAGGCATCTTGAAAGAAATGGGCAACCGTGCACCACTCGTGGAGGCATTAAATGATTATTGTACTGTCATTGGCTATAATCAAGATAAAGCTAAGGCAATGTTAGGCTCATTAGAGAACGAATAGTATGAAGCAGATAAAGTTAGCTCTACATTACCAGATGGGGATAGCATTGGTTCTTGGTATAATAGGCGGAGTACTATTAGGAGATTCTTTTGACGTTTGGGGGAATTTCATCAATGGTATTGGCAACATCTTCCTTCATGCCATCAATATGATAGTCATTCCATTAGTATTTCTCTCAACGGCATTAGGCATTTCAACTATGGGCGATTCAAAGTCGATGGGGCGTATTGCTGCCAAGACTTTCGGCTTCTTTATCCTTACTGCGATAGTGGCGGCTTCCCTTGGAGTAGTAATCACGAGCGCATTACGCCCAGGCTATGGTACTCATGGACATGTAATGGAGGTTGATGAGATTCTGACTGATGCTCAGCAATCGAGCCAGATGACACTGATGGACAGAATAGCCGACATTGTTCCGAATAACATATTTGAGGCATTTAGCAATGGGGAAATCTTGCCGATAATACTGTTTTCTATACTACTTGGGTATTTTGTTATCCAAATTAATGAAGAACGACAAAGGACTGTAAATGCCACATTTGAGGCTTTTAATGATGCTATTATGAAGATGACAACAGCCATTATACGATTCGCTCCTATAGGAATTTTTGCTATTGTAATGGCATTGGTCGGCAAGCAAGCCGGGAGTATGGCAGAAATGAAAAGTAATCTCCTAAGCCTTGCTTTCTTTGTCATCGTGGTGTGGATTTCACTTATAGTGATGGGAGGCATGGTGTTGCCTCTTATGGTTGGGATGATGGCTCATGTGTCCCCGCTTCGCCATCTGAAGCAGATTTATTCTGCATTGATGGTGGCATTCTCAACCAGTTCTTCGTATAGCGCATTACCCTTGATTATCAGCGATGCCAAGGAAAAGTTTGGCGTATCACACAATATAGCCAGTTTCACAGTGCCATTGGGGATCACTTTTAACAAGGTAGGAACGATTATATATGAGTGTGTTGCGGTCATTTTTGTTGCACAGGCAGTAGGAATGCAACTAACCGCAGCCCAACAAATTTCTCTTATTGGAGCCTCTATCGTAACGGTTCTCGGTGCTCCAAGCGTACCAATGGCAGGTGTAGTGGTACTCGCCATCCTTCTGAATGCGATGGGGCTACCAACCGACTATCTTGGGATGTTCATGGCCATAGATCTCCTGTGTGACATGCCCAAGACACTACTCAATGCTTATAGCGTGAGTTGCAGTGCCATTATTGTGGCTCATAGTGAGGGGGAAGCACTGCATGTATAACTTTTATTTGGGAAGAAGGGGTTACAATGATAATCTGTAATTCATAAAGTTGTAAAAACGATATTACATTATGGAAAAAGATTTAGAAGACAATGGTAAAATGAGAGGCAAAGATATCGAAAACTTGGTTGACGAACATATACCTAATGTGTATGGTCCGCCTTCATGGTATCGAAATGATGATAATATGCTTACAGAAAATATGTGTGATATGCGTATTCCCAAAGTCTATGGTCCGGATCCTTCTTTCAAGCCCCATGCAATTGGAAACGATGAAGACGGAATCGCGAATTCTGAAGGTATATCTGCATGTAAACTTAAGACTTTCTTCTTACGTCTCTTTGGAAAATTCTCCAAAAAATCATGAACGACTGCATAAAAACTGATAAGCAATGACTGTTGAGGAATTTATTGATATACGGACTCAAAGGCGACTGCTTCAGGAGGTGTTTTGGGAATGCACGTTGCGCTGCAACCTAAATTGTCTGCATTGTGGCAGCGATTGTCGTAAAGAGGATGTACCTAAAGATATGCCATTTTCCGACTTTGCGCGAGTTCTTGATCAAATTGCCTTGGAGAATGAACCTTCAAAAATAATGATCATTACTACTGGAGGTGAACCTTTGGTCAGGAAAGACATTGTGGAATGTGGGCGTGAAATTACCCGTAGAGGTTTCATTTGGGGAATGGTGTCGAACGGGATGTTGCTCGATACACTGAAACTTCAGCAGCTAATTAATGCAGGATTGAAAACCATTGCAATCAGTTTGGACGGTTTTGAAGCAGAACATAACTGGATGCGCGGAAATGACAACAGTTTTTGCAGGGCTGTAAATGCAATTAAGGCTTTGACTAAATCAAGTATCATGTGGGATGTGATTACCTGTGTCAATGCAAGGAATTTCTCATCATTGTCAAAATTCAAGGATTTCTTGTTGGACTTAGGTGTCACGCATTGGAGACTGTTTACAGTGTTTCCAATGGGACGCGCTGCAAATAATACAGAATTGCAGCTAACGTCTGAACAGTTCCGTCTTCTGATGGATTTCATCAAGGAAGAAAGAGGTAAGGGTGATATCCGAGTCTCATATTCTTGTGAGGGTTATCTTGGTGATTATGAACAGAGGGTCAGGGACTATCCGTTTTTCTGCGGTGCAGGAATCAATACAGCTTCTGTCAGATATGACGGTGCAATTTCTGGTTGTCTGAGTATCAGAAGCAGATTTGATCAGGGTAATATCTACAACGATAATTTTATGGATGTGTGGAACAAACGTTTTGGTGTTTTCAGAAACTGCGAGTGGATGAAACATGGAACATGTTCTAACTGTAAGGTGTGGAACTTTTGTAGAGGCGGTGCTATGCATCTTCGAGAAGCTGGGGGTGAGATGTTAGCCTGCTCTTATCATAAATTGCAACAGTAAACGGTATGCGAATAATGTTCAAGTATTTTTTTATATTTATAGCTTGTATGATTTTAATGCTAACCGTGTCTGTAGCAGTTTCGGCTCAGACACGGCGAGCTCTTGTCATTGGGCTTGGCCAACAGGAGGACAAGGCCTGGGGAAAGATTAATGGTGACAAGGATGTGCTGTATGTGGATAAAATTTTAAAGGATGCGAAGTTCAAGGCTGGAAATATAAGAAAACTTGTTAATAAACAGGCTACAAAAAAGGCAATAGTGAATGCTTTTAAGTCATTGATGGCACAATCAAAACGTGGAGATGTGATATATGTGCATTATTCAGGGCATGGTCAGCAGATGAAGGATGTTCATAATGATGAAAAGGATGGACTGGATGAATGTTGGATTCCATACGATGCATATCGTAAGCCTTGTAATAAGGATAGAGGTGAGAAGCATCTTACGGACGATGAGGTTAATTATTATCTTAATGCTATCCGAAATAAAATTGGGAATGTTGGCAAAATGCTTGTGGTGATAGACGCTTGTCATAGTGGTGATGCAACTCGTGGAAGTGATGACGAAGTGGTTCGCGGCGTGGAAGATATATTTGAAGCTATCAAGTCATTTATATGGGGAAAACCATCTGAAAGAGGTAACGGGAAAGTGGTTAATCCTAATGCAAAAGAGAATAAGGAACGTTGGATAACTATCAGTGCTTGCAGAAGTGACCAAGTGAACATTGAAATGAAAAGTCCTGCTGTAGGCAAATTGACATATGCTTTATATAAGAAAGTAAAAGAGGCATCAAGGGATGATAATGATGAATTTTTTAGAAAAATAAGGATTTTTGTCAATTCAAATACTGGCAGCAGGCCGCAATATCCAGTAATGACTGGTGAAACTGATAGATATAAAATAACAGATATTATACGATAATGTCAAAAAAAATACAATTTCGAACACCGAAACAAGAGAATGAAGCACGTCTTGTTTCTGGTATGGCAGACAAAGAACAGAGAATACAATATGAGCTATACGCATATTGTTCCGACTATTTTTGGGACAACTATAGAGGTGTGTTTTTTGCAGATGAAAAGGTGGCTGCGGAGATTCTACAAAACACGTTCATAGCGTTTTGGGAGAATATTGAAAGAAAAAAAATTTACGTAGATGATGGAATCGTAAAGGGGAAAGACGCAAAGCCACTAAAAGGTAGTATCCTTACCTACTTTATGAGTATAGCTAGAATCAAATATCTGGAATATGGAAGAGAACACCCTGTCTATGCAGATCCAGAAACAGAATTGGGGCGTTTGTTAAGAAAAGAAGGATTCAATCCAAATGAATATACAGACATGCTATATGATTCCGGTGAAAATATGATGCTCGAAATAGTAGCAGATATCATATCCCATATGTCACCACGTTGCAGTCAGATACTTACAAAATTCTATTATGAGGAGAAGAAATTGGAGGTAATATTAAAGGAAATGCCCACAATAGAATCATACGATGCCTTAAAAACGAAAAAGAATAAGTGCATGAATATGTTGAGAAAGTCAGCGAGAGAAATTTATTACAGGAAGTTAAAATCATAAAAGGCTATAGACATGGACGAAAAGTTTCAAGATAGGATAGACGATTACTTATTTAATCGTATGAATGTTGATGAAAAGGAGTCTTTTTTGCATGAGATAGAACAAGATGCCGAAAAGAAGGAACAATTGGAGTTTACACGAAATGTTAAAACCTCAATCTGCAGTCGTGAGGAGAAGTTACGGGCATTGGCTCAGTTCCAACAACAATATGAAGAAAAGCGGAATGCTTATGGAATGTGTGCTGCGGGTATAAGTAAAGCATGCAGTAGTTCTGCTCCAAAGATTGAAGAAAGAAATATACAGTCAAAAAAGAAAATATGGTTGTGGATTTCTGGTATTGCAGCGGTGTTTGTAGTTGGATTCTTTTCTATCAAGTTTGTATCAAATTATGGGACTTCTTCTAATGGTGAAGCTGCGCCTATGGAACAGATGCGTGGTGGTGATGATGTTTTCAGCCCTGTCCCTGCAGATAGTACAGACAAAGATACGATTAAGTTTAAGGTAGAAAAAGATATAACACCTGATGAATAGAATTCTTATTTTAGTATTTGCTTTTTTCTGCATTACGATTCAAGTAAAGTCACAGAAACTTTCTGAAGCAGAGGTGACTGCTAAAATGACACAGGCTTTTGAACTTACTAAAGCAGATAAGAAAGCCGAAGCTCTAGAATTATTTCTGATTGTAGGAGAGAATACAAAGCAGCAAAGTAATGATATCGAACGGCAGATATATGTTTGCAGTCAGACAATGGCATGTCAGTGTTATGAGCTGTTGGGAAAATACAAAGAAGGATATCTTTTAGCAAAAAACTTACTTCAAGGTAAGTTGAATGATGAAGAGCGAAAAGACATAGCTCACCTCTTTGCCTTGAATGGCTATATGTATGCGTGCGAGTTTATCAAACGTGATGAACGAGGATGTGCTGACTATAGTCGTGGCAGAAGTATTTTGGAGGGGATAGCGCCATACGCAGACGGTATAGTCAGGAATTATGTATTGCCAAAAATTCCATTGACATGGTATTTTGAAGGAGCTGATTATTTCATGATGCAGAAGTATGCTGATGCTTTGAAGGCATATAATAAGGCTTTGACTGGTTATAAAGAGGTGGGAAAAGTAAAGGATGTTATTTCGGTTTTGAAAGGGATTGCGTCAGCCAAATATCATCTTTATGACATTAATGGCTCTAACAATGCGTATAATGAAGCCTTAATCCTGTCAGGAAAGACTGGCGATATATCTACACAGATGGAGATACTGCAAAATTTGTGGTATCAGAATACTGTTGTTGGTGACTTAGAACAAGCGAGATTATATGCGTCAAGTATGGATTCGCTTATGGAAATCACATCGGATTCTTTGGCTAAATTTACTTATTATAATAAAAAAGGAAAGGAAGCAAGAAATCATGGCTCATATAATATCGCCGAGCAATGGTTTTTGAAGGGAATGGCGATTGCAGAAAGTGAAGCTCATGATGCAATATCTCCAAACAGATATCTGTCATACACGAATCTGAGAGATTTGTATGCCGATATCAAACAATATGATTATGCGTTAATATATGCAAGAAAGGCATTAAAAGAGAATCAAAGACTGACTCCTGTCAATGACTATCGTTTCTATCTTCCATATACGGCAATAGCAGAAATATACAAACTTAAGGGGGACAAGAAAGAATGCTTTGCTTGTATAGATTCGCTTTTTTTAAGTGCTCATAATATGGAAGAACCAAAAGAATTGAGTTGGCTTTATATCACAAAAGGCGGCTGCCATGCGGCATTTAATGATTATTCCGCAGCGTTGGCTGACTATAAGAAAGCAGATGAAATTCTTGCCGTAAAGTATCCGCAATCAGATGCAGATAGGATTGATTTGTTGCTACTGATGGGAGGGATGGAGCATAGACTTAATAATTTTGCAGAGTCAGAGCGGTTGTATAAGTTATATGCTGAGCAACTTGTGGCTCTTCAAGGAGAAAATAGCATAGAAAGTATCAATGCACAAATCTATCTTGCCAATGCAGAAGGCTTTGCCGGTCATACTGATGCGGGATGTTCTGATTATGCAATGGCAGTAAATAGATTGAAAGATTTAATGAAGAAACGGTTACCTTACATGAGCTTACAGGAACGTGAGGCTTTTTGGAAACCGCTCTCATCTCTTTTCACGAATATGACTCCGTTTGCCATTGAGGCAAAAAAAATCCAAACCCCGTTTACTAAAAGTTGCTATGATGCACTTGTCATGTCTAAAGCATTCTTGCTTGAATCAGAACGTTCACTGTTTGATGTCGTGAAGAAGGAAGGCACAGATGAGGACATGCAGGACTATATGAGGCTCAGCTTGATGAAGAACCAGATACATGAATGGGAGAAAGATCATTTGCACAATGCAGACAGCATATTAAGTATGTCGCAGAGAGTAGACAGACTGGCTGTTCGTTTGGCAGAGCGTTGCCGTAGCTTCGGTAATATCACCGGCTTTATGGATATAGACTATTCTGCCGTAAAACAATCAATGAAGCCAAATGATGTTCTATTAGACTTTACGGATTATGTTTCTGAAACAGCTGGACGTAAATATGCAGCCTATATAATAAATAAAAAAGACGAATATCCTTTGCTGAAATATCTTTTTGATGAAAGACAGATAGATTCGCTTGGCATCATTCGCCCTGATATGTATTATGACAATGATTATGCTCCAGAAGTTTTAAAATTGCTTTGGGAGCCATTAAAAAACCACGTTGCAGAAGGTGCAACGGTATATTATGTTCCGTCACATTTGCTGTTTCAGGTGTCATTAGAATCGTTACCTCTTGCTGATGGTTCACTATTGGGTAGTCATTATCATTTTGTGAGATTATCTTCTGCACGTGAACTCGTAAAAGCTCAGTCGGCTACATTGTCCGCTAAGCCTCAGTCGGCAATATTGTATGGCGGATTGCAATACGATTTGCAACCTGCTGAGATGGTAGAAGAGTCGAGAAAATATGAATTATCTGATTTGTTGGTGATGCGTGGTGATATTGTTCGTGGTGATTCCATTTTCCGTGAACTGCGAGGTTCAAAACAAGAGGTTGTACAGATTGCGTCATTGTTGAAGGCCAAACACTGGGATGTTACGCCACGAATGGGAATGGAGGGAACCGAAGAGTCATTCCTCAGTATGAATGGTAACGCTCCGCAAGTGTTGCAAATTGCTACTCATGGATTTTATTATACCCCCGACCGGGCTGAAAAGGTTGATTATCTGAAGGGATATTCCGATGCTATGTCGTTGTCGGGCATAGTCCTCTCTGGTGCCAATGTTGCATGGTTGGGTAAGAAACTGCCTGATGGAGTATTGAGTGGCGTTCTTACAGCCAACAATATTGCACGTCTTGATCTGGGCAAAACAGAGATGGTTGTGTTGTCTGCCTGTCAGTCTGGTCAAGGCAAGGCAACTTCTGAAGGACTTTATGGCCTACAACGCGCATTCAAGAAAGCCGGTGTCGGCACCATGGTTATGTCTCTATGGAATGTCAGTGACAGTGTGGCAACAGAGTTTATGATAACATTCTACGAGCAACTCGTTTCCGGGCAATGTCAGTGGAACAAGCGTAAGGCATTTGAGCAGGCAAAGTCAATCATACGAGACAAATATCCCGATCCATTCTATTGGGCTGCATTTATAATGTTAGATTAAAAAATTATTTTCTGACAGTTACAATACATGATATAAATTCATTAATGAAAAAAAACAAATGAAATTTGAGTTAAAAAATAACCATATGATAGTTTCTGTAAACACCAAAACAGGAAGTAAAACATGTATATTTGATACAGGCGCACCATATACATTCTTTTTTGAAAATATTAAAGAATATTATATTGATGGGATTTCGTGGAAGGTTGAGTATAATCCAATGTTTTCATACTTTGCCAAATTTCGTGTACAAATCGAAAATATGATAGGTTGTCATATAGATGGATTTATTGGTACAGATTGCATGAAAGGCAAGTGTGTTGTCATAAATTTTATAAATCAAGAACTTTCTATTTCATCATCGGACATGAATGAAGGTATAGGTGTCTCTATGAATCATATCTATGGTTTACCAATTTTCGAGATGAGTATAAATGGTATAGCTGTAAATTCGGCTTTTGACTCTGGTGCTATGTTTTCGTTTATCGATTCAAATCTTATTCATCAGTTACAATTAAAGCCACAAGGGAGAAACTATAAAGATTTTAACCCATTATTAGGAGCGTTTACTGCATCTTTATATACAGGTAATATTTATGTTGGAACAACTGAACTTGAGGAGCGAAACATCGCCGTCAGTCCAGCTTACGACAGAGCGATGTCGATGATAGGAGTCGATGCATTTATTGGAATTGACAGCTTGAAAGAAACGGTCCTTTGTCTGTCATATATAAACAATCGGATTGCAATCATATAAATATCAGAAAATTGTTATATACAGATTAAATGATAGGCCGAGTATTGTTAATATTATGTGTTATTTATATGAATATTGTTTTTATGAAGTTCCATATTCTCTTTATCGGTATTACAATCGATTTGATGATATGATGCAATAATTAATAAAAGCTTCGAAATTGAATGGTACCTTCCTATATGGCAACATTATAATATCAGATTTTTTACATGATATATGGAAATTAGAAAAATATTATTACGATGATGTGAGTACATTACACCTTTATCATACTAATATAAAATGGCATGTTCGTTGTTTGCTTATGTTGCTTGAGAAATGTGGATTAAAGATGATTTTAAAAGGACAACGTGCAATACTCTGAAATAAGGGCTGTTATCATACTCGTACAGATAATAAAGTATTCCACTAAAATGTAACTTACTATTATTGAATCATTTAGTGAGTAATTTATAAGTTGATTATTTTAATGCAAAAAATAATAATAAAATATATATTCAATATGTTCAATTGGTTTAAAAAGAAAAGAAAGAGTTTTGTTCATCCATTGATGGTACGTAAAAATGTTCATATAACCTCTGCGCGTATTAGAGGACGTTGGTATGGAATGATGATTATATTGGGTGATGAAAGTGGGCGTAACATGTCTGAATTATTGGGCAAAGATAAAGCTACTG
>OGLN01000813.1_pt1 | contig 24361 bp, 16 predicted proteins | sample 1572641 | NCBI WGS metagenome assembly OGLN01 (sample SAMEA2581903, study PRJEB24529) | metagenome | biome: Human gut stool | place: China | collected 2011
TTAGACATATGATCAAGATTATGCTGGGTAGCATTCCACATCAAAAATTATCTTTTTTATCATTTACCTACTCGAGGATGAGCAGGAATTAAGCTTGGGGATGCTGATACGTCTCCGTCGTATCTATAATTTTTGATTGTTCCATGCCAATATTATTCAACTTTCATATACTTTTGGCAACTTTTTATACTATTTTTGGGACTAACATATTGATCCAGTGCCCAGTGCCAGTTCCTGTTTGTTGCATGTTTTTTGTTTCGCAGAATATCCATATCAAACGGAGTCCAAACGGAATAAAAACGGATGGAGAATATTTTTTGGAATATATCTCAATGTTTTCTTCTGTCTCGTTTAAAAAGATTATCTGCTGTGCCTGTGTAATCCGTCTGATCTCATACAGTCTTTTTACCATGGTTCGGTAAGGAACAGTAAATAAAGCGGCCAATTGCAAAATGTTTTTAATTGTAATTTCCTGTATCTGATAAAGTTCAATTTCCTGGCAAAGCAACTGCTCACTCACCAAAAATTCTGCTGCAAACCGATTTGCCTTTTTTTCATTCACTTCTTTGTTCTGTTCATTTAATAAATCTGCCGGTAAAATATCAGGATTTTGTTCAAACCAGATGTGGTATAACTCATGCGCTGCCGCAAAGACTTGACGATCCATAGAAATAGACGAATTAATAGCTACAAAAGGCTTTTCCAGAGCTGCATCGTCTCTGGAACCGCTGATTCGGGTAAATCCCCATGGAGCCTCCTGTCCCAGGGGATAATAGATTACCCGTGCATACATACTTAGTATGGAAAAAATCTGTGTTCCGATAATATCATTCGTTTTACTGCAAAGTCCCAACTTTTCCTTTGCAAGATTCTTGATCTCTCTTACTTCCAGTTCATTCAATTCATTTGTCATGTAATACCCCTTCCAACATATGGATTTCATCGATCGCTTCTCTGATCCGGTTGATCTTTTGTAATGTATCCTCATCCTGTACCGTTCCCATAAAGCTTAAGCTGTCAGGTGCAGTGTTCGTATCTCTTCATCGTAAAACAGCCGCCTGTAGCCATTCAACTCAAGGAGGCAGCCAAAGCTAAATCGGGTTCCGCACAGCCCAACCGCGACAAGGTCGGTCAGGTGACGTGGGATCAGGTGCGTGAGATCGCTCAGGACAAGATGTCCGATATGAACTGTTTCACGATCGAGGCTGCTATGCGTATGATCGCTGGTACTGCGCGCAGTATGGGTATCAACGTCGTTGGAGAATTTCCTAACAAGTAATTGCAATTACAAGAATGAGTAAGTTGACAAAAAATCAAAAAATTGCCTACGCGAAGGTCGAGCCCGAAAAGGCTTACAAGCTTACGGAGGCCGCAGCTCTTCTGAAGGAGATTACTTTTACGAAATTTGATGCTTCGGTGGATGTTGATGTGCGTCTGGGCGTGGATCCGCGTAAGGCCAACCAGATGGTGAGAGGCGTTGTGACTCTTCCTCATGGTACGGGTAAGCAGGTACGGGTTCTCGTGCTCTGTACTCCGGAAAAAGAGGCCGAAGCGCAGGCTGCCGGTGCCGACTACGTAGGTTTGGATGAATACGTCGAGAAGATCAAGTCCGGTTGGACGGATATCGATGTGATCATCTGTACGCCGAACGTGATGGGTAAGGTGGGGGCGCTGGGTCGTATTCTGGGTCCCCGCGGCCTGATGCCGAACCCCAAGACCGGCACGGTTACGATGGAAGTTGGAAAGGCTGTAAGTGAGGTAAAATCGGGTAAGATCGACTTCAAAGTGGACAAGTTCGGTATTATCCACACTTCAGTTGGTAAGATTTCGTTCTCTGCGGAGCAGATTGCCGATAACGTGAATACGGTGCTCAGCATGATTATGAAATTGAAACCGGCTGCAGCGAAAGGTTCTTATGTTAAGAGTATTTTCCTCTCGACGACTATGAGCCCTGGCTTGCAGATCGATGCTAAATCAGTAGAAACTAAATAAGAGGGAGGATTTAAGAGATGACGAAGGAAGAAAAATTGGTTGTCATTGACAGCCTCGCCGAGCAGCTCAACGAGTATCCTCACTTTTACATTACGAACATCGAGGCTTTGAATGCTGAGCAGACTGCGTCGTTGCGTCGCAAGTGCTTCGAAAGCGACATCAAGCTGGTGGTCGTAAAGAACACGCTTCTTGCCAAAGCGCTGGAGCGGGTGGAGAAAGCGGATGCTGATTTGGTGAAAGTATTGGAGGGTTCGACCTCGGTAATGTTCGCCCACACGGGCAAGACGCCTGCGGTGCTGATCAAGGAGTTCCGCAAGACTTCCGACAAGCCGGTACTGAAAGCGGCGTACGTGGAAGGCTGCGTGTATGTAGGCGACAACCAGTTGGACACTCTGTGCAACATTAAGAGCCGGGAGGAGCTTATCGGCGATATCATCGCCCTGCTGCAATCTCCTGCGAAGAATGTTATCTCTGCATTGCAGTCTAATGCAGGCCAAAAGATTGCGGGTATCGTAAAGACGCTCGAAGAAAGAAATTAACAAACAAGAATTCAAACAAAATTTAATAAGATTGAACTTATGGCAGATGTAAAAAAATTAGCTGAAGAATTGGTAAATTTGACAGTTAAGGAGGTAAACGAGTTGGCTACGATCCTCAAAGAGGAGTACGGCATTGAACCCGCAGCTGCAGCCGTTGCTGTTGCAGCGCCTGCTGCCGCCGCCGGAGAGGCTGCTGCCGCTGAGAAGAGCGCATTCGACGTGATTCTGAAGAACGCTGGCCAGTCGAAGCTCCAGGTTATCAAAGTTGTGAAGGATATCGCAGGCCTGTCGCTGGGCGATGCCAAGGCTTTGGTTGATGCTGCTCCGAAAGCAATCAAGGAGGGTGTTTCCAAGGAGGAGGCCGAGTCGATCAAGGCTCAGCTCGAAGAGGCAGGTGCTGAAGTTGAGGTTAAGTAGTTTCTACTTAAAAGTTTCAGGACAAACTCAGGGTATAGGGCTTACGCTGCTGTAAGCTCTATGCCTTTTCTGGTCTAAAGATTAGAAGTGCCGACAGGAGCTGTGTCTGGTCTTTGGAAGTTTGGATGCTCTCAGGGTGTAATCTGTTTACACTGGGGGCATTAGCGGGATTAGAAGAGGTCCGCTGCGGGGGCTTCCCCCGGAATACTTAAACCTTCAACTTTAATTTGGATTTTACCGATGTCCACGACAAAAACACAACAAAGAGTTAGCTTTTCGACAGTCAAGAACCGGGTGCCTTATCCCGACTTGCTGGAGGTACAGCTTAAATCGTTCCGGGATTTTTTCCAGATGGACACCACGGCCGAGAATCGTAAGAACGAGGGGCTGTATAAGGTGTTTCAGGAGAATTTTCCCATTACCGATACCAGAAACAATTTCGTTCTGGAGTTCATCGACTACTATATCGACCCGCCCCGCTATTCGATCGAAGAGTGTCTGGAACGCGGCCTGACTTATAGTGTTCCCTTAAAAGCCAAATTGAAACTATATTGTACCGATGACGAGCACGAAGATTTCGGCGTGGTCGTGCAGGATGTCTATTTCGGTACGATTCCCTATATGACCGAACGTGGTACGTTCGTCATCAACGGTGCCGAGCGCGTCATCGTTTCGCAGCTCCACCGCTCGCCGGGCGTGTTCTTCGGACAGAGCATGCACACCAACGGTACGAAGCTCTATTCAGCTCGTATCATCCCGTTCAAGGGATCGTGGATCGAGTTCGCTACCGACATCAACAACGTGATGTACGCGTACATCGACCGTAAGAAAAAGTTGCCCGTTACGACCCTGCTGCGTGCCATCGGTTTCGAAGCCGATCAGCAGATCCTCGAGATTTTCGATCTCGCGGACGAAGTGAAAGTGACCAAAGCCGCTCTGAAGAAGGCCGTCGGCCGCAAGTTGGCCGCCAGGGTTCTTTCGACCTGGGTCGAGGATTTCGTGGACGAGGATACGGGCGAGGTGGTTTCGATCGAACGTAACAACGTGATCGTTGACCGAGAAACGGTGCTCCAGGAAGAGCATATCGACCAGATTATCGAGAGCGGTGCCAAGACGATTCTGCTGCATAAGGAGAATCTGTCGGGTATCGATTTCTCTATTATATACAATACTTTACAGAAAGATCCGTGTAACTCCGAAAAAGAAGCCGTGGTGTATATCTATCGCCAGTTGCGTGCTTCGGAGCCGCCCGACGAGGCTACGGCCCGCGACGTGATCGAGAAGCTCTTCTTCTCGGACAAGCGTTACGACCTGGGCGATGTCGGCCGTTATCGGATCAACAAGAAGCTCGATTTGGACATCGATCCGGCGATCCGCACGCTGACGCGCGAGGACATCATCGCCATCATCAAGTACCTGATCCAGCTCATCAACTCGAAAGCCGAGGTGGACGATATCGACCACCTCTCGAACCGTCGTGTCCGCACGGTGGGCGAGCAGCTTTCCAACCAGTTCTCGGTAGGTTTCGTGCGCATGGCGCGTACCATCCGCGAGCGTATGAACGTGCGTGACAACGAAGTCTTCACGCCGGTGGATCTGATCAACGCCAAGACGCTCTCTTCGGTGATCAATTCGTTCTTCGGCACTTCGCAGCTTTCGCAGTTCATGGACCAGATCAACCCGCTGGCCGAAATCACGCACAAGCGTCGTCTGTCGGCCCTCGGTCCCGGCGGTCTTTCGCGTGACCGTGCCGGTTTCGAAGTCCGCGACGTGCACTACACGCACTACGGCCGTCTTTGCCCGATCGAGTCTCCCGAAGGCCCGAACATCGGTCTGATTTCGTCGCTCTGCGTCTATGCCAAGATCTCCGACATGGGATTCATCGAGACTCCTTACCGTACCGTGACCAACGGACAGGTGGATCTCAACAATGCCGATATCAAATATTATTCGGCCGAAGAGGAGGAGGGGCAGGTGGTCGCCCAGTCGAATGTTCCGATCGACGACGAGGGCCATTTCCTGCAGCCCGACCGCATCAAGGCCCGTGAAGGCGCCGATTTCCCCGTTGTGACGGCCCAGGAGGTGACGCTCATGGACGTAGCTCCGAACCAGATCGCGTCGATCGCGGCGAGCCTGATTCCCTTCCTGGAGCACGACGATGCGAACCGTGCCCTCATGGGATCGAACATGATGCGCCAGGCCGTGCCGCTGGTGACCTGCGAGTCGCCGATCGTCGGTACGGGTATCGAAAAGGATATGATCTCCGACAGTCGCATCCAGATCATCGCCGAGGGCGACGGTGAGGTGGTATTTGCGGATGCAACCAAGATTCAGATCAAATACCAGCGGACGGAAGAGGAGGTGATCTGCTCGTTCGAGCCGGAAATTACGACTTATGAACTGCCTCGCTACCGTCGTACGAACCAGAATACGTCGATCACGTTGAAACCGGCCGTTCTGACGGGTGACAAGGTGACCAAAGGCCAGATCCTGACCGAAGGTTATTCGACGCAGAAGGGCGAGTTGGCGTTGGGGCGTAACCTGAAGGTGGCTTTCATGCCTTGGAAGGGTTACAACTTCGAGGATGCCATCGTGATTTCGGAGCGTATCCAGCGCGAGGACATTTTCACTTCGGTCCATGTCGATGAGTACATCATGGAGGTCCGCGACACCAAGCGCGGCGTCGAGGAGCTGACCTCGGATATTCCGAACGTGAGCGAGGACGCTACCAAGGATCTGGATGCCAACGGTATTATCCGTATAGGTGCTAACGTGCATCCGGGGGACATCCTGATCGGTAAGATCACTCCGAAAGGCGAGAGCGATCCTTCGCCCGAGGAGAAGCTGCTCCGTGCGATCTTCGGCGACAAGGCCGGCGACGTGAAGGACGCTTCGCTCAAGGCGCAGCCGTCGTTGCACGGTGTGGTGATCGACACGAAGCTTTACAGCCGTGCCGGCAAGGAGAACAAGCGTGCGGGAAAGAGCTCGGAGAAGCTGCAGATTGAGAAGCTCGACGAGAAGTTCGCAGCCCAGGTCGCCGACCTGACCAAGCAGCTCGTAAACAAACTTTATACGCTGCTTCAGGGCAAGACGACTACGGGTATCACCGATTACTTCGGTGTGGAACTCTATCCTGCCGGAACGAAATTCACCCAGAAGCTGCTCGATGAGCTCTCCCGCAAAGTCACCGACGAGAAGTCGGGCGTTGCAATGGGGTACCTGAACCTGGGGACCTGCAAGTGGACGGGCGACAGCCACCTCGATGCGCTGGTAGAGAAGACGATCAACAACTATACGATCGAATGGAAGAAGGCCGATGCCGCGATCAAGCGTGAGAAATACAACCTCACCAACGGCGACGAACTTCCCCAGACGGGCGTGATCCAGATGGCCAAGGTCTATATCGCCAAGAAGCGCAAGCTGAAGGTGGGCGACAAGATGGCGGGACGCCACGGCAACAAGGGTATCGTGGCCCGTGTCGTGCGCGACGAGGATATGCCGTTCCTCGAGGACGGTACGATCGTCGATATCTGCCTGAACCCGCTGGGTGTGCCTTCGCGTATGAACCTCGGTCAGATTTACGAAACCGTGCTCGGCTGGGCCGGCAAGGAGCTGGGACTGAAGTTCGCGACGCCTATTTTCGACGGTGCTTCGCTCGACCAGATCAATGAATATACGGCGAAGGCGGGTATTCCGCGCAGCGGACGTACTTACCTGTACGACGGCGGTACGGGCGAGAAGTTCGACCAGCCGGCTACGGTGGGTGTGATCTACATGCTCAAGCTCGGCCACATGATCGACGACAAGATGCACGCCCGTTCGATCGGTCCCTATTCGCTTATCACGCAACAGCCGCTCGGCGGTAAGGCGCAGTTCGGCGGTCAGCGTTTCGGTGAGATGGAGGTTTGGGCGCTCGAAGGATTCGGCGCCGCCAATATCCTGCAGGAGATCCTGACCATCAAGTCGGATGACGTGATGGGTCGTGCCAAGGCTTACGAGGCCATCGTCAAAGGCGACAACCTGCCCAAGCCGGGTATTCCCGAGGCAATGAACGTGTTGCTGCACGAGTTGCGCGGTCTGGCCCTTTCGGTCAAGCTGGAGTAAGGGAAGGTAGGTAGTAGTATATAGAGGATAAGAAAAAAGCATTGCATTATGTCATTCAATAAAGACAATAAAGTGAATAACGGTTACAGCTCCATTTCGATCGGACTGGCTTCGCCGGAAGAGATTCTGGCGCAGTCGAGCGGCGAGGTGCTGAAGCCCGAAACCATTAACTATCGTACCTACAAGCCTGAACGCGACGGTCTTTTCTGCGAGCGTATCTTCGGTCCCGTGAAAGACTACGAGTGCCATTGCGGCAAGTACAAGCGTATCCGTTACAAGGGCATCGTCTGCGACCGTTGCGGCGTGGAGGTGACCGAGAAAAAGGTGCGCCGCGAGCGCATGGGCCACATTTCGCTGGTGGTGCCGGTGGTGCATATCTGGTATTTCCGCTCCCTGCCCTCGAAGATCGGCTATCTGCTGGGTATCCCTTCCAAGAAGCTGGAGGCGATCATCTATTACGAGCGCTATGTGGTAATCAACGCCGGTGCTGCCGCCGAGCAGGGTGTGGAACGGTTGCAGACCCTTTCGGAGAAAGAGTATCTGGACATCGTGGGCGCGCTGCCGAAGGGCAACCAGTCGCTCGATGACAGCGATCCCAACAAGTTCGTGGCCCAGATGGGTGCCGAGGCGATCTATACGTTGCTTCAGCAGGTCGATCTGGATTCCATGTCCTATGCCCTGCGTCACAAGGCTTCGACGGAAACCTCGCAGCAGCGCAAGAGCGAGGCGCTCAAATGCCTGAATGTGATCGAGATGTTCCGTGCTTCGGAAGGCCGGAACAAACCCGAGTGGATGGTGCTGAAGGTGCTGCCGGTGATTCCTCCCGAGCTGCGCCCGCTGGTGCCGCTGGACGGCGGACGTTTCGCTACGTCGGATCTGAACGACCTCTACCGTCGCGTCATCATCCGTAACAACCGTCTGAAGCGTCTGATCGAGATCAAGGCTCCGGAGGTGATTCTGCGCAACGAGAAACGTATGTTGCAGGAGGCGGTCGATTCGCTGTTCGACAACTCGCGCAAGAGCAACGCCGTGAAGAACGAAAGCAACCGTGCCCTCAAGTCGCTGTCCGACTCGCTCAAGGGCAAGCAGGGTCGCTTCCGTCAGAACCTGTTGGGTAAGCGTGTCGATTATTCGGCCCGTTCGGTCATCGTCGTCGGTCCTGAACTGAAGATGCACGAGATGGGTATTCCGAAGGATATGGCGGCCGAACTCTACAAGCCGTTCGTAATCCGCAAACTCATCGAGCGCGGTATCGTCAAGACGGTGAAATCGGCCAAGAAGATCATCGACCGGAAAGACCCCGTTATCTGGGGTATTCTGGAGAACGTCATCAAGGGGCATCCGGTGCTGATGAACCGTGCCCCGACGTTGCACCGTCTGGGTATCCAGGCCTTTCAGCCCAAATTGATCGAGGGCAAGGCCATGCAGCTGCACCCGTTGGCTTGTACGGCGTTCAACGCCGACTTCGACGGTGACCAGATGGCCGTGCATCTGCCGCTGGGCAATGCCGCCATTCTGGAGGCCCAGCTGCTCATGCTCGGTTCGCACAACGTCCTGAACCCCGCGAACGGCGCTCCTATCACCGTGCCTTCGCAGGACATGGTTCTCGGTCTGTACTATATCACCAAGCCCCGCAAGGGCGTCAAAGGCGAAGGCCTTACTTTCTATGGTCCCGAGGAGGCGATCATCGCTTACAACGAGAAGCGGGCCGATCTGCATGCGCAGGTGAAATGTATGGTCAGCGACGTGGACGAGAACGGCAACAAGGTGCGGGTACTGAAGGAAACGACTATCGGCCGCATCCTGTTCAACCAGGTGGTGCCCGAAGAGGTCGGTTATATCAATGAGGTGCTTACCAAGCGTTCGCTGCGCGACATTATCGCCGTGGTGATGAAGAAGGCGGGTGCCGACAAGGTGGCTGCATTCCTCGACGATATCAAGGCGATGGGGTACCAGATGGCCTTCCAGGGCGGTCTGTCGTTCAACCTCGATGCCGTTATTATTCCCGAGGAGAAGGAGAAACTGGTCCAGGAGGGATACGAGCGTGCCGACGAGGTGATCGAATCCTACAACATGGGTCTTATCACCAACAACGAACGCTACAACCAGATCATCGACATCTGGACCAATATCAATACGAAACTCACCAAGACGGTGATCGACACCCTGATCAAGGATGACGACGGTTTCAACCCGGTCTATATGATGCTGGACTCCGGAGCCCGCGGTTCGAAGGAGCAGATCCGTCAGCTTTCGGGTATGCGCGGTCTGATGGCCAAGCCGCAGAAGTCTGGTGTCGAGGGCGGTCAGCAAGTTATCGAAAACCCGATTCTCTCGAACTTCAAGGAGGGTCTTTCGGTGCTCGAATACTTCATCTCTACGCACGGTGCCCGTAAGGGTTTGGCCGATACGGCGCTGAAAACGGCCGATGCCGGTTACCTGACGCGCCGTCTGGTGGACGTTGCGCAGGATGTAATCATCAACGAGGAGGATTGCGGTACGCTGCGCGGTTTGACGGCTACGGCCATCAAGCGCAACGACGACGTGGTGCAGACGCTCTACGATCGCATCCTGGGCCGCACGGCTCTGAACGATGTGATTCACCCGCTCACGGGCGAGGTGCTCTGCAAGGCCGGTGAGGAGATCACGGAGTCGATTGCCGAGGCCATCGAGAAATCGCCGCTGGAGTCCGTCGAAATCCGTTCGGTGCTTACCTGCGAATCGCGTCGCGGCGTTTGTGCGAAGTGCTACGGACGCAACCTGGCTACGGCCCGCATGGTACAGCGTGGCGAAGTGGTTGGCGTCATCGCGGCACAGTCCATCGGTGAGCCGGGTACGCAGCTGACCCTCCGTACGTTCCACGTCGGCGGTGTGGCGGCCGGTACGGCTGTCGAGACCAATGTGGTTTCGAAATACGAAGGTCGTCTGGAGATCGACGAGCTTCGCACCGTGAAGGGCAAGAACCCGCAGGGCGAAGCCGTGGACATCGTCATTTCGCGTCAGTCGGAGTTCCGCATCGTGGATCCCAAGACCGAAATCGTGCTTTATACGCACAACCTGCCTTACGGTTCGATGCTCTATATGAGCGACGGTGCCGAAGTCAAGAAGGGCGACATGATCTGCGAGTGGGATCCGTACAACGCGGTAATCATCTCCGAGCATGAGGGTAAAGCTGTTTATGACAGTGTTATCGAGGGTGTTACTTACCGTGACGAGCGCGATGAGCAGACCGGTCTTTCGGAGAAGGTAATCATCGAATCCAAGGATAAGACCAAGAACCCCGTGATCAAGGTGATCAACAAGGAGGGCGAAGAGGTCAAATCCTACAACTTGCCGGTGTCGGCCCACGTGGTTGTCAAGGACAATGCGAAGATCAAGGCCGGCGATATCCTGATCAAGATCCCGCGTGCCGTCGGCAAGTCGGGCGGCGATATCACCGGTGGTCTGCCGCGTGTTACGGAGTTGTTCGAGGCCCGCAACCCGTCCAATCCGGCCATCGTTTCGGAGATCGACGGCGAGGTGACCTTCGGCAAGATCAAGCGCGGTAACCGTGAGATCATCATCACGTCAAAAGAAGGTGACGTACGCCGTTACCTGGTGCCGCTGTCGCGTCAGATCATCGTTCAGGAGAACGACTACGTGAAGGCCGGCGGTGCGCTTTCGGACGGTGCCATTACCCCGAGCGATATTCTCAATATCCTGGGTCTGACGAAGGTGCAGGAGTACATCGTCAATGAGGTGCAGGAGGTGTACCGTATGCAGGGCGTGAAGATCAACGACAAGCATTTCGAGGTGATCGTACGCCAGATGATGTCGAAAGTCAAGATCGAAGATCCGGGTGATACCCGCTTCTTCGAGGATCAGATCGTCGATAAATGGGAGTTTATGGACGTGAACGACGAGCTTTATGACAAGGTGGTCGTAACGGATGCCGGCGACTCTACGGCCGTACAGCCGGGGCAGATTATCTCGATGCGCAAGTTGCGTGATGAGAATTCGAGCCTCAAGCGTCGTGACCTGAATCTCGTCAAGGAGCGTGATATCGTTCCTGCGACTTCCACGCAGATTCTGCAGGGTATTACCCGTGCCGCATTGCAGACTTCGAGCTTCATTTCGGCCGCTTCCTTCCAGGAGACGACCAAGGTGCTGAACGAAGCTGCGATCCAGGGCAAGGTCGATCCGTTGGAGAACCTGAAGGAGAACGTGATTTGCGGCCACCTGATTCCCGGTGGTACCGGTATGCGGGAGTACGACAATCTGGTCGTAGGATTGAAGGAGGATCTGGAGGCGATTCAGGCTGCCAAGTAATAGATAATTTTTATCATAATCGAACGGGAGCGGACGGAAAGTCTGCTCCCGTTTTTTATGGGGTTTTGTCACCTGCTTCCGGAAGATGGCGGACTTCGTTGCGGAGTTTTTTGGTCGCTTCGCAGTTCAAGCCATGTCGGGCGAATAACCGGGACACCGAATTGTTCTGGCTCGTTTTTGTGGCTGCAATGGAAGAAACCGGATCGAACGAAACTATTTCGGATGTCGATATGATCGGTGGTATGCCGTTGAAAGCTGGCTTTCGATCGGATTATATGGGGAGCAATATGCAAACAGGACGACCGGGTAGGTCGTCCTGAAGAGAAGATAGTAGCTCCACCGCGACTCGAACGCGAATTTGAAGTTTAGGAAACTTCCGTTCTATCCCTTGAACTATGGAGCCTTGTAAAGCTGTCCGGCTTCTTCCCGAAGTCGTTTCGGCCGGGAGGAATCGTTGGCTTTCGATCGGGAAGCGTGTGTCGTGCCGGAGATCCCGATAAACAGAAACAGTGCGTACCGGGAAAGTACGCACTGCAAATATAGTGATTTTTACGGGAAATCGGGGCGGTTTTAGAATTTCAGGTTCACTCCGATAGCGAAAGTGTGCGCCGACAGGGAATAGTTGCCCGAAAAAGGCTGGATCGCCTTGTCGTTTGCCGTGGTATGAGCCTGGATTTTCGCTTGCTCCGGGGCCATTCCGCCTGCGATGAGCTGCCCGTATGTCTGTGCATAGACCGCTTTGTAAGTGAGTGAATTGTAGTAGTCGCACGATCCCGTCCGCTCCGGGTCTGCCGAGGTGATATATCCGTATGCCAGATCGATCGATACGTTTTTGCAGGGGTTGATCGTCACGCCGGCCGTGTAGGATACTTTGGTCATCGAAGGGGTTTCGGGGTTGAGGAAATCGCTCCGTACGGGGCTTTCATCTACGTACATACCCAGGCGTGCCGTGACGAATTTGCAGGCGTGGTATTGGACGCCGATACGGGTGGCCACCGTGTTCTTATAGTTCTTGATGCTCGTCGGCAGATCGTAAACCGATGCCCCGGTCGTCGGGTCGGTAATATCTACGTGGAGCGATTTATAGGCGCTCCACAGGACGTATTGGATGTCGAAAGCCATTTCCCACTTCGGGGTCGGTCGGAAGCCCACGCCCCAAGCGAGGTTGGCCGGCAGCGGGAGTTCCGTTTCGACGCAAGCGCTGCTCAAGTCGGGAATCATTCCCGTTGCCTGGAGGACCTGCCCGATTTCGGGAGAGGCATACAGGAGGTTGGCCGTGCCGCTTGCCACTTTCATCTTCACTTTCGAACGATAGGAGAAACCAAGGGTCCATTCCGGGGTGATGTCCCACAGGATACCTACGTTTACGCCGATCGCAGTTTTGGCGTCGCCTTTGATCCGGGCGGATACCAGGGAGCGATCTCCTGCCTGGGTGAACAGTTCGGCGTATTGTCCCTGCCCTGCGGCGGTCAGCAATCCGGCGATCGTATTGTTCGTCGCTTCGCCGACGGGGAACATGGAGCGCGACAGGTCGAACGTACCCCAGGTGATCGTCATGCCGACACCTACCGAGAGTTTATCCCAGAATTTGTAGGAGATCGTCGGCTGCAATGTATAGGCTTGCAGGTCGATGCTTTGGATCAGATGTGCTCCGACCCAGTTGTCGCCCCAGTTCATAGACGAGCCGTAAGGGGTATAAAATCCCAGGCCGACGGCCAGATTTTTGGTGGCTTTGTAGTTGAAATAGGCGTAGAGCGGCGTCGAAATCTTGTTGTCCGAGTGGGCTTGGATCTGCGGATTGCCCCGGTAGTCGTTGTTCGACAGGTACGTTGCATTGGATTTGATGCCCGTGATGCCGACCGAGAAGGAGAATCGGGAGGTTTGGAAGGCGGTTCCCGCCGGGTTGAAGTAGATCGACTCGGAATTGAGTTTCATACCTGTTCCCACGTGTCCCATTCCCAACTGTTTTGCACTCAAGGTATTGACTTGGTAGCCTTCGGCGCAGACCGCCGTTGCGAACAGCAGGGCCGAGATCGTTAGTAGCAGTTGCTTCATAATCAAAGTTTTAGTTGATAATTTGAAAAATATATTGATTTCTGTGGTAAGTTTATGCGCTCGGACGAGTTTCGGAGCGATTCTCATCCATGCTTTCAAAAATGCTTGTCTTAAAACGGAGCAAAAGTACGAAAACAAAGTCGAGTAGGAAAATATTTTGTTCGTAATTTCTTAAAAAGTGGACTAAAATGGATATAATTGGTCAGAATTGGATTCGATTCGAAAATAACAGGAAAGTAAAATACCGTTGTTCGAGATCAGATTTCATTGTTTCAGGACGTTTTTTTGATCGGGGGACTTGGAATTACCCGGAGGAAAGATTTGGCAGAATCGAAAATCCGTTATACTTTTGCACTCGGAGAGATGGCAGAGTGGTCGATTGCGGCGGTCTTGAAAACCGTTGAGCTGCGAGGCTCCGGGGGTTCGAATCCCTCTCTCTCCGCAACAAACGCTGAAAATCAGCAGATTGCAAAACAAACACCCAGTTTTGCACCCAAGAATGTAAAGTCGGGTGTTTTTGTTTTATTTAAGATAATACAACCACTACATAATAAAAGAGTAGCGATATTAAAAGAATCCGATGAGAAAAGACTAATATTTATCTATCCATTCACTTTGATTTTTCAGGACTTTACATCGTCCTGAAAGTATTTGTTATTGTATTCCAACGTCAGGAGTGGATTATAATACAAGTTTTTTGTGTGGATAGAATTTCGTTTTGCTTAATGTACGAAAGTACTTATCTATAAACGCATGAAATATTAGCACAATGAATCATTGGAAATCAACTTTGGCCGTGATAGGAATAGGCCAACTCATATCTATTTTAACAAGTACGATTGTTGGCTTCTCCATTATTTTTTGGATTAGCAACGAATTTAAATCCCCGACAGCTTTATCTCTGGCTATTTTAGCTGGATTTTTACCACAATTTGTATTAGGCTTGTTTGCCGGGGTCTATGTTGACAGATGGAATCGAAAGAAAACGATGTTTTATTCGGACTTGTTCATCGCGTTCTGTACCCTATGTCTTTTTATTGTGATAACCAAGGGTTATAAAGACCTTTCTTTTTTTTATCTATTGACTGCTTGTCGTTCAATAGGCAGTACGTTTCATGCACCTGCTTTACAGGCAAGCATCCCTCTACTGGTTCCCAAGCACCATCTTGTCAGGGTATCAGGTTTGTACCATTCCATTCAATCCTTCAGTGAGGTGATAGCTCCCGTTGTAGGGGCAAGCCTCGTTGTTTGGCTTCCCATACAGTATATTCTGCTCATAGATGTGATCGGAGCTGTTGCTGCTTGTCTGACCTTACTTTGTGTCCAGATTCCTTCTCTTCAAAAAACGAAAGTTCTTCCAGATTTCAAAAAAGAACTGACGGAATGTTGGCATACCTTGCGGCGTACAATGGGCATTTTGCCTTTATTCGTATGCTTTACGCTGGTGACTTTTGTCCTTATGCCTGTTTTTACGTTATTTCCTTTTATGACGCTTCTGCATTTCAACGGAAACATTTTGCAAATGGGAGTTGTGGAAATGGGTTGGGGCTCAGGGGCATTGTTGGGCGGTTTAGTACTTGCCTGTAAGGCTTTGAAAAGCAAGCAAACATTAGTGATGCATACGGCTTATGTGATATTGGGATTGTATCTGATTAGCGCCAGTTATTTACCATCAAGCGCATTTATAGGTTTTGTTTGCCTAACATTTACAGGAGGCATAGCCTATTCCATTTACCATGCGCTTTTCATCGCTATTATTCAGCAGAACTTGGCTTCGGACATGCTTGGACGGACTTTTTCTCTCATCTTTAGTTTGAGTACCTTTCCATCAATGCTGGGTATCGTAGCTTCAGGATATTGGGTGGAAGCATGGGGTATCACATCCGTCTTTATGATCAGCGGATGGGTTATCTTTCTGATTGGAGTGGGTGCAAATTTTATTTCTTCAATCAAGCAGTTGGATAATTACGCATAGTATTATTTATTAAAGAATTATTATATGACAAAGAAAGAACACACTACGATTACAGAGTTATTTCAAGTTTTGGACTTGTTGGAAAGCCTGGACATGCAGTTTTGGTTGGATGGAGGCTGGGGAGTGGATGTCTTGTACGGACAGCAAACCCGCTTGCATAGAGATATTGACATTGATTTTGATGCCAATTATACAGACCAACTCCTTGATCTTTTGCAGGAGAGAGGATATCAAATTGAAACAAATTGGTTGCCCACCCGTGTGGAACTGTATAGCAAAGAATTAGGCTATATTGATATCCATCCTTTTGTCTTGAATGCGGACGGCACTTCCAAACAAGCCGACTTGGATGGAGGCTGGTATGAATTTCAACCGGACTATTTTGGAACAGCAGTCTTTGAAGGCAGAAGCATCCCTTGCATTTCTGCAAAAGGGCAACAAGTATTCCATTCGGGCTACGATTTAAGAGAGAAGGATATTCACGATTTATCTATAATTAAACAATGTATAACAACAATGAGCCTAACAATTAGATAAGAACAAGAAAATGACAGAAAAACAAATTGTCTGGTATATCTTACTTACAGAAGTAAAGATAGACAGTGACACCCAGTCTGTCACATCCCTGAGTGTAGCTCCATTGGCAGTCTTGCCGGAATTCCAGCGTAAGGGAATTGGGGGGGGGATGTTGATTCAGTAAGCCCATCAGAGGGCAGCACTTTTGGGTTACGGCACAGCAGTCGTATTGGGGCATAAAGAGTATTATCCTCGATTTGGCTATCGCAAGGCTATCGATTTAGGAATTGAATTTCCTTTCGAAGTCTCTCATGAATATTGCATGGTGGCTGAATTAATACCTGGAGCTACTGAGAATGTGAAAGGTATGGTTTGTTATCCAACTGACTTTAAATAGTTTAACAAGTAAAATTCATTATATAACTCGGACTGGGTATTTCAATTTCCCAGTCCGTATTCTGATAGTACTTATTCAATTGGAAGATTGTGTTGCTTCAAGAATGAAAGTTTATCCCAATACCCTCTTTGAAAGACGATTTTGTTATCTTTTACATGAAAAAATCCGCATCCACGAAGTCCAAGAGAGTCTTTCCATTCCATGATAGCCCATTCGCCATCTTCAAAAATATTTTCCACCATACAAACCATTTTAGCAGTGGCAAATTCATTCACAAACATTTTGTAGATTGATTCTTTACCAATTATTGGTTCGTTTGCGACTTGATGATTTACTGCATTAGTAGCATACAGCTCTGCTATATGATAAGCATCTGCTTTGTTAAAGCAATCTATCCATTTTTCCAAAACTTCTTTAGGCTTCATTTTTTATAAATTCTTAGGATTTTGATTCTGTAATAAAAACAATCTGTTTGGATGCATAGATACTTGATTTTATTAATAATAGGCTATTCTATATTCTAAATCCTCTGGATTTTTGCTCTCTCTGCACCGAGTTACGTAGATTCTGCTGTAACTTTTCCCATTGTTCCTTAAACCATTGTACTATGGGTTGTCGGTTTATGGTCAGCATAAGCTTACCACTATCCATCGGATGTTTCTCAACCCTAAAAATATCATTCTTGATGTCAAATTTCCACCTGTGTTCTTCGGAATAAATTTTGCCACTACATTGTATGGATTCTTTCTTTGTCAAGAGGTTTTCTATCATGTCTTTGGTAAACCCGATAACAGCGCATAATTTTTCCATTCTCAACATCTCTTTGAACATGGGAAACCATTTGTGGGCTTTTTCAAGCAAGGTGCTCAATCGTGATATTTCCTTGTCTTTGGCTTCAAGTTCTTGATTATGTATTCTTTGAAGATTACGAATTTGTCTGCTATGCTGTTCCTGTATTTGTTGTATCTGAATTTTTAATTCATCAGTAGCTTTGTCCCGTTTGGTAATTTCCTGATGTAGCTGCTCGATGTGATGTTCCAGTTCTTTCAGCTTACCGCTTCCGAAAAGAGAACCTACACCGCTTGCTATGGCGGTAGCAGCATTGGTGGCTGTTTTCTTTAGTTTGTCCGTGCGTATCTCTGCTTTTACCTGTTTGAGTTCCTGTTCGGCAAGGCTTACTTGTTGTTCCTTGTGTCGCTTGGTTTCCTCTATACGTTGCAGTTCGGCTTTCTGCTTCTCAATGATGAAATCATTTCGTTCCAGATGCTCTTTACCTGTGACAGCTTTTGCCTGTCCACGTTCCATCAGGAGAATATCGGAAGCAAGGGTCTGCATGGTTGCCATATCCTCGTCATTGAGCTTTCGGCTCTTTCCAGTTTCATGGTTCATCCAGTCGAATACGACATGAGCATGATAATTTGGTTTGAACCATCTGTTACCGACTTGGAAGCTCTCCTTGTCTTCTGCTTCCGGCTGACCGTTCAGCCAATGCCCTTCGTCTTTATGCAGGAAAATCTGTAGCGGAGTGATGCCCCAGCGTCTTTGGCACTCTTCACCGAATTTGCGTACATCAGCCAGTGTGGTGTCCGGTCTGATAAGCAATACTCCTTCACGGATGGGTGAGCATCCCGCCACCTTGATAATCTTTCCATTCTTTCCCTTGCGTTCCCTTTCCTTTTCCTGCATGGCACGTCCGGTCTTTTCCTTGACCATTTGCTTGATATTGTCATAATGAGTTCGCAGTTCGGGAGTGCCGAAGTCGGGATTTATCCACTGTTCGTTATCGGTGGAAAGTTCGGGAACGACATAGATTCTGGACTCCCCGATATTACGCATATACTCGGCAGTCCTTCGGTTGTGTGCCTCGCTCGATGCGATGTTGCAAGGCTTGATATGTATGCTTGATTTTGTTGCCATAGCTTCTTTCCTTTGTTTACAATTGATTTACTTTGCTCGCTTTCGCAGAGGGGTTCTTAGGGGTAACCCATAAGCGGAGATTGCAAAGAGAGGGTCACTCTTTGCTCGGGGTTCTCAGGGGAGAAACGCCCGGAGTGGGTTCTTAGGGCAAAGTCCTAAGTGGGACGGGGCAAAGCCCAGCCCCTCGGGAGAGCCCACAACTACGAAAGCGGAACGTGTAGTTATAGTGGGCTATATCAATGGCAAGCCATTGTCCATACACTACAACCTCCGGTTTCCGCTCTCCTCCGTTAAGGAGGGTTTCCGTCACCGCTGCCGATTGAGGATGCACCGACCAGCACAAGCCCCAGATCATCTATCAGCTTTTGAAGGGCGGGGTTCTTTTCTATCATCCTTTGCAGGATTCTTTCCGCTTCCACCAGATGGTCGGCTGTACAATTTATCCTGCTTTCCTGTATCTGGAAGATTATCCAGTCGGCTATGTCGATATGTGCCGCTTTCTGCTCCGGCGTTGCGTTCTTCTCTATGAGGTCAGACACTATCACCTTGCAGAAGGTCATGCCGTCGGCACGCTCTTTCCATTCGGCATAGGCATCGGCATCCGGAAAGAGAAGCACGGTCCGTCCGGTCAGTACACGGAGCTTTTCCTCCCGCAACTGGCTTTTGCCTCCAGCCGCCAGCCATACATAGCCGGGGAAGAGGGCGGATCCGATAACGGCACTCTTCTCGGATTCCACCAGAACCGCCACCTTGTCAGGATAGACATTCAGCAGGTGTTCCCCGAAAAGGCATTGGAAAAGCTGCCATTCCTCCGCCAGTACCCGTTGCCTTTTCAGTATGCTGTGTATCCAGTTCACTGCCGATGCCTGTCCGTCCTTTACACGGTGTCCGTCCCCGGGATTGTACTGCATCACCTTGCCTGTCCGTACCTTGTTCTCCCGGTCAATCTGCCAGAAGATGACCGAACCGTCACGGGTTGCTCCCAGACGGTAATCCTCCATCAACCGTTCCTGCACTTCCTTTGCCTTGCTGCCGTAATAGGAATCAAGCAGTGCTGAAAGGAAACGGCAGAAGTTGCTATGCACGCTCTGCGATTTCTCCACATAGTGTGACGGTATGTAACCGATGGCTGTCTGTTGCAGCGGTTGCTTGGGCTTCTGCGCCATACATTGTCTGCCGGAAGAGAAACCACCGGCGGTCCGGCATTCGGGGTGGTCGTGAAAATACTGTTTGGGCGTATAATGATATACCCGCAGCCGCTTTCGTGGTTGCATCTGCCGACTGACGGGTGAAGGGGCGTACCGCTTTCGTCCACGTAGTAGGCAAAGGAACGTCTGTCCCCGCAATTCGGACAGGTATGCCGTGTTGACGTTCCTTTATATTTCTGTAATGAATAGTTGCTCATGACTTTTTTTGATGTTTGGTTTTCTACTGTTTGTCCCGCTGTCCCACTGTCCCGTCCCATAAAGGCTGGGACACTTGGGACACCCTGGGGCACTCTGGAAAATCAGGGCCCGGTTTGTATGCTCCCATGTTCTGCAAATGATACGGTCGGCTGGCATACAGCCGTGTGCAGGCTGCTTTTTCATGGTTTGTCCTCCTTTTCATGTCCTGCAAACAGCTCCGCCTGCCTTGCTTCTCCTGCTGTCCCGCTTGTCCCATCTGTCCCATGCTGTCCCACCTGTCCCATTGTCCCGTTCTCCTTGGGACGGGACAGCGGGACACCCGGGACGGCTTCGTTCCTGTCCTCCTTGCTGCGCTGGATTATCCGGCTGACGGTGGACTTGCCACAATTGACCTGCGAGGCTATCTCCCGGACTGACTTCCCGGATTGGGACAGTTGCAGGATAAGGCAATCCCTTTGTCCCGATTCGTTGTCACCCGGTTTCTTTAGGTGTTCCTTTTCGGTTGAATAGCCCCTGAACACGAATTGCAGGAAGGCATCCGTTTTCTCAATCTCATAGACAATCACATTGTCGGCATCATACGAGAATGTCCCGTAACGGACCTTAAGCTGCTTCACATAGCGGAGTCCCCCGTCCAGTGCGCTTTTCCCGATGACAAACACGCTGTCAAAGAAATTGTAGAGCCGCTTGCTTCCGGCAAGGTCGTTGGACGTGATGGGACAGTCCAGTGAACGCTTTGGGGTGTGTGCCAGGACAAGGATGGAAAGCCCGTATCTCTTTTTGAGATTGTTGAGCTGTATCATCAGCCGTCCCGCCGCATCGCCTTTCTCCATGGCACAGCACAGGTAAGTAAGGTTGTCAACGATGAAGATCCTGCAGCGGGTCTGCTGTGCCATCTGTTCGATGCTGCCGATGATTGTCCCTTCAAAGTCGGCATCCAGAAGGGCGTCGCTGTCAAGCGATACCCGGTACAGCCTTTCGGGAAAGGTGTAAGGCTTTCCGTACTCGTCGGTATAGCGGAGCTGGAACTGCTTTTCAGAGAGTTCAAAGTCCAGATAAAGCACGTTGTCAGTCCGGGCGATACAGTCGGCTATCTGCACGGCAAGGATGGATTTCCCCACGTTGGAATCCGCAAAGAGGCAGGACAGTTCCCCCTCGTACCAGAAACTGTCCCACAACGCACGGGGCGTGGGCAGCTGCGATGCTTCGAGTATGGTCCGGTTGGCGGTCTTTATGCTCATCACGCCGATATTTTCCGGCATACCGTTCTGCATCTGGGCTGCCCTTGTCAGGTCGCCATGGATCATGCTGATATAGTTCTTGTCCTCTTCCATGGCTTTTACCAGTTACGTTGGCCGGGCTTGCGGCGGTGGGAGGAGGACATGGACTCGCTGAGTTCCTCATCGGACAGGGGTACGGGATTCTTGCGGGAGGATTCCAGCCATCTGTCCAGTTCGTCACGGTAAAGGCAATAGCGTTTGCCGGGCTTGGTGGCCGGAATGCTTCCGTCCGACAGTTTCATGTAGAGCGTTCCCTTGGGAATACCGAGATATTCCGCCGCTTCATCCACGGACATGGGGACATGGGTGTCCACCGCCTTTGCATTGTTCACACTGCGCTGCTCGGTAAGCAGGCTTCTCAAGCTCATCACTTCGTCCCGAAGCTGGGCTACGACCTCGGGAAGGTCGTTGAATGTAATCACTGTTTTTTCCATTTGCGTACTCGCCTCTTTTGTAAGGCTTGGCGCAAAGGACCGCAATGATATGACCGTGAATATCTTCACGGGAGGTCATTGCAAAATAATTCCCGAATAACGATGCCCAACCGTGAATGACGGGCAAAGTTATTCGGGAAATAATGGAATACAGGCTGTTACGTGTTGCCTGATACTTGTCGTTATTGCTGTTATATCCCCGGGAAACGGTCAACTGTTCACTTCCCGTGCATAATCTTCGGGATAATGGAAGTCCAGACTGCCGTTTTCTGGTTCGTCAATGGGAATCAGCGTCTTTGACGGATCGACCTTGAAGTTCTTTATGGTCGCTATATCCGTGTCGGCAAACTCACGTGGAAAAAGGGTTTTGATAAAGTTGGCACGGTTGTCCCCGTTGTAGTATTTTTTGTACATGAAACGCTCGGAGATGTTCCACACGAAATGGCGGAGCGGAATGTTGGTAATCTCCCGGGTCAGCCGTCCTGTTATCGGCTTGGGCTTGTAGCTGTGAAGGCACATCCACTTGTTGACCTCGGCACAGATATGGTTGACGGTCTCCTTGTCGGCAATGCGGGGCATGACGAAGTGGATGTACTCCATGACCATGCGGATCCGTTCCGCCTCTTCCTGCTTCTGTCTGTCCTCATAGCTGGCACGGTTCTTTTCGTGAAGTTCCGGGGCAATGGCAATCTCTACCGGTTTTATATCCGGGGTTGCTTCCCCGCCTGTCGGCATCGGTGTCGGAGCTGCAGGTTCATTCGCATCCTGTGGCTGTTCTTCCTGAGCCTTTATGATTCCGGCAGATGCCTTTTTCTTGCCGGACTTGAGTTTCCAGATCTCGTATGAGTCGAAAATGACCGTCTGGAAAGAGAGATAGAGCAGCCACCCGAGAATGTTGCTGCATACAAAGACTATCAGCCTTACAAAATTGTCCTGATTGAAACTTGCGGAGACAATCAGCGTGATAAAAAAGGAAATCAGACAGATGGCAACGCCGATGAATCCCAGAATGATGTATTTGTCCTTTATCGTTGGTTCCATATCGTTTTTTTCGGTTATTACTTGTAACTGTCAGGTCTTTGCAAATTTAATGGTATTCTTTCAATTATTGCTCATTAGCCTTGGTTGGCGGTTTCTTTTTCAATGTTTTTCACCAAAAGTCCGGAATCATACCAAAATATCATACGATAATGACTTTTTAAGGAATGGTGCCATCAGAAACAGAGGGAGCGGTTAAAGCCTTCACGCAATAACCGCTCCCCCCTGAATACCCTGAAACAGGCCTATGCCTCCTTGCGTTTCAGGGTTATCTTGTCCACCACGTCACACATCTGCTGTGCTGCCATCTTGGAATAGATTTGTGTGGTGGTAATGTTCTTGTGTCCCAGATAGGCTTGTATGACAGCCATGTCCGTACCCATTTCCACGTGCAGGCTTCCGAATGAATGCCGGGTGCAATGGAAGGTTATCTTCTTGGTTATGCCTGCCGCCGACAACCAACGCTTCAGGGGCCCCTGCAGCATCTTGTCCTTGAAGCCCTCGAAGATAAGCCCTTCATGCCGTTCCCCGAGCAGTCCGTAGGCTTCATCACTGATGGGGTTGTGAACAATCTGCTTCGTCTTCTGCATACGGGTGGTGACGAACATCTTGCCGTTGGTGTACGGCTGTATCTGCTGCCAGGTAAGCTGCCTGATGTCGCTCTTCCGCAATCCCGTCAGGCAGGCGAAAAGGAAAGCCCTTTTTAGAACCTCTTCCTCGCATGGCGTTTCGGCAAGCCGTATCAGTTCCTCCTGGCTCAGATGCTCTCTCATGGTGGGAATACTCTCGATGCGGTCCAGAAAGCCGTTGGGATTCTCCTTTATCTTCCTGTCACGGTAGGCCGTATGCAGGACGGCACGGAAAGCCGACCAGTAGCCCGCCGCAGAATTGATATGCAGCTTTTGGTTGGTGTGTATGGTCTGGGGAGCGTTCAGCAGGTACTCCATGAACTTGCGGCACAGGTCCACGTCCACTTCCTCAAAGGTGCATTTGCCGCCCACGAACCGCTCGAAGTGCTTGTAGACGTGCTGCCACTTGATATTCCTCCTGTCTGCCAGTTCCTTGAAGTAGGCGAGGAAATCCCCTTTCATCCTGGCCTTGTCAAAGAAGCCGTTGTTCTCGTTGAAGATGGCTTCGTAACGCCTGTTGCGGAGTATCTCCGCCTTTTTCATCATGCGTGCGTTGAAATCACGCTCCTGCTGGTTGGCGGGTTTGGCAAAAATGTAAATACCCAGAGCTTCACGTGTTATCACTTTCATGGTGGTGTTGTCACGGTAGCCGGGATAATAGTCCAGACACAGCGAATACTGTGTACCGTTCTTGATCTTGCGCTTGCGCAAGGTTACTGTCTTGCATTTACTCATATTGGTGATGTTTTAACTGGTTGTACATTTCCGGAGGTGTCTCCGTGCTCACGGTGGCAAAGGAACAACGTGAAACAGCCGTGAATACCTCCACGGCAATCATTTTGAAATAATTTTTCGGTAATGGCGGTCGTTTGCGGTTATTTGTTCCTTTCAGCCATGACACGTTCCACATCGGAGCGCAGAAGCAGGTTCTTCACGCCGACCTTTATCTTTTCGATGTGCTTAACCTTGACGATATGGCAGATGTTGGCGGAGGAAAGCCCGTAAATCTGCCGGACCTGTTCCACGGTGTAATAACGTTCGTCGTTCACAAGGTCGGTCCTGCGGAGTTCGTCCAGATGGGACTTGGAGTAATAGGTGCGACCGTATTCTCTTTTGGTCGGTATCCTGTGCCGGTAGGCATATGCCCGGAGTGCGGCAGGCTTCATGCCGAATAGCTCCTCCGCTTCTTCGGTCAGGAGCCAGTCGGTGATACTTTCCATATCAACTGCAACGCCAAAGAACTCGTCAACATGCTTCTTGCTGTAATAGTTCTTTCCAGCGATACGGCAGATGGGGATGCGGTTGCGTTTGGCGGTGGTATAGAGCCATGACTGCTTGACCTTATAAAGGGACA
>OGLN01000827.1_pt1 | contig 24145 bp, 15 predicted proteins | sample 1572641 | NCBI WGS metagenome assembly OGLN01 (sample SAMEA2581903, study PRJEB24529) | metagenome | biome: Human gut stool | place: China | collected 2011
CGAGAGGACCGGAGTGGACGCACCTCTGGTGTACCGGTTGTCACGCCAGTGGCATCGCCGGGTAGCTATGTGCGGAAGAGATAACCGCTGAAAGCATCTAAGCGGGAAACTTGCCTGAAGATAAGTCTTCCCGGAGGCTAGACCTCCCTGAAGAGTCGTTCGAGACCAGGACGTTGATAGGTCGGGTGTGTAAGCGTTGTGAGACGTTTAGCTAACCGATACTAATTGCTCGTGAGGCTTGATCCTATAACCGTGCTGCTTGAAGTTTGCAAGGACGAACTCGAGTAGATGAAGAGAAAGGATTGGAGCTCGAAAAAGAAAAAGTGATTGCGAGCCCGAAGCTTTGCTTCTTAGCCAAAGAATTCGACGAGTTGATCGGACAGGATCAACGAGTCAAAGCCTTTGCCTGGCGGCCATACCGAAGTGGTCCCACTCCTTCCCATTCCGAACAGGACAGTGAAACGCTTCAGGGCCGATGATAGTTGGTTGTATTTCCAGTGAAAGTAGGTCACTGCCAGGCTAAACCATTAAAGCGAACCCCCGTTGGAGTCTCTCCTTCGGGGGTTTCGTCATTTCTGCGCAAAAAAATCTCCAGACAAAAAGGAAGGAGGCGGTGAAGCCTCCTCTTGTTTCGCAGTTTTTCCGCTCCCTTTGATTACTCGTTAAGCGTGCTGCCGGCTTTTTCTTTGAGGGTGTAGAGCAGGGCAAGGGCGTCTCTTGGCGTCAGATCGTCGACGTCAAGCATCGAAACCTCTTCCGCAAAAAGACGAGTGGCCTTGGCCGATGCGCTTTCTTCCGCAGGCAACGGGTCCGGTGCGTCAACGGCAAACAAATCCAATTGAGAATCGGAAATCACCGAACGCGCTTCAATTTCAGCCATCATGGCACGGGCGCGTCGTGTGACCGAGGCAGGCATGCCGGCGAGTTCAGCCACGGCAATACCGTAGGAGCGGTTGGCAGGGCCTTCGCGTACGTCGTGCATGAAGACGATGCCGCGATTGGTTTCTCGAGCGCTCACGTGAACGTTGGCGACTTCGGGAATTTCTGTCGCAAGCTGCGTGAGCTCAAAGTAGTGCGTTGCAAAGAGCGTGTAACTCTTCGTGGTGACGGCAAGTTCCCTGGCAATGGCGCCCGCGAGACTCAATCCGTCGAAAGTCGAGGTGCCGCGTCCGATTTCGTCCATCAGTACCAATGAATTGGGTGTGGCCTGATGAAGAATGGCCGCGGCTTCGGTCATTTCCACCATGAACGTGGAACGGCCGCGGGCGAGATCGTCGGAAGCGCCAATACGCGTGAGAATACGATCGATCGGCCCGATACGTGCGGCTTTGGCGGGAACGAAGCTTCCGGCGCATGCCAGAAGAGCAATCAGGGCAACCGAACGCATATAGGTTGACTTGCCGCCCATGTTGGGACCGGTGATCACCAACAGGCGCCTCGAGGGCGTCAGTGCACAGTCGTTGGGAACATAGTGTTCAAGCGCATGCTCTACAACCGGGTGACGTGCTCCCTGCAGATCAATGCCGGGAACGGCACTCATCGAGGGTTTGACCCAGTCGGCGGTCTCTGCGTGTTTGGCAAAGGAAAGCAGAGTGTCGGCGGCAGCCACCGCTGCGGCAGCATCCAAAAGCGGTTTTACAAAGATCTGAATGCGATCGAGAAGCGCGTCCCAGAGTTCTTTTTCTCGTGCAAGCGACCGTTCCTTGGCAGACAGTGCCTTGTCTTCGAAAGCCTTGAGTTCCGGGGTGATGAAACGCTCGACGTTTTTGAGCGTTTGGCGACGACGATAGTCGGCCGGTACGCGCTCGGCCGCCGCTCGCGGCACTTCAATGTAGTAGCCAGAAACGCGGTTGTATTCGACGCGAAGCGACGAGAGTCCCGTGCGTTCCTTTTCCTTTGCTTCGAGGTTGACCAGAAATTCGCCCGCGTTGTCACGCATGGCGCGCAGATTGTCGAGCTCTTCGTCGGCGCCCGCGGCAATCACGTCGCCTTCGCGAAGAAGCGAAGCGGGCTCCTCTGCGATCCAACGGTGAAGCTCTTCACTCAACGTCGCATCCATCACGGCGGTGTCGGCAAGTGACTTCAAAAGCGAACTGCGGCACTGCTGACCGAGTGATGCGAAGTTGGAAAGTTTCTCAAGACTGTCGCGAAGCGCGGCAAGCTCTCGAGGACGAATGCTTCTGAGAGCAATGCGGCCCGCGTTGCGTTCAATGTCGGGAAGCCCGTTGACACAGGCATCAAGCTCTGAGCGAAGCGTCGTGTCTTTAAGAAGTTCATCAACGGCTTCATGGCGGCTACGAACGACAGTAAAGTCGCGCAGCGGATGATGCAACCAGTGCAGCAGCGTACGAGAACCCATTGTCGTGCGGCAATGATCCACCACACGCATGAGCGTATCGCCTTCGTCGCCTCGAATCGTTTCGCTGATTTCAAGGTTGCGGCGCGCGACGGCGTCAAGTGCTACGTAGGCACTGTTTTCCTCCAGTACCGGAGCTCGAAGGAAGGGCAGAGCATCGCACTGTGTCTGTTCTACGTAACCCAGGATGGCATTGACGCCAGCAAGAATCTCCGGCTCGTTTTCCAGTCCTCGAGCGGCGAGCGCTTCCAGTCCAAATTTTTCTTTGATAAGTGCAGCGCCGCGCTGGCTGTCAAAGTGCCAGTCGGGAAGCGACGTTACAGGGATGCCGTCGAAGTCCTCTTGGCGCGACTCTTTGACGGTTTCGGAAAGAAGAATTTCGCCCGGAGTTAAACGGGCGAGTTCGCCGGGGAGATCTCGCAGCGCGCATTTGGCGGCACGAAAGTCGCCGTTGGAAAGCGTGAGCCACACCAAGGCCCCCTGCGCATTGCGTCCTCTGCCGGGCACCCAGGCCGCAAGCGGCGAATCCTGCTTATCGTTTAAGAGTGCGCCGTCGGTGAGCGTACCCGGGGTGACGATTCGCACGATCTTGCGCTCGATGCTGCGTCCCGGAGCGGCCTCAGTCATCTGTTCGCAGACGGCCACCGACACGCCCGCTTTTACGAGACGCGCGAGATACTGCTCGAGCGTTGCCGCGGGAACACCCGCCATCGGGATTTCGTTACCCTCGGAATCTTTGCCTCGGCGCGTGAGCGTGAGGCCCAGAATGCGGTTGGCTCGGATGGCGTCGTCGAAAAAGGTTTCGTAAAAGTCGCCGAGTCGATAAAGAAGCAATACACCGGGATGCTTATCCTTGAGCATCAGGTATTGGCGCATGATGGGCGTGTGGCCGGCGTACGGGTCGCACGCCGCCTCACCGCCCTCTTGCAGCGGCTTATTCGTATCAGCCATAGCGATAAAAAGCCGGAGAGTCTTACTTGGCGCTGTTGGCGTCGGTCACTTTCATCAAGAGCGGCGCAAAGATCTTGGGCGTGCCCACGCAAATGCCGCCGGTCTCGAGATAGTTTTCACCGGCCGAAAGGTCGGTCACCAGGCCGCCAGCTTCCAGAACGATGAGTGAGCCGGCAGCCAAATCCCAGCTTTTAAGGTTGGCTTCCCAGTAGCCGTCCAGACGACCGCAAGCCACGTAGCAGAGGTCAAGCGCGGCTGAGCCGGCGCGGCGCAGCCCCGCGCAGGAGCGGGCAACACGCTCGAGCTTGGGCAGGAACGTTTCGTAGTCGTCGTTGCGGCGGAAGGGAAAACCGGTGCCGATCAGCGCCTTGCTCATGTCCGTACGGCCGGAAACGCGAATGCGGGCGTTGTTTAAGAATGCGCCGCGGCTGCGTTCCGCACTGAAGAGTTCGTCCTTGACCGGGTCATAGACGGCGGCGGCCATCACGCGTCCCTTGAGGGCGTAGGCAATGCTCACGGCGTAGTGCGGGAAGCCGTGCAGGAAGTTGGTCGTGCCGTCGAGCGGATCCACGTACCAGACGCCGTCCGCCCCGGGATTGACGATCGTGCCGGATTCTTCGGCAACGATGCTGTCCTTGGGGAAGTACTGACGAATGATTGACGTGATGCGTTCTTGTGCGCCGGTGTCCACGCGGCTCACGAAGTCGAACGGAGCCTTTTCGCGGGCTTCAATGGCCGAGAGGTCGAGGCTTTCGCGGTTGATGAAGTTGCCGGCTTTGCGGCAGGCCTGGATTGCGACTTCAAGTTGGGCTGAGGGCATGAGGATAACGACTCGAAAGAGAAAAATAACGACAAAAGGGGAGCTGAAGCGAATCATCAACTCCCTGACTTGAATGGATGCCCGTCCGGTGGAGGAAGGGACTGAAATTTGAGTGCGCGTATTTTATCAAATCAGGCTCGCGGCGATGAGAACGGACATTGGCGGAAATCGGACAAAACCTTGAACTAATCTGCATCCGACGGTTATAAACCGTATGATTCCTATTCCGATCAAAATGCAGTCAACAGGATCATGGACGCAACGCTCAATCAAACGCTTCCTCCGCACAGCAGTCGGATTTCATTTGTACTGGTACGACCGAGCCACCCAGGCAACATCGGTGCGGCTGCCCGAGCCATCAAGACGATGGGATTTACCGATTTGCGCGTGGTTGCGCCGGTGGATCCCGAATACCGCACGCATCCCGACGCCGTGGCGTTTTCAACGAGTTCCGTTGACGTGCTCACCGACTCCCGCGACTACCTGACGCTGGAACAAAGGTTAATACAAACTTATAGCCCGAAGGGCTACACTTCAGTAACCGTGGGTGATAGATACACCCACGGCTTGTGCAAGGCAAACTATGAGCACCCGAAGTGGTGCTATATTAGAGCAAATAACGGACATAATAGCAAACAAGGAAGTGACATAATAACAAGAGTAGCACCACTTCGGGTGCTCGCATTGCTAGAGCTTTAATCCGTGGGTAATGACCCACGGTTACCAAAGTTAAGCCCTTCGGGCAGCCGGTATATTAGGGCGCTGAGCGCAATCAGGCTTGAGCAATTAAAAATTAAGAATTAAAAATTAAAAAAGTTAGTCCTGCAAATGCCAACGTAATGGTTGCGTCAATAATCAACAAGACTAATGTGCCGGCGGATCTGCGCTCCGCCGGAATTAAATATAAGAACCGAAGGTCAGCGCAGCTAATTTCCCGATCCGCTTAAACTACCGCTGTTTTACGAAAGTAAGGAACGAAAAGTAGGCGCTGAGCGCAATCAGGCTTGAGCAATTAAAAATAAAAAGTGAAAACGTCTGGCGGAAAAGACTGATAGCTACAATGCATTTGGAGGATCTCCTGATCCTCCATGTGCAAAAGTAATGGTTGCGTCAATAATCAACAAGACTAATGTGCCGGCTGATTTGCAATCTGCCGGAATTAAATATAAGGATCTTTGATCCGCTTAATATACCGCTTGTTTAAGTAAAGAGCAAAAGTGCAACTAAAAGTGAAAAGTCAAAATATCTAAACTGATTTAATATAACATGATAACGTAAAATAGGAAGTAATCGGACAGTTCTGGCGAAAATTAAAAATTAAAAGTTAAAAATCTAAATGTCTAAGCGAGTTTAATACAACAGTATAAAGACAAAATAGGAAGTAATCGGATCACAGATCCTGATATTCAATTCCGGCAGATTAATTCTATTGATTGTCGGCTGCTCTCGGCATAACCAAATGAGATTTGCTTCTGCTCTCACTTGCACGACAATTGCAAATCCGCCGGCACATTAGTAAACGTAGTGCGTCTTACGAAAGTGAAGAGTGAAGAACGAAGAGTGAAAAATCCAATTGCTTTGTTGGTCTGTTTCACACGTACTACGTTTGCATATGACTTTAACTACTAGCCAACCCCGTTGGCGATAACTCCTCTAACTCCTTTAACTCCAAATGATAATATCCGTCAAGGCATACGTCTTAACTCCTTAACTTCTTAACTCCATAACTCCTTGATTACTTTTACTTACGTTCTGCGCCTCCTCTATATTCCGTAGGCGAGACGCCGAACTGTTTTCTGAAGAATTTGCCGAACGAGGCTTGGTCGGCGAAGCCCAGTCTGTAAGCTATCTGTTTCACGGGCAGGTCGGTGCAGTCGAGCAGCCGTCGCGCTTCGGTTGTCAGCATGTGCGCTATATGTTCGTTTACCGAGCGTCCCGACACCTTGCGCACTATGCGCGACAGGTAGGTTGACGACACATTAAGCTGCGACGAATAAAACAATATGTAGTGCTCTTTAAGGTAATTGCCGATTAGCAGTTTTCTGAACTCGCGGTAAATCTCCACGGTGTGCGGCACCTTCGACGGATCTGCAGCGCATCCCGCCCTCAGTATCTCGGCAAAGCGCAACAGCAGCAGGTTAGACAGATGCAGCATCAGGCCGTTGTAGTGCAGTTGTTCCGTGTTGATGTCAGAATAAAGCCCCAGCATCGTCTGCATACATTCCATTTCGCTTTCGCTCAGACTCCTTATCGGCAGCGCGTTCTCGTTGGCAAACGAAATCATCTGGTTATACACGGGAGCATAGGCCGACAGGTCGTCAAAGTATGCCGGCATAAAGCTCACGCCTTCCATCATGAAGTCTTCGTCGGCATCGCTCAGCGACACCACCATGTTTGGCGTTAGAAAAGCCATAGAGTTCTTCTTTAGTGTCTCCGTGCTGTAGTTTACCGAGAGCTTCACCGTTCCGCTCTTCACCAGCATTATGCTGAACGAGTCGCTGAGCATGGGCGCAACCTTATATCCCGTGCCCATGCCGGCCTTAGTGCTGAACACCGCAACCTCATCGCATGGCATCACGGTTTCATATCCCTCATGCCTTACCTCGTCAAAAAACGTGTCGTGAACGCTATACATCTTTCCGCAAATATTGTCTTCGGCATACAAAGGTAAGAAATATTTGGGATTTTTGTTGTTATAAAACAAAGTGAATTGATTTGATTTTTATTTTTAAGTTCGAAGATATTTATAGCCTTAATACATAAACTTTCATAAAAATGATGCTTTGTCAACACCATTACTCGGAAAAATTCCTGAAAAACACTAACTTTGCAGTCGGAACGACTGCGAGTGTTCGCAAGTCGTGTTTAACAACAAAAGAAATGAAGACGATTGAACAGATAGACAAGATAAAGGCGACCGTGCTGTATGTGCTGGAGCATATGAAGAATGGGGTTGATTATATCCATCTCTTCAAGGTGATGTATTTTGCACAACAGGAACACTTGGTGGTCTATGGTTCTCCGATTATGGAGGATTCATTTCTTGCTAGAAAGCATGGTCCAGTGCCGGCCTTTACATACAAGGCTCTGCGGGCTTTGGAAGGCAAAGTGGCTGTTGAGTCTGATGAAATGAAGTCGTTTACAGATGCACTGAATGTAAATATTGTGGATGGCCATCAGATAGTGACAGCACGCCAGTCGTGCGACTTGGATGAATTGTCCGGATCCAACATAAAGATACTTGACAAGTGGATAGCAAGATGTAAGGATGTTAAAGCATTTGATTTGAGCGACATGTCCCACGACAAGGCTTGGAGTAAGGCAAAGGCGCAGTCGGAGAAGACAGGCGAGGATACCAAAATCACTATGTGGGACATGGCGAAAGCCGGTGGTGCTACTGTCGGAATGTTGAATGTTATCAGAGAGCGTCAGACCAACAAGCGTGCGCTTGAACTATGTTAGTGGTGTTTTATGGATTTAAGGGAACTACAAGACAGTTATCTTCGCAACAAGCGTGCGGTGACTGACGAGAAGATTGTACCTGGCGCATTAATCTTGACAATACTTTCTACTGATGACGGATTGGTGCTTAAGAATAGGACATCAAAGCCCAAACGACTGATAATCATTGGTGTTGACAGAAAGAATAATATATGTTACGGCTCTGTGTTGGTAAATACCAACATGAATTTACAGGCCACCTGGTCACAGGAATATTTGTCAGCCCAATATTTACTCAAAGCTGTTGATTATCCAGAGTTTCTTAGATATGATAGTTATGCTGATTGCGGTGAGTTATTCTCTATACCTGTGAGCAAATTGTATTCTGGAGAGTATTATGGTCTTCTGAACGAGCAAGATATGAATGGTGTTTTTGACATTCTTGAAACCACGGATATTCTCTCTACCAAGGAAAAGAAACGTTTTGGAATCAAGAGACGATAATCTTAAATAGAATAAAAATACATAGGGCGGCTTCGGTCGCTCTTTTTTATGCCACAATGTGTCGTTTTAATGTAACTTCATCGCATGGCATCACGGTTTCATATCCCTCATGCCTTACCTCGTCAAAAAACGTGTCGTGAACGCTATACATCTTTCCGCAAATATTGTCTTTGGGAGACAAAGGTAGTGAATATTTGGGAGATTATTTGGAATTATTGATGGAAAGTGAAACGAACGGATTTATGGAGTGAAATTTATATCTTTTGATGGTGAATAATAAATAAAGAATGGATGATTTGTTATTTCGATATTTATATTGTGTCGTTTGAATTTAAGACAATACAGTTATTGAACTGTAAATATTAAGAATTCATATGGTGCATGGATTTAAGTAATGTAATTATTCAACTTATAGGAACTTAAAATTAGAAATATGAATTTTTTTCTTTATTGAAGAATGTATAAAACTTATCAACTAATTATTTCAATTGGATAATTTAATTGGAATTGAAATATATTTCAATAATATGTCAAATTTGATCTCTAAATATATCTCTTATCTTATCTATTTTACGTACTTTTGTAAGCGGTATTCAAAGATAATAAATATGAATAATGATATTAATCGATTAAAAATAGTTCTTGTTGAAAAAACGTCCTCAAAAATGGTTTGCAGAACAACTACGGAATGCCCAGGGACTATTTCTAAATGGTATATGAATTCGATAACCGAATCTTGATGCATTTTAATAGCTAAAATTCTTGATGTAAATATTAAAGATCTACTATGGTCCATTAAATAAAAGCATCTAATATGAAAACTATAGATAAAAAAATAGGGATAGATATTTTTTCTGGTGCAGGGGGGCTTAGTCTCGGGGCAGAGATGGCAGGTATATCTGTAAGATATGCTATAGAAATAGATTCAGACGCAGCTAAAACATATAAAAAAAATCATCCTGACGCAGAAGTAATTTGTGAGGATATTCAAAAGATTAATCCAATAGATTTAAAAGAAGACCATCCATTTTTTATAATTATGGGGGGGCCTCCTTGTCAAGGATTTTCGCTATCTAACACGATTTCAAGAAATATGGAGAATCCTAAAAATTTCTTATTTAAAGAGTTTGTCAGATTCGTCAAGGTATTAAAGCCTATTTGGTTCGTTCTTGAGAATGTTAAAGGTATTACAAGTATCAACCATGGTAATACTCAGCTTCTTATTGAAGATTGTTTTAGAGAGCTTGGATACACGGTTAAATCAAAAGTGTTATGTGCATCTGATTATGGGGTTCCTCAAAATCGACATCGTTTTTTTATGGTTGGGAATTGCCTAAATATTGATTTTAATTTTCCTGAAAAAACAGATATAAAAGTATCAGTAAATGATGCAATATCAGATTTACCATCATTAAATAATGGTGAAATGTTGGATAAAGCTCCATATACAAAACCACTCTCTGAAACTAGTGATTATATAAAACTTATGAGGGGAGAATCTATTTTTGCAACACAAAATTATGTATCAAGAAATAACGATTTGGTTATAGAAAGATACAAGCATATTAAACAAGGAGAAAATTGGAGGTCTATTCCAGAATATTTAATGCAAAATTATGCAGATAAAAAAAGATGTCATAGTGGAATATATAAACGTTTAATTTCAGATGCTCCATCTGTAGTTATTTCGAATTATCGTAAGAGTATGCTAATACATCCTTTTGAACATCGAGGCATTTCTGTTCGAGAAGCTGCACGACTTCAAAGTTTTCCAGATTGCTTTGTTTTTGAAGGATGTTTGTCACATATTCAGCAACAAATTGGGAATGCAGTTCCTCCACTGTTGTCAAAAGCTGTCATGCAACAAATTTTAACTTACGAGATCTAAACTATGAGCACATATAAGCAAAGTATTCCACAGGCAGATGCCCTTATGGGTTCTATGCGTTCAATGGGTTATTCTTTTGAAGCTGCTGTTGCAGATGTCATAGATAATAGTATTAGTGCAAATTGCAGCGTGGTCAAACTATTTTTCCCGTTAGAGCCAACAGATGAGCTTGTAGTTGGAATTTTAGATGATGGAGACGGTATGTCTGCTGATGAACTTTTTGAAGCGATGCGATATGGAAGTACTGATTCTGAACTTGAAAGGCAAGCAAATGATTTAGGCCGATTTGGTTTAGGAATGAAGGCTGCCTCTCTGTCTCAGTGTAGAATCTTAACAGTTGTAAGTTTACACGAAGGATTGCTTTGTAGTTATTCATGGGATTTTAATTGTATACAAAAGAGTAAAAAGTGGATTGTAAAGGAACTATCACAAGAAGAAATAAAAGCGCTTCCTCATGTTGATTCGCTTCTGGAATTTCCACATGGCACATTAGTGCTTTGGCAGGATTTTGATGTGTTGGAGAAATCAAGTGGCGGACTTGTATATGATGCACTTGTTGATTTGAAAGATATTGTTGCTAACAACCTGGCTCTTATATTTCATAACTTTTTATCAGCAAGAGGGAGAGATAAAGTTAAAATGTACGTGAATAAAGAAAAGATAAAACCAATGGATCCTTTTCTTGAATCACACCCTAAAACAACAACAAAGAAAGAACGTTCTATAGCAATTAGAGATAGCAAAGGGAATGAACGTCAAATTTGGGTAAAGCCATATATTTTGCCATTTGCAACTGATTTGAACGCAGAACACCGCAGACTGATAGGCGGAATAGAGACATTGAGAGTAAAACAAGGTTTCTATGTCTACAGAAACAATAGATTAATAATTTGGGGAACGTGGTTTGGTATGAAACCTCGTAGTGAACTTACAAAGAATGCGCGAGTTAGAGTTGATATACCAAATTCCCTTGATGACATATGGAGTATTGACATTAAGAAACAAATAGCATCTATCCCTAAGCAAATCCAACGTCAGCTAAGACAGACAGTGTTTGAGGCAATGGAAATTTCTGTTAAAAAGCAGACACATCGTGGTCGACGAGAAAACGTTGACGATATTGATTATATTTGGGATAGAATAGAAGGTCGTGATAAAACTTTCTATTACCAAATCAATCGTGAGAACAAAGTGTTTCAAATGGTTAGAGAACGAATGTCGGAAGATGATTATACTTTGCTTGAGATACTTGTGAAAGAGATAGAACAAAATGTGCCAACTCAACAAATTTACATTGACAAATCTAATGATGTGATAAGCCAAGAGGAACCAGATAATCGTTTGAATGAGGTTTACCAACTTGGTGCTTATATGGTAAGCTTGGCGAAATCATTTGGTAAGAAGTCAATACCAGAAATTGTATCAGACCTGATGAAGACAGAACCTTTCTGCAAATATAAAGTCATTGAAAAGCAACTTTTAGAAAACTATAAGGATGAAATTAAATAACGAACAATATAATAACATGTTACTCATGATTTCCGCTAATTTGGAAATCATGAAGGAGACATCAGGCTTTGTCCCAACACTGGAAAACATCAAACCCAAAATTGAAAACATTATAACATTTTTGGGAATTGAGTGTGATGAAGATGATAAAAAGAAACTACTGGAAGAAATAGAGTATAGAGAAAAAATCACTCACGTATTGGGTGATGTTATATACGATGACTATGAATTGAAAAAATGGTACTTCAATGAAAATATTGAGGATAATTATTTTTGGGAAAGATATTATCGATACTTAAAAGAACAAGGTTCCATAGACGACAAAAGTATCAATCTTTTGCATGAAAAAACTTTGCCAGATATTATGAATTGTCTTTATAATCCTAAAGAAGATTTTGATGGCAAACGTTTAAAGAGAGGTTTGATAATTGGTGATGTACAGTCCGGTAAAACGGCAACATATTCTGGCTTGATTTGCAAGGCTGCAGATGCAGGATATAAAGTCGTAATTCTTTTGGCAGGTATAACAGAAAGTCTTCGTCAGCAAACACAAGAACGTATTGACGAGGGAATTGTTGGTTATACTATTCGCAAGGTTAATAAACAAATTCGCGAAGGACGGGTTGGTGTCGGTAAGGATAATAAACAACGTAGAGCAAGTTCTTTCACAACATGCGTTAAAGACTTTGTCAGAGGTAGCAACTTGATATCAACGACATTATCTGACCATAACTCTCTCGTATTGTTTGTTGTTAAGAAAAACGTATCTGTACTGACAAAATTGCATGATTGGTTAAAGAATCAAAATATGGATGTTCGCACAAATAGCATAAACCACCCTATGCTCCTCATTGACGATGAAGCAGATAATGCATCTGTAAATACAAAGAAAGACAATACAGATCCAACAAAGACAAATGCGATAATTCGTAAGATTTGTAATCTTTTCCAAACAGCTAACTATGTTGGCTTTACGGCTACTCCATTTGCGAACGTCTTTATTGACCCGGATTCTGTGGACAGCATGAAAAATGCAGATTTGTTTCCAGAACATTTTATTTACACATTGCCAACACCTTCTTCATACATTGGAGCTGATAAAATTTTCTATAAGGATAAGAAGTACTACCGTAATCTACGATTTATAACAGATATAGAGGAGCCAGATTACACATCTGACGAATACAGAGAATATTTAAAAAATATTGATGAACTAAATAGAGGGACATTCTACTATCGTCATACAAAAGAATGGAATGGCGTATTGCCGGATTCATTGAAAGAATCCATATATTGCTATTATCTTGCAAATGTGGTTAGAGATTTAAGAGGACATGGTGCTAAACCAAGAAGTATGTTGATTAACATGTCTCGTTTTGTAAAGGTGCAAAGTGTTATTAAGGAACATGTAGATAAGATACAGAATGAGTTTATCAGAACAATAAAATTCGATTTTGACGATGATAGTTCTAAGAACGTTAAATTGTCTTTATATAAAAAGTTGGAACAACTTTGGAATAAGCATTTTAATAATGTTACTGATGTTTGCTTTACGGATGTAATAAAGAAAAAAAATTTGTTAGGAGCAGTTTATGACATTGAGGCAAAAATACCAAAAATGGAAATAATTGTCGTCAATGGTAGCAGTTCTAGTAAGCTGGATTATAAATCTAACCCATCGTTAAGGGTAATAGCTATTGGTGGACTTGCACTTTCAAGAGGTCTGACATTAGAAGGTTTGCTTGTTAGCTATTTCTATCGTAATACCGCAACATTTGATGTATTGATGCAGATGGGACGCTGGTTCGGCTATAGACCGCATTATGATGATTTATTCCAAATATGGATAAGTCAAGCAAGTGCGACATGGTATAGAGAGGTTGCTATAGCTGCTTCCGAACTGAAGACGGATATTAAGAAAATGTTCGAGCAACACCTTACTCCGAAAGATTTTGGAATTAAGGTACGTGACTATTGTGATGAGTTACAGATAACTGCTAACAATAAGATGCGAACTGCATACGAACTATTGATGATGGAGTCTTACTATGGCAATATCTTTGATACCCCTTATCTTAGTGTAAAGGCAGAACACAATAAGGATAACTGGGAACAGGTAAAATCTTTTGTTGCACATCTATTTAAAGATGGGTATAAATTTAGTTTTGCAAACATCAATAAATACAAAGATAAAGATGTTTATTCAAATATCGATAAGTCTAGATATTTTGCAGATGTACCAAAAGAATTAGTCGTTGATTTTTTGACCAAGATAAAATGTTCTTTAGTCAATATGAAATTTAATAAGCAGAACTTAATAGATTTCATTTGTGATAAAGAAACAGAAGGTGTAGATAAGTGGGATATTGTATTTGAAGGCGGTGATGGACAAAGCTTTTATGACATACAAGGACTTGAGATGATTCGTTGCCCGAAACGTCAAATAGAAGAGCATGACCATGTCATTCAGATTTCGAGTCGCCGTAGAATTCTAGGTTTGCGAGAAGGTAAATTCTGCTTGACTCAAAAAGATATTGAATTGGCTGAAAAGCGATGCAGAGAAGTCTGGGAAAAGGAAGGTTCAAATGTGCAAGGTAGAAATATTCCTCTTAAAGCTTATTTTGAACATCTTCCGTATAGAAAACCCGTATTAATAATAATGCTAATTGAACCAATTGAACCGGAAAATAAAGAGGTAAATAAGAAAGCCATTGAATACATTAAGAATCTTAATGGTAACAAGATGATAGCATTCGCTATTGGATTTCCTGGATTAAAAGAGACTGGAAAAACAAAGAAATATAAGGTTAACAAAACATATTATCAGCTTAACATGCTTGATGAGCCAGATGAAATAGAAGACGATGAAGAATAAACTATCAGCAACTTTCTCACAAGGTTTCCAAAGTGGAGAGTTTATCCGTGTTGGAGAAAATCGTGACCTTAGTCTTTTTGTAGGGAAGGATGAGAAAGGAAACTATGCCTTTGACTTTAGAGGTTCATATGTTCCTGTCAGAATAGCCCAGTCAGATGTCATTACTGTGCAACAAGGTAAAAGTGGAGAGTACTGTATTCTTCGTTTTTCGCTTTGTAACAATGAATTGCTGGAGTATTTCAGCACGTTCTGCCAAGATTTAATAGATTCTACCGAATATACTAAGAGTGATGCGGATGCCTATAAGACTCTTTGTTCAAGATATTTTTCTTGGAAGAAATTGTTCCGTCCGAATAAAAGCAGAATGAATGACAACGAGGTTATGGGATTAATCGGAGAGCTACTATTTATGCAGGATTACATGATTCCGCATTATGATGTTGAAACGGCTTTGGATAGCTGGATGGGACCAGAAAAAAATCATAAGGATTATTCTATTGGGAGCGTCTGGTACGAAATAAAAACCATAAGTGTTGGTAAGGAGTCAATAAAGATTTCATCTCTTGAACAACTGGATGGAGATGATGAAGGTTTTCTCGCTGTGTATTGCTTGGAAAAAATGAGCCCGACTTTCAGCGGAATAAAGTTGAACGAGCTAGTTAAAAATCTTATAACAAAAATGGGGACGGTTCAGAATAGAGAAATATTCATGTCGAAATTAAGTATGTATGACTTTGATTTCTCTGTTGAATATGACAACTTCGTATTTACAAATGTTGAATTCTCTATATATCGTATCTGTGATGATTTCCCTCGTCTTTGCAGAAAAAATATACCAAACGCAATCAATAAAATTCAATACGAGATTTTTCTTTCAGAATTAGAAGAATATAAACTTTAAAACTTTTAATACTATGGAAATTGAAGAATACAGAGAGCAATTCATAGATCAACTTAGGTTTGATGCAGACCATGAAGGCACGGAACCTGAGACACAATTCATCTTAAAGACTCTGGAAGAATTGGAAACTATAGGAGAATTGAACGATCCGATGCCTATGTCTATTGAGATACGTGGCAAACGTGGTCGTATAATGGCTCTTGATGCTTATGCATATGATGAAGCAGACAGTGCGCTTATACTGATTGCTAGTGATTTTACTAATAAACGTGATGTGACAAACACGCTGACAAATACTCGCATTACGGATTTATACACTCGCATGCGCAATTTCCTTGATGAAGCTGTTAATGGCAATATGGGCGATTATTGTGACGATTCTGACCCTGCTATAATTTTGGCAAAAGAGTTTCGGAAGAAAATTGGCAAAGGAATGTTGGACACAGAAATTCTTCGATTTAAGTTTTATATACTTTCTAATTCGGTTCTCAGTAAACAGGTTAAGAATGTTGCACAGGAAGATTTTCTTGAGAGACCTGTTGAACTTAACATCTGGACTCTTGAACGGATGTTCCAAACGTTTACTTCCGATGCAAGTGAGATCGTGGAGTTTGATACGAAGGATTTTGATTGCGACGGGATCAAGTATCTGAAAGCAGATTTGGGTGATAATAGTGAATATGATGCATATCTTGGAATTGTTCCAGGAAAATTCTTGGCTGATATTTATTTGAAATATGGAAGCAAGTTACTACAAGGTAACGTGCGTGCTTTTCTTAGTGTTCGAGGAAAGGTTAACAAGGGAATTAGAAGTACAATTATCAATAATCCCGAGAATTTTTTTACCTATAATAATGGTATCGCTATTGTAGCTCGTTCGATAGATTTTTCTGCTGATAGAACTCGAATTACTCATTTTAAAGATTTGCAGATAATTAATGGTGGTCAGACAACTGCTTCATTGGCAAATGCAATTATTCGTAAGGAGGACAAAAAGGGAATGAAAAATCTGTTTGTGCCGATGAAGTTAACTGTTCTGAATGTGGAGAATGATATGTCGGAGGAAGATGTTGAGCGATACAATGACATCACAAAGACCATTTCAAAATGTGCCAACTGCCAGAATCCTGTCTCGGATGCCGATTTCTTCTCTAATCATCCGTTCCATGTGATGATGGAAAAGTTGTCGCAAAAGGTACTCGCTCCGCCTGTTGCAGGCAGACCATACCAGACTCGTTGGTTTTATGAACGTTCGCGTGGCAAGTGGGAACAGGAGCAGATGAAATTGACACAAGCACAACGCAAGACTTTTTGTGAAAAAAGTCCGAAAAATCAGGTTGTTAAGAAGGAGAAGTTGGCAAAGTGTTTGAATACAATTAAGATGAATCCTCATCAAGTTTGTCAGAGTTCAGCTATTAATTTCAATCGCTTTGCAGATTACGTTGAAGACCTTTACGATAAATCAAAAGACAGTATCAACGAGGAGTTTTTTTAAAAAGGAATTTGTTCAGTCATTATGTTTGATGAACTTGATGTGATGGTTAACAAGTCTGAATGGTATCCGAAAGGTGGTGACAAAGCTCAGATTGTGCCATATACAATTGCCAAGTTGATGTATCTCTTACCAAAAGATGCTGACCTTGACTGGAAGACGATTTGGAATAAACAGACGATGTACCCTGCTTTGGCAAATGAATTGATACGTTTAGCTTTTGTCACGCAACATTTTTTAACGGAGCAGGCTGGAGGTGGTCTTGTCAGAACTATTTCCAGAACGCTTGCAGTTTGGGACTCCTATAAAAGAATACCGTTTGAAATGTCTGATACATTCATTGCGTCACTTATTTCTAAAGAGGAGACGAAAGCAACAGAAGCAACAGCAAAACGAGCTCACAAGTTTAATTCAAATATTGATGTAAGTGTTGAGGTTTTTAATCTAGGCACAGACTATTGGATGAAAGTTTATAACGATCTTTCAAAAGAAAATGTTCTTTCATACGGCGATTTAGACTTCATTAAGTCAATCGCAACTCGTATTATATCAAAAAATGTTCTTCCTTCGGCGTCACAATGCAAGCGACTGTTGAAAATAGTTCACAACGTTGAAGATAAAGGATATATAATGCCTTAATAATGGTTTGTATGGCTGCACAAAGATATTACTATTCAGACACAATCTCAAACTTCTTAAACAGGAGTAATGAGGAAATAATAGGAAAACTTACACTTGCTAGTCAGCATGATATTAATGATGACACGTCAAACTCTTGGCTTGAAGAAGTTGAGATATTAAAAAATGTATTGACGCCTTATAATGAAAGAGGAAGTTTGTATTTTGAATATAACATCCCGCGTATGGGGAGACGTGCTGACGTTATAGTTGTAATAGATGAAATTGTCTTTATTCTTGAATTCAAAACAGCAGGTAGCAAATTTACTCATGATGCAATTACACAAGTCTGGGACTATGCTCTTGATCTGAAAAATTTTCAAGAAGGAAGTCTGGAACGTATTATCGTACCAGTTCTTGTGGCTACATTGGAGAGGAATAATAATTGTGATTTTAGTCTTAATCCTTTCAAGGATAATGTTTATGAGCCATTAAGAACTAATGCAAATAGACTTTGTGATGCCTTTTATATTTCATTAGAAAATATACCTCACCCAAAAATTGAACACTCTGACGACAGAGATGACCAATGGGCCAAAAGTGGATATGAGCCAACTCCGACAATTATTGAGGCTGCTATAGCGCTTTATGAAGAAAACACAGTAGAAGATATAACCAAGCATGGTGGTGATATAGACAAGGCCTCTGCAGAATTATGTAATATTATAAATTATTGTAGAAAGAATAATCGGAAGGCTATTTGTTTTATTACTGGTGTTCCTGGGGCAGGTAAAACTCTTATAGGATTAAATACGGCTATTGATCAATTTAATCGAGGTGAAAAAGCTGTGTACCTTTCAGGAAATTTCCCGCTTGTAGAAGTATTGCAAGAGGCTCTTACACGCGATTATATAAGAAGAGACAGAATCAAGGCTAGAATAGAAAGCCGAAGAGCATGTACAAAAGAGGAAGCTAAGAGTAGAGTAAAGGCTTTTATTCAGATGATACATCACTATCGTGATCTTTATCTAGAAGGAACAGAAGTAGTTGATAATGAAATAAAACCTATTGAAGGTTATTTTCAGAGTCATGCTGACAAAGCATATATTCCTGCAGAACACGTAGCAATCTTTGATGAAGCTCAAAGGGCATGGACCGATGATGAGTTGAAACGTTTCATGAGAGAGAAAAAGGGCATACGAGATTTTCCATATAGCGAACCAGAATACTTGATTTCTTGTATGAATAGGCAATTAGATTGGGGCGTAGTGATTTGCTTGGTGGGTAATGGACAAGCTATAAACAAGGGAGAAGCAGGACTAACGGAATGGATAGAATCAATTAGTAGAAGCTTTAAGGATTGGGATGTATATATGTCTAAATACCTACTTGAATCCGGAGATATAAAGAAAGCAGAATTAGAATTAATAGAACAACAACTCAAACCGAGAGAAGATCTTCATTTGAAGATGTCTATGCGTTCGTTTCGATCAGAGAAGGTTAGTATCTTTGTAAATCAACTTCTTGCGTTGCAGAGAGATGAAGCAACTGAGACATTGAAGGAACTTGAAAACTATCCCATCGTTATCACACGTTCATTGGATAAAGCAAAACAGTGGTTACGTGATCATGCCAGAGGAAGTGAACGTTATGGATTGTTGGCTAGTAGTAAGGCAGAGCGTCTAAAAGCTATCAGCATTAATGTCCGTTATCAACCAGATTTTGTTCATTGGTTTCTTGAAGATGATACAGATATCCGTTCATCAAATGCTCTTGAAGATACTTTAACGGAATTCAAAGTCCAAGGTTTAGAAATTGACTGGGCATGTGTGGCATGGGATGCAGATCTTCGTCTTAATGAAAATCAAACAGCATGGCAACACTACCAGTTGCGTTCTGGCACGAAATGGCAGAATATAAACAAACCGATCAACCAGCAGTACCAAATTAATGCATACAGGGTACTATTAACCAGAGCCCGTCAAGGTATGATTATAGTTGTACCGAATGGTGATAATGGAGTTCCTCCTGACGAAACAAGAAAACCTGAATGGTATGATGGTATTTATAATTATCTTCGTAGTATTGGCATTGAAGAGATATAATAACGTTACAACAACGCCTTAATATATTTCATAGAGCAGTATTCGTCAAATTTTCATTATGCCAAACACCCTAATGCATACGAAAACATGGATGCTTATATTGATGAAGACCCGTGGCAGCAATACAAGGGATTTGGTGAAGATAAATATGTGGTGTCGTATCTTGAAGGTATCGACAGCGAACTGAAAAATATCATTGCTGTATTGATGTAAAAATCGGTTCAGAAGAATAATTGAAGAAATAATAATATTGATGTTGGACGCACCTCGGAACGGCACAGTTTCAAGGTGCGTCCAATGTTTTTTATCCACAAAATGCAGCCATGATGAAAATGCCTCGAAAATCTGAAACATTTTTATATTGTTTTCCTTATAGTCAGTATTTAAATAATTCATTATAGAGCTATTCATTAAGCAAAATCAGTCTTGCAGCTTTCAAACTGTTAGTGATAGGTTTACGACCCGTAAATGGGCCACTTTTGCATCAAAAGTGGCTGAGTTTTTAACCGAAAACAATAGAGTTTTTTTGAGGAACTAGCAGAACTGGTGAACGGTTGGCTGCTGACGGACAATTATGCAGCGGACGGTAGGGCAGAGGAGTGCATGGCGGTGTGTCGGCAGACTATAAAATAAAAATCCCGCCAACGTCCGCTTGGGGATGTTGACGGGATAATTCTTGAAATAAATTTCTTTACAGAAGTATCCCTGTGCGGGATGCCTGTGTGGCTTATCTCTTACTGTACGCCGAACTCAGCCTGCTGCTTGTTCACCTCTTCGAGAGTGCGCTGACGCTCCTCGTCGGTCATCGTCTGCTTTGTCTCGCCTGTTGTACGCACGGGCTTGCTTACGGTTGCCGTGGGCTTGTCGGTGTAGCATGCCGGCAGAGTGGGGGCTACGCTCTCTATTGTCAGTTCGGCAGCAGCCGGAGCATACACGCCGTCGTAGTATGAGCGCGCCTTTATGGTTATCTTGCCCGGCTTGTCGGTGGCCTGTATCAGTACGGGAGCCGAGCCCCATTCAACGATGCGCGGGTTTGCCATGATGTTTTCGCCGTCGCCTATTATGCGGCCTTCGCCCTCAACGGTGAAGTAGATGTTGTCCTTGGCCAGGCGCTTCACGTTGCCGTTGTCGTCGGTAACTTCGGCCACAACCACAATGAAGTCGCTGCCGTCGGCGTTGAGCTTGCGGCCCATGTCGTCGGCATAGAGACGCAGCTTGGTAGAGCGGCGCGACGGCATCTTCTTCTGTACGGCAACCACCTTGCCGTCCTTTATGCCTTCTGCCAGGAGCGACACGCGCTGCCAGTTGCGCTGCTTGTAGCTGTATTCGCGTGCTGCCCAGAAGTTCCAGAAGTCTTTAAACACCACAGGGGCGCAGGGCTTGTCGTTGTCGTTGTGAACAACAGGCAGAGTCATCACCTTGTCGCCCTCGAACATAGTAAGGCGCACACTGTCGCAGTTGGAGAACACGGTAACGTCGTTGTCGGAGAACTGAGTCATCTCGTTGGCGATGAACACCATAGGCTCGGCGTTGCGGTCTTGCGAGCGGAACATCTCGAAGGCGTATTTCTTCTGACGGAAGGCGTCGTATATACCTCCGTAGTAAGTGTCAGGATGATAGCCGCGCTGATGGTCGAACGGATGCCACTGGCAACCGCCTATAAACTGGCGCTGGCCGTGGTACATCTCGCCGTAGGTGTCGCAGAGCGAAAGGGCTGCCATGAGCATAGGACGCTCGCCCCATGAGCGCGCAGCGCGGTTGATGTTGTTGTGTGCATACCAGTCGTCTACCATCTCGCCAAACTCGCGGGTGAAGACACACTTGTCTTCGGGCCAGTTGCCCTTGCCTATGTTGTCGGCCCAGTCGTACACCACGTCGTAGTTGTCTCTCACTCCTGCCGACTGCACATCAGCCACGGCAGCAGGACGGCCGGGATAAGGAAACTCGTCTTTGGTTATCTGCAGCGCCTTGATGGCGAAGTCTTCGGGATAGCGCGTCTCGTTGAGTATGGGCTCCCACATCAGCACACAGGTGTGGTTGCGGTCGCGGCGTATTATGTTGCGCGTGTTCTCATGCACAAGCTCGCCGAAGTGCGGATCCTTGTTCCAATACTGCCAACCCGGAGTGGGCACAATGACAAACAATCCAAGCTCGTCGCAGGCATCCATGAAGGCAGGGTCCATGGGGTAGTGGGCACAGCGCACAATCACCATGCCGGCCTTGCGCAGACGCTTGGCGTCGCGCCACTGCTGACTGTTGGGCATGGCGTTGCCTACGTAGGCAAAGTCTTGATGACGGTTGCCGCCGACAAGCTGATGATAAGGCTTGCCGTTGAGCCAGAAGCCGTCCTTGCCGCGGAATTCGGCCTTGCGGATGCCCATGCGCACCATGCCGCCGTCTACGCTCTTGCCGCCCTGCATTATGCTTATCTCAACGTTGTAGAGATAGGGCGACTCGGGCGACCACAGCTCTGGGTCTTTCAGTTTCATGGCAAGATATGCCGTAGCGCTCGACTTGGCGCCAACCTTAATCTTCTTTGTAACCGACTTGATGCGCTTTCCGCTCTTGTCTTTCACCACCACGGCCACTGTAGGCTGAGCCGCTGAGGCAGATGTGTTGCCCACTTCGACGTTGACAAACACGTCGGCGCTCTTTTCAGATATGTTGTCGTAGTGAAGGAAAATGCCGCCGCCTGCCACCTTGTTGGCCTCGAGCGCGTCGGTTATTGCCAGGGGCGACTTGCCTATGAGCCACACGTCGCGGTACATACCGCCATGATAGCAGAAGTCGAGAGCCGTCTGCTTCTTTCCCGGCGGATAAGTCTTGTCGTCGCTGTTGTCGGCCTTCACCGCCACTACGCACTTGTCGCCCGCCTTTACGCCCTGTTCGGTCAGGTTGACGGTTATGGGCAGATATCCGCCCAGATGCTCTTTCACTTTTCTGCCGTTGACATACACCTCCTGCTTGCCCATAATGGCCTCAAAGTGCAGCGTGATGTCCTTGCCCTTCATGTCGGCAGGCACGGTGAAATGCTTGCGATACCAGGCAATGCCCTGATAGTTGCGGCAGCCGCTTGCCTCGGCAGGCTCGAGTCTTACGCTGTGAGGGGCGCACACCACCTGCCAACGGCTGTCGTCAAAGTCGGCAGCAGCGGCACCCTGAGCGTCGCCAAGATGAAAGCGCCAGCCCTGGTTGAAGTTGTAGATAACGCGTCCGCTGCCCTGCAGGGGGAATAGCCCTGCCACAGAAGAGCCTTTGTAGGCTCCGGCCGTCAGCGAGACGAACAACAATAATAAAAGAAAAATCTTTTTCATGCTATGCTGATTAAATTGATGCTTTGATAAAAAGAAAACCCGCACCGGGCATGGTGCAATATCACTGCGGCCGTCTGCCTCGTGTACATTCCCATGGCTCGCGGTTGCGGGTATGTCTTTAAAGTTATTCGGCAGACACCTTAGGGTCTATCACTACATGCTTGATGCGCTGGCGGCGCCATGTGTAGATGCAGTGAATCTTACCGTCGGATGTCTGGATTATTGAAGGATAAGAATACTGGCTTACGGGCGACTCCTCGAGCGTTATCCAGTGCTTCCAGTCGGTGCCGTTGTCAGCCTTCATCACCGACAGCGGAGTGCGCGCTCCCTTGCCGTTCTTTATGCCCTTTGGTATCGGGCGGTCGTTGCAGATAAGCACATGAGAGCCGTCTTTTAATGTAACGGCATCAAGGCCACTATTATTGTTTGGAGTGTCAATAAGCTGCAGCTTGCTCCATGTCAGTCCGTTGTCAGAGCTGTAGGTTATGCCTATGTGCTCGCTGCGTGTGCGTGCCACGGCTGCCAGTCGGCCGTCGCTGAGCACCATTACAGCCGGCTGAATGGCCTTCACGCCCTCGTCGGCCTTAACAAAGTCGGTGCGTTTCCATGTCTTGCCCATGTCGTCAGAGTATTCAAAATACAGGCGCCATCCGCCTTCCTCAATACTTGTAGGCGCAATGATGCGGCCCTTGCTCATTATGGGCTTGTTCTTTATCGGACCGAGATAGCCCTCCTGCAGCGGCTCGCGCTTGCTCCATGTCTTGCCGCCGTCCTTAGAGCGCACCATCCAGCCTGTCCAGTCGGCCACCTTGTTGCCAATCTTGAAGTAGATAACAAGGTCGCCTCCGGGTATCTGATATATCACCGGATTCCAGCAGGCCTTGCGCTGATAACCCTCAGGATTCTTTCTTATCTTCTTGTCGAGTATAGGTCCTTTGGCAGCCGGGGCGTTGGTGCTGTCGAGTCCTGACAGACCAGCCAGTTTGGCTTCCTCACTTCCTGTCTTGAACACGCCGTCGGCCACGAGCTGAGGCGCCAGCCATTCTGTGGAGCCTTTAGGCTTACGGCTCACCCAGATGCACACATCAGGGTTGCGCTCCTTTGTTCCGCCGAAGTAAGTTGCCACAAGGTCGCCCTTGCTTGTCTCTGCTATCGTGGCAGAATGGCACTCGGGGAATGATGCCGACTTATACAGAAACTCGTCAGAAACTACGGCTTTGCCTGTCATGGGCATGTCGGCAGTAATGTCGTATTTGCCCGAACCGATGTTCCTGATGCTGCCGTCGGGCATGTGCAGTTCGGCAGTGGTGTTGGCCGGAATCTCAACGTGCCATATCAGTTTGCCTGCCTTCTTGTGCCAGCGGCTTACTA
>OGLN01000828.1_pt1 | contig 24127 bp, 18 predicted proteins | sample 1572641 | NCBI WGS metagenome assembly OGLN01 (sample SAMEA2581903, study PRJEB24529) | metagenome | biome: Human gut stool | place: China | collected 2011
GTTTGCTTTGATATCATCGGGAGAAAGCTTATAATACTTTTTCAATCTCAGAATTCTCGAGAAAATATTATAATCGTTAATCGTAAAGAAAAAGTTGATAAGCTCGTGCTTTTCCTGCCCTTTTGTTGTAGCTTTAATCAGTTTTGTCAGTTTTCCGAACACCAAGTTATACAGCTTGTTCTCAATGTCCGATATTGGAAGTCGATTTTTCTCATCAGGAGAAAATTGCTTGAGAATATCGTAGAATTGGGAGGACTGTGTGGCGTTCAGAAACTCTTCATAATTTTTTGCGTTGGCAAGCTTGTTAACATCTATTTCCGTATGCTTTGAAATATACCCCGGGAATTGATAGATGAACTTGTCAGTCGAGTTTGAACTGAGCAGGATAAGGAATCTTATAATCTGCTCAACCTCTAATGTCGAGATAATGTACGATGACAAACCCGAGCTTACGCTCGAATCGTATCTGCACAAAGAGTCAAATTCATAGAAAAGGTTTTGCCTCAAAAGAGCCTCAAGCCGTCCTCTGTGAATTTCACGCTCACTGACATCCGTCAGAGCCTTGGAGTAATGCGTATTATTTTTAAGATACGACATAATTTCTCCGACGCTCTGGCATGCAAGCAAACTCTGGTAATCCTTTTCGGTAAGTCTGTTGCCGAACTTTGACCTTGCTTTTGTCAGAACTGCAAACGAAGTTTTTGACATTATCCGCATACACCTCCTTGTAAACAGTAAATGGAATGTTACTGTGCAACCGTTCTTTTGACGATTTCGTCAACCCACTTGTCACAGTTGAGTTTAAAATCAGAATCAAGCTTGATATGCACTGAATTGTGCTTGCTCTGAATTTCCTCCCATTGCTGTTCGGCTTTCTTTGTTTCCTGAATGTCAGTTGCTTTTTTCTTAAAAATAGTCATAGTTGAATACCTCCAAAATTTAATTTGTTTGATTGTTTATGAACAGAGCTTCCATCTCCTCATCGGAAAGAAGTTCCCAGTTCGTTTCTTCCATTTCCTTTTCAGGAAGTGTTGCAGGGTCAATGTCCCAAATGGCAATCGAAGCAATATCTTTTGTGACTTCTCCGTGCTTATAAGGACTTGCCTTTCCGTCTGTGGTAAGTGCCACATTCGGGTGTTTCATAATGTCATATTTGAAATCCATAATGGGTCTTTCCCCACGGATGAATAAAATAGCGTACTGATTATCGAGCATACGCACCTCATCAGGGGTAAGTAACTCTCTGCCGCTAATCTGATAGTTGGTGGAATAGTTACCGCTTCTTCCGGTACTCTTTCCGAACGTGTTGGTATCAATGGTTTCCTTGCCCAACAGCTCCGACACATATTTATGGGTTGACTGCTCATTTCCACCGAGGTAAAGAAATTCATCGCAGTTACCCACAATGCTCTCCCACTGTTTTTCAAACAAGGCTTTAAGCTGTGCCAAGTTCTGTAAGATGATGCTTACCGATACACCACGGGAACGCATAACCGACAGTATCTTGTCGAAGTCGTCCGGCAGTGAAACATTGGCAAATTCGTCCATCATAAAATGAACAGGCATCGGCAAACAACCGCCGTGGATATGGTCGGCTGCATAAAACAACTGCTGAAAGAGCTGTGTGTAAAGAATGGATACCAAGAAGTTGAAACTGGAGTCGTTATCCGGTATCAGTGCAAACAGAGCCACCTTTTTCTCTCCGAGTGACTGCAAATCCAGTTCATCGGCAGAAGTAAGAGCAGCAAGACTCTCCAAGTTGAACTTTTCAAGCCTTGCTGCAAGGGTTATCTGTATGGATTTTAATGTTTTGGAAGAACCGGAATGATAAGAGTGGTAATACTTCAAAGCAATGTGGTCAGGATTATCTATCATCAAATCTGAAAACAGATTATCAAGCGGAGAAGGACTTGGGTCGTCCTCGTCCTCAATCGCCCCGGCTCTGAGCATTTCCATTACCATTGCAAAATTCTGTTCTTCCGGCGGTGCTTCATAATGCAGATAAAATACAAGTGCAAGCAGAAGCATTGACGCTGCCGTATCCCAAAACGGGTCATTGCTCTGTGAACCTTTCGGAGTGGTACTCTTGAAAAGATTGGTCACGAGCTTCTGCACATCATTATCATTCTGTAAATAAACAAATGGATTGTAACAATGGCTTTTCTCCATTGAAATCAAATCAAGCACACGCACTTCGTAACCTTTCTTCTCAAGAAGATGTCCCGTATCTCGCAGGATTTCCCCTTTCGGGTCTAATATCACATAGCTGTTTCTTGCAGCATTCATAATATTAGGCTTTGCATAAAACCTCGTCTTACCTGCACCGGAGCCACCGCACACAAGCGTATTCAGATTTCGTCTGTGCTTCTTGGCATTAAGTCCAATGCACACATTCTGAGTCATCAGCTTATTTTCTGATAGTGGCTTTTGTCGGTACTTTTTATCAATGGCTCTGACATTGCCCCATTTGGCAGAACCGTGTTCTTCTCGTCTGCGGTAATTCTTTCTTGTCGAAAAGTAAATCCCGATACCCATTCCATAGCATAAAAGCAAAATGAGGACAGTTTTCAGGCTGTCCCCACATAATTTTATGGAAAATGGATTATCAAAGAGTGTCGCAAGATTGGCTGCTATCTCCGGCAATCCTCCGCTTATGAAAGGTGCAATCAGAAGTGCCAGCCATATGACCGGAACGATACCGACAATGGATAAAATAATGGCAGTCTGCCTGTCATTATCTCGCTTCATCTGAGCGTTTCCTTTCAATCACTTTGAACTTTTTCAATGGGGCATTTCCGACTTTTACAAGCAGGTCATCTACTGCGTCTGCGGACTTGCCTTCCTCCATCAACTTTGTTTTCTCATCGTTTAAGGAGCGAATGACAACACCGTGTTCATAATCGTCCAAAGCAATGTGGTAGAGTTTTTCTTTTTCCATATCTGCCCTCCGTTATCTCTCATAGTCCTTTGAACGCTCCTGCTTCTTGCGGAACATTTCATCAGAGATATGATTGTGAATTTCTGCCATTGCATTTCGTGTCTTGGAAAGCTCCGCACGGATTTCTTTCGGCTCTTTGGAAGCCAGTCCCTCCGGAATACGGTTAATTGCAAAATTCTGTATATCTACGCCATACTTCTTGCAAATCATATATCCGATACACACTGCCTGAAATCCCATATCCCTGCGGCTGTAACTTTCGCTGTTGATGGAAAGCTGTGCGTGTCCAAGTTCCTGAGCGACACACTGAGCAACTGCTACGCTGTCGCCCACATTACGCTTCACATACAAGGTCTGCTTTTCATTATTATAGAAAGCTGCCATATTCGGATACGGAAGTTCATCGGTTGCCGCAACCTCCACCGGAGATACATCAAGCATTGTCGTGATAAGTGCTTTCGGGTCACGGTTTGCTGATACTGCCGGAGCTTTTCTTCCATTTGTCTGCGTAACATCAAATACCTTTTTGACATTGTAGGAAATACCCGGAGAACCATCTGCTCTTGTGTATTCCACTGGTTCAAGGATAGAAATACTCTTTGCCCCTTTGGTAATCTTCACATTGTCCTTACCCCAATCATCAAAATCTTTAAGCTGTGTCGCCTGCGGATACTGACTGTAAATAAGGAGAGCATTTGCTGCGGAATATCTGTCCATTCGACTCTGCGTATCAAGAAAGCTCTTGAACTTCTCAGGGTCATTCACAATCTCACGGGCAGCGTCATCAATCATCTGATAGACTTTTTCTTTTTCTGCTCGCTTCTTTTCTGCATACTCCTCTTTGGATAATCTTGGCTGATTACCGCCAGCCTTTGCGGGTTTGAAATCATTTGTCATAGTGAATTACCTCTCTTTTGTTTTGGGTTTCTTCTTCGGCTGACGGTGTACCGTCTGACCGTTTTTCTGCTGTGGCTTCTTACCGTCTTTCTTAACCTCCGGCTCTTTACGCTCTGCTTCTTTTTGCTGTTTTGCCTGTGCCTTGTAACGGTCAAGTTTCTCTTTGACCGATGGCTTTTCCACTGGCTTTGCAACACCCTTATCAGATTGCGTTTCTACCGGCTCTGAGTTTTGCCTTGACAGAGGGCTTTTGTCTGTTTTGGCGACTGAGGGGTTTGCGTTTGCTCGCTCCTCTTTCTGCATTGGATTTCTGACTGCTTCTTCCATAATGATTTCACTCTTGGATTTGGTCGGCTTTTCTTTCTCAACCGCTTCACGGTCTGCGATAGCCTTCTCTGCTTCACTGACAATCGAAGCCTTATCCACCTTGCCAAGTTCAAATCTTTCAACGATACGCTGAATTTTAGAAGCGTCCTCTGCTCTTGCAATAATATCTACCGGAGCGTTCTCTCCCTTTGTGTTCTTATCTCTGAGGACACAATAAAGAACGCCATAGCGTTTTGCCTGTTCGGTAAACTTCTTCAAATCCTTTTGCGGAATGGAAAAGACTTTCAGCTCCTTGCCTGACTTAATCATATTGGTAAGCCTTGCTTTGCCCTTCGTCTTTTGTTCCTGCTTCAGAACCGATACCAAAAGCAATGCGATATTCTTCGCCGCCGAACCGCTTAATCTTGCAGCAACTTCAAATCCTTCAAGCGAAAGCCTAACGACCTGCTCTGCTGCGTCACCACCGTTGTTCATAGCGTGATTTCTCCTTTCTCTGCTGTTTTTGTTCCTCTGTTTCGATATGCTCAAGGTTTTCTTCCATAACCTTTGACCTCTCCGCAATATCCTCGCAGAGTTTTACTTCCCGTCGGAGTTTTTTCAATTCTCCATTGATAGAAGCGATTTCATCTTTTGCCGCCTGAAGCTGACCATCATCAATATTTGTTCTTATCTTTTTTCGGAGATGTGTTCTTCCGGCAATCAGATTTTTCATCTGCTCCTCTAAGGAAGTCTTATATGAAAAAAGCTGTTCGTCCGTGGAAATATTTTCTCGTCCGAGCAGCCTTACTTCATCAGTAATCTTATCGAGTTTCATCAAATCATCTTTCAAAAGATAATGAAGCCTTGCGTTATTCTGTTTCTTATACTTGGGCAGATAACCGAGTCTGTAACAGTAATACAGATACAGCCCATAAAGTCCGCCTTTCTTTTTCAGCTTCTGCCCTCTGGTCTGCATACGGTACTGTCTTGGCTTATAAGTTGCCTTCTGGAACGGCTCAATCTCTGCCCATCTGTCACGATTTTCTTTGATACGCTCTACAATCCGGTCATTGGTATAATCTGCTCCGAGATTTTTCAGTCGTATCGGCTTATCGTATCCCTTTGGAATGACCGTCCAGTATTTTCGGCTTGGACTTAGGTTATAGGCATATCCCATTTCCTTGAGAGCAAACTGAAATTCTTTCAGGGTCTTGCTGTGGTCGATAGCATAATCAATGGCTTCTTTTGCAACCGAGTAGCGTGTCGGCATACCTGCCTTTTCTTTCATCGTCAGATAATCCGACTGCTTACTGCGGTTCGGATTCGGGTCATAGTAAAGTCCGTACTTCTCACAAATTCTGTCTGCAACTTTTCGGAATTTGAACCACGCTTTTTCCTCTCCCCACAAATGTTTGCCATCGACAAAAGAAATAGAGTTGATGACAAAATGGCAATGCAGGTGCTTTGTGTTCAGGTGGGTTGTCACAACGACCTGAAATCTTTTACCCCACACTTCATTTGCAAATTCCATTCCGATTTTCTGTGCCATCTCAGGAGATATATCTGTTTCCTTGAAACTCAAATATCCGTGATAGGCTTGGATACCGTCTGTCTTTTGGTACTGCTCCTTAACCGTTATGAATTGGTCACGGGCAATCGCCACATTACAGTTGATACCCTCAACATAAAATTCTCGCTCTGTTTTTTCTTCATCCTTTGCATAAGCAATAACATCAGCAAGAGCCTGATACTGTTCCGGTGAAAACTCCCTTTTGATATTTGCAGAAGTCTTTTCGGGATTGGTTGCATAGTCAATGACCTGACCGAGCCTTTCTGTTACCGACCACAACTTTGTTACTGCCATTTCATTTCGCTCTGATTTGGACGAAGATATGTCCTCTCAATCTCTGACTGGAACTTATTCCACTTTGCAGCTTCATTCTTCAGCATAGGTGCGTCAATGAAACCAAGTGTATTCGCTTTGGCAGCAAGCTGATTGATGTTATTACCGATAGAGGAAAGTTCCCTCATCACATCATAGAAACGGTCATCGGGTTTCTCTTTCGGTTCGTAACCTCTGATAAGTAAACGGATAAGTCCTGCTTCGGAAAGACAAGCCTTCTTTGCCTTTGCTGCCAAATCCTGTGCTTCCTTGCGGTTAAAGCGTACAATCTTCTGAATGTTTCTCTTTCTCATAATCGGTATCTTCCTTTCTCTTTACTCTGCAATCTTTGTTAATCTGGAATAAGCACATCATCGTAACGCCAAGACAACTGCCGAGCAGTGTTCCGGCGGCAATAAGTAATAACTCTCTCAAATCAAGTTCTCCTTTCTCACGGGGTATTAGGGGCAACCCCTAACGAGCCTTTTACCGTTTGGGAAACTGTGTTTATCCAAATGGTCTGCTCGCTAAGAATAAACATCTCCTCCGGGTTGCCCCGTTCTCAGTCTACTATCTCTCATAATCCTTTGATTTCGGCTTAAAAGGTTCAGCCACGATATTGCCGCCCACTTCCTTAGAAAAGCGTTCAGGATACTTGAACTGTTCCTTGTATTTCTTCATCATATCGTCCGGCAAGCTCTGAAAACTCTCACTCTCAGGCGGTGCATAACAGATAAAGAATTCGCCGCAGATAATATCTACCATCTCTTTCTTATCATTGTCCTGCACATAAACTGCACGGTTAAGCGGAAGTCCTCTCATCTTTCCTTCCTCATTACAGATGATTGCAACGTCATCGTCATAGGGCATATATTCCTCAATATCCCCGCCGACAACCTCCTGCATTGCTTCCAGACTGTCGTCGATTACAATTTCCTTCGGGTACTTTTCCGGTTCTACCAAGAGAACTTTAATCTTAGAATCATTCATCGTTCTTCATTCCTTTCGTGTGTTTTTTTATTGTAAATTCCCATCCGCATACAAAGAAAATCGTTGAAGTCCTTACCTGCTTTTGGTGGCTCATCAACGATTTCATACTTATCCGGCAGAATGGTTTTTAAGGTCTGTGCTGCCTTTCTGCCCGCTATATCATTGTCAAAATGGATACGGATTTTCCTGACAGATGGGTTACTGCCAAGATACTTTTCCAGTGCAATCGGCACTTTACTGTCCTCAATTTTCTTTGCCGGAGAATACACCCCAGACAGCGAAACAAAGCTCATTTCTTTCCAATCCTGCCCGTTCAGCTTCGCAAGCGTGGCATAGGATAACAAGTCAATGGCACACTCAAAGAGGTGTACTTCCTCCAAGTTTTCCTTACCAAGCCGAAAAGAATAATCTTTTTTACTGCCACTGCAATCGCCCATAATCCTACGCTTATTCGTGGAACGGTAGGCTGCATATTTGGGTTCTTTCTTCTCGTCATAGCCTACAAACACAACATTGTGATACGGCAGGCTCTCAAAGATAAGGTCATTAGAGATACAGTAATTGATGATTTCAAAATCTATTCCTCTCCCGAAAAGATACTCTGTAATCACTCTGTTGGAAGCACATTTTTCAGGGAGAAGAAGCGGTTTGTTTTCCTCTTTTAGCTGTGGCTTTTCATAGACCGGAGCCTGAATCGCTGTGTGTCCGATAATGGTTTCCACCGCTTCAAGGAAGCTGTAACCTTTGACCTTAATCAGATAATCCAAAGCACTCCTGCCGCCAATACCTCTCGACCACCATATCCATTTCCCATTTGAAATCTTCAAACTGTCGTGGGTTCTGGTGCAATAGGTGTTACCTGAAAACTTAACCAGCTCATACGGTTCATAATTTCTCAGGTAGGTTAATAAGTCCATCTGCTTCGCCTGAATGATTAACTCAGGTGCGATAAAAGGCATATCGACCACCGCCTTCCTGTTTATCTCTCATACGATTTCTCCTTTCTGCCGCCGACTGCTTCGCCCTCATCAGGCTCTCCGCCGACAATCTCATTTTCCTTTTTATCCATATTGAGCAGGATATTCAGCTCATCAAGTCGAGCAGTTTTTGCCTTCAATTCTTCCTCTTTGGCAAACGGCTTTTCGATTTCCTGCTTCGCTGTTTCAAACTGCTTTTCCGTATTTTCAAGGCTGTTTTTCGTATCAGCAAGTGTTTCTTCAAAGCGTTCAATGCCGTTATCTATTCTCACAATATTACCATGAGAATCATCGCCAAGCGGTACATCTCTGCTTGTTTCGCCTTTTAATTTCACAACATAATTACGCTGAACCGTATCAAAATACAGTTCCATTTGAAAGCCACGGTACTCGCCAAGTGGTATCGCATCGGGACTGTTCATTGACTTGCAGGCATTGATGATTGCCTGACCTGCTTCGGCTTTTTCGGAATAAGAAACACCCGATACCGTCATTCCAAGCGGCTGCTCGTCTATCGGTTTCGGGTGTAATTTTGCTGTTTTAACATCTTTTGTAAGTCCCTCTACACGGGATTTCAAGTAAGCAATCTGTTGTGGGTAGAACTTGATGACCTTATCCTCCAGTCCGTATTTCTCCGATAAGAAATTGGATTTTAACATCTTCAGCTTCTGTACCTGAATGTCTAAGTCCATCTTTTCTTTGATATATGGATTACCTGTTGCAAGCATTTTTATCTCTGCATAGGACAGTGCGGTTTCATCAATATCCTCTGCCGACCTAACCGGAGATTTGCTCGTCATAATCTGACTTGCGAACTTCTGCTTACCTTCCACAAGCTGATAGAGGTATGCATCAAAGGTCTGCTCTGTTACATAACGGTAAATATCAACCTGCGGATTTTCATTGCCTTGACGGACAATTCTACCGGAACGCTGCTCCAAATCTGAAGGTCGCCACGGACAATCCACATCGTGAAGTGCGATAAGTTTATCCTGCACATTCGTTCCTGCTCCCATCTTCTGAGTAGAGCCAAGAAGCACCCTGACTTCTCCCTTGCGGGTCTTTTGGAACAGTTCCTTTTTCTTCATATCCGTGTCGGCTTCGTGTATAAATTTTACTTCACTTTCAGGAATACCTCTCTCAATCAGCTTTTTCCTAATGTCGTTATAGACGGAAAATGTGCCGTCATTCTTCGGCGTGGAAAGGTCACAGAACACAAGCTGTGCCGATTTCTTGTCGGCATTTTCTTCCCATATTCGATAGATGTTATCGACGCAGGCATTGATTTTACTGCCCTCAAAATCAGGCAGCATATCGTTTAGCATACGCTGGTCAAGAGCCAGTTTTCTTCCATCATTCGTGATTTTCAGCATATTATCTACACTTGAATCCACACCGCCGCCACGCACCTGCTCAGCTCTCTCTGCAAGGGAAGCAACCATTTCTTTCTGCATTTCTGACGGCTTTACTGCAATGTTATGGTACTTTGCTTCCGGTACTGGCAGGTTCAACATATCCGCTGTCTTAATGTCCGCTATCTCCTTGAACATCGCCATTAGTTCAGGCAGGTTATAGAATTTTGCGAACCTTGTCTTTGCTCTGTATCCCGTTCCTTCCGGTGTAAGTTCCACTGCCGTAATGGTTTCTCCGAAAGTGGAAGCCCAGGCATCAAAGTGCTGCAACCCATTTTTCACAAGCGTGTTGTACTGCAAATATCGCTGTATCGTATAGAGTTCCACCATACTGTTTGAGATAGGTGTACCCGTTGCAAATACGGTTCCTCGCCCTCCGGTAATCTCGTCAAGGTAACGGCACTTCATAAAGAGGTCGGAAGATTTCTGTGCTTCCGTCTGTGCGATACCGCCCACATTACGCATTTTTGTATAAAGATAAAGGTTCTTGTAATAATGGCTTTCATCAACAAAAAGCCTGTCTACACCAAGTTCCTCAAAGGTTACAACATCATCTTTTTTCGTCTGGTCATTGAGTTTATCAAGTTTCTGCCTGATAGATTTCTTTGACTTTTCAAGCTGCTTTATGGAGAAGTTTTCCCCTCGGTTTCGCTTGAGTTCCGCAATTCCTCCGGTTATCTCCTCAAGCTGCTGTTCTAAGATTGCCCTCTGTCTTTCAATGGACATCGGGATTTTCTCAAACTGTGAATGTCCGATGATAACTGCGTCATAATCTCCGGTTGCAATCCTGCCGCAGAACTTTTTACGGTTCTTGGTCTCAAAATCTTTCTTTGTTGCGACAAGGATATTCGCCGCCGGATAGAGCTGCAAATACTCAGCCGCCCATTGTTCGGTCAAGTGATTTGGTACAACAAACAGTGACTTATTACAAAGTCCAAGCCTTTTCGACTCCTGTGCTGCCGCCACCATTTCAAAAGTTTTTCCTGCTCCGACTGCGTGTGCAAGAAGCGTATTTCCTCCGTAAAGGATATGAGCAACCGCATTTTTCTGATGTTCCCTGAGTTCAATTTCAGGGTTCATACCATTGAAGATGATATGACTTCCATCATACTCACGAGGTCTGACGCTATTGAATTTCTCATTGTAGGATTTGCAAAGCCTTTCCCTTCGTTCAGGGTCAGACCATATCCAGTCCTGAAATTCCTGCTTAATCATTTCCTGCTTCGACTGAGCAATCGCTGTTTCCTTTTTATTCAGGACAGCCTTTTTCTTTCCCTCATCATCTTCGATATAATCAAAGATACGCACATCTTTTAAGTTCAGTGTTTCCTCGATAATCTTATAGGCATTGATGCGGGAAGTTCCGTAAGTGTTATATGCCCTTACATTTCCTTTGTCGTAAGATTTGCCCTCAATATTCCACTCACTCGTAAATGGAGAGAAGTGAACTTTGATATTCCACTGTGCATAACGTGGTGTTTCAAGCAAATGAAAGATAAACTCCTGCACATCGTCCGGTGGCAGCCAAGTTGCACCAAGTCGCACGGAAATTTCACTTGCAGTCAGGTCTTTCGGCTGCACCTTTTGAAGTGCTTCTACATTGACCTTATAATCTTCCGGATAGAGTTCTGCCGAGTTCTTTGCAATCTTCAGCTTTTCCCTGACATTACCCGAAAGGTATTCATCAGCCATCAGATACTTCGGTTCGTAAGAATTTCCATACTCATAAAGCGGGTTTAGGAAGATAACACCCTTTAAGTCCTCAAAGATTTCATTCTCCGATTTACCGGAAAGCCCCATCATATAGTCCATATCAATCGTGGCTTTTTCTCCAAGAGATACCGCCAACGCTTCGCTTGCCGTATCAACAGAAGTAACCGGAGTATGCGGCTTAATTGTCCTCTTAGAAAACATATCAGCCTTACGCTCCAGTTCTCCGTCCTCTCCGATTATCTCCAATGCGGAAAGCAAAGAGAATGAACTGTCCTGCGAGAAAGCAGAAGTATTTGCACGGCTGTTAATGAGTCCGTACTTACCTGAAAAGGTATCATAAAGTCTGTTTAATCGCTCCTGCTCCGCTTTGATTTCGCTGTCAGGGTAATCTTCTGTCTGCAATTCAATCAGCGTTCTGACGGAATTTCTAATAGCAATCATACCCTTAATTCGGTTCTCTGCGGTTGCCGACACTTCCACCGGAGTCATACGGGAATTTTCACGATAGTAGATTTTATCGTCTACCACCGTATAGGAAAAGTTTCTCACTGTCGGGTCTGCCGGAATAGAATTATCTTCCTCCTCCAGTTCTTCCTCGGCTTCATATTCCGTGATTTCTCCGTGAATGTTTGCTACTGCTTCATCAAGCTGTGCTGCAAGGTCTGCATTTTCATACGGCACACAAGTTGCTTCCATACCGAAACGCCCCGATACCATTTTCATTTCTCCGAGTATCATTTCGGGGTGCTGCACAAAATAAGAGTTCATCTTAATTCCGTTCTCATCGGTATCAAGATGAACCCAATCCGGCTCAATATCTATCAGTCTGTCACGCTTTTGCAGGATAAGAATATCCGAAACGACTTCCGTTCCTGCATTACCCTTAAAGGTATTATTCGGCAATCGAATTGCTCCAAGAAGCTCTGCTCTCTGTGCAATATACTTTCGTACTGCTAAAGTTTCCTTATCCATTGTGCCTTTGCTCGTTACAAGAGCCATCACACCGCCGGGTCTTAACTTATCAAGGGACTTGGCAAAAAAGTAATCGTGTATCAGGAACTTATGCTTGTCATACCTTTTATCCGATACCTTAAAATCTCCAAAAGGCACATTGCCAACCACTCCATCAAAAAAGCTGTCCGGCAGATTGGTTTCTTCAAATCCTTGTGCCGCAATGGTTGTTTTCTGATAAAGCTGCTGTGCAATCCCTGCGGAAATCGTATCAAGTTCCACACCGTAAATCTTACTGTCCTGCATTGCGTCCGGCAGCATACCGATGAAATTACCGATACCGCAGGACGGCTCTAACAAGTTGCCTTCCTTAAAGCCCATCTGCTCCATTGCCTTATAAATGGCTGTGATAACTTCGGGCGGCGTGTAGAACGCAGTCAACGTGCTTTCTCTTGCCGAAGCATATTCCTCCGGTGTTAATACCGAAGAAAGTTCCAGATATTCAGTTGCCCACGCTGAATTATTTTCATCAAAGGCTTCTGAAAGCCCACCCCAACCGACATATTTTGATAAAACAATCTGTTCTTCAGGAGTGGCAAATCTGTTTTCTTCCTGACATTTTTTAAGAAGCTGTATCGCCATAATATTTCTGCGGAAGCGTTCCTTTTTACCAACTGTTTCAACCTCATTTTCTCTGAGATTAAAGGTGTGGCGTTCTGCCATAGACACATCAGGGTGCAAGTCAAAGCCTTTGACCTTTTTCTTCTGCTCCCAAGCGGGAACTACCGGCTCAGGCTCTTTTTCATTTCTTTCTTCGGCAGGTTCTTCCTTTACAATCAAATGCTCATTCATCGGATTCTCACGCACTTTTCTGTCAAACTCTGTGCGTGAAAATTCCTTATTGAACAGTGGCATATCATAGTCATAGAGCATTACTCTCTCATCATCAACAGATAAGATTTCGTACTCAGAAGCACCGATATACACCTTATCGCCAAGATGATATTCATACTGCACATCTTGCGACTGTTCTGCTTCTTCAGGTTCTTTTTCGGTTGGTTCGACCTCCTGCTCCGGTGGTGCATTAGAGAGTATCTCACGGTTTCTTTTCGTTTCTTCGATTTTGGCTCTGCGTTCCTCTTGACTTTCAAGCCACTGAGGATAGTGTTCTTTTTCCTTTGGATTTAAGTATCTGTCTGTTCGGATAAGTTCCCCGATACGTTTCTCCACCTGCGACCACGAAAGCGTGATATGTGGATTTTCTTTACCGATACCTTTCGTAATCGTAATACCTTTTCCATCGTGACTCTCATCAATTCCTGCTCCGATTATTACTGGATAAGAGCCGCCCCAACCGTACTCATTTTTTAAGAAGTCTGCGTTTTCTTTTGCTGAAAGGCTTTTTTCAAACTGCTCATAGATACGCATTTTACCCTCAGAAAATCCGCTTCCATTCGCAAGAACAGCGTCGATAATCTCCTGAGAAAAAGTAAAGGCAGAGGTTTTCTTTTCCTCTGCCCGACCGTCTAATATGAATGTCATCTGACCGTCCATTGACGGTAATGGTTTTATGCTGTCACTTAATTCTCCCAATAATCGCATAGCTTCAAAATGTCGAGCAATAACAGCCCAATCATAAAAGCTCTGTGCGGTTCTGCTGTCGTATTTGCCCTCCCACAAATGCAGAACGTTTTCAAAGGTCTTGTACCCTACTGTCCTGCCATCCTCTAAAGTAAGCTCGGTATAATCATTATTGAAAATACTCTTTATATACTCTGTGCGGTCTTTGTTATCAGGATTACGTTCATAATAATCTTTGATTTCTTCCAGACTAGCCGACAAATGTGGTGTCGTTCTGAGAATTTCATTGATTACTTCATCACGCCCAAAGAACGGAAGGCTTTTATCCTCGTGCGTTCTGTCGTAATACTCTAAGCGAATATCACTTCCGCTTTCACGATTTCCTGTGCCGAGCTGCGAAGGGAGTTCATCAGACGAACCCATTTCATCATATCCTCCGCTTTCATCTGTTCGGTCACTCCCTCTTTCTGTGCCATCTGGCTCAGGATTGTTTCCTCCATCTTGCTGGCTCTCTGTTCCACTTCCGCCAAGTGCTGTGTCAGTTCGCCCCTCGTCAGGAGATTGTAGTAAAGGACTCTGTGATGTTCCTTCAGAAACTCTCTCCTCATCTGAGCGTATCTGCCCAAAGTCACTTCCGGCTGCTGTGGAAGTTTCAGGTTCGGAAGGCTGTAATCGCCCACCATCGTGTAGGTCAGTTCGTTCATTGTCCAAACTCCTTTCGTCGTTATTTTCAACCTTATTGTATTCATTTCTGTCCCGACCGACAATTATGCGATTTTGACGGTTGAGTGCAGTAATTGTTTTAGATATTTCCGTTAATCCCATTTCTGCAATATCACTGGTAGCAAATCCAAGTGCATTGAGTGTTTCCTGCGTATTGAAGTTAGTAACATCTCTGAAATCATCAAGTTCAAAATAACCGTCCGTATCAACGCCAAGCCTTGACATCATCATATATGCCACACTATTTGTCACGACATTTTTATAAATGAAAGCCACAATATCCTCTTCCACTTCCTCAAAGGAACTGCCCTCGGTTGCATAGTAAAGGTCTTGCAGATAATCAGGGATATTATCCTCTGCCGCATTTCTTGCTGCTCCCATAATTGCTTCGGCAAGACTGCTCTTATTCTCAATCTCTCCGAAAGTGCTTTCCAATGTTTCAATCACATCAGCTTCGTATTCCTGACGCATATCCCAAATCGGGACTGTTCTTGAATATCTGCTTTCGTGAGTATCTGAAATGTCAAAGTAATGTGTCAGTCTTTGCCGTGAACGGTTTTCATCAGCAAAAACAGCAATACCTCTTGCACCTCGGTTGACCCATCTGCCAAAAATTTTGTTCCACTGCTCTATCTCAAGAACCGCTGTTGCATCAGGTCGCTGTGCATATACAAGAAGCTGCTCGTCATAACGTAACTTATAATTTCGGCAAGCCGAAGCTAAGAATGCCTGCCAGTTCTGAGGATTTGACACAACCGTTTTGCAGGTGCGGTTGTAAAGCTCAGAAATAAGGTCATATTTTCGTGCCATTACTCTTGCACCTCCTTATCGCTGTTTTTCTCTGTTTCTGGTCTTGTTTTTTGACGGTTCGGATTGATTGACAGGTTCAACTTTGCTTCCATTAAGCTCCATTTTTTCAGCAAACTCGCATATATGATAGCAGCAATTTCCGACATACAAATGGTAGTCATCAATATACTTGCACACTCTGTCTGCTGTGTGTCCATCACGAAAAGTAATCTTGATTTTTCCACCATCGGGAATATAGAATTTCAAATTGTAATGACTGTCTATAAATCGAATTTGCTTTTCCTGCGGCTCTGCTCTATTCTCCTGTTGCTTCATTTTCCTTACCTCTCATTTTTGTTGCTTCATCAGAACCGCCGCCCAAATACGAAAAGAGTTTACCGGACTTTGTATTCTTCTGAAGCTCCATAATCACACCCATATCAGGAATCGTGATATTCGGGATTTTCAGGATTGCTTCCATATCAAGCTGCTGCAACTTTTTCTCCGTATCACAACCGGAGTCAAAGAGTTTATTCAGCACCTTGACCTTATTCTGAAAAGTTGCTTTGTCTTTCACGAAAATACCTCCTTAGCTAATGTTGATTACAATAGAAATACTGCCGCTCTGTTCTTCTTTCTGCGGATTACGTGAATACTCAGGAAAAAGGGACTGTACTCTCTGCCTTGCCCTGCGTATGGTTTCAAAACAAGGAAGTCCGTATGCTCGGTAATTAAATACAATATCCTCAAGCGGAAGATTTCCGGCAGGTATATATCCGTACCGATTGTAATAATGCAGAATAAGAAGCATATCATCATACCTCGACATCGGGCATTCCTTTAAGATTTCAAGCACTCGGCTCTCCACCGTTTTCTGTTGTTTCATAATGTTCCTCCAAAAATTAAAGGGACAGAGTTTTTTACGCTCTGCCCCGACTGGTTAATGTTCGCTTGTTACTTACTTCTTACGGTTTTTAACCTGAAGAAAGATAAAGCCGCCGACAATAACGGCGACTAATGCGATAGCGATAATTGTCTTTGCTTCCATTACTCGTTACCCTCCTTTTTCTTCTTTTTGTGTGCAACAACAGAAGTTACGGCGATACCGACAGCAGAAAGTCCGGCAAGGACATACCAAAGTTTCATATTGGTATCATCTCCTGTTTTCGGAGTATCCCTCAACTCATTGTGCATTTTTACAACGGCTGTTTCATCAAGTTTGATAGTAACATTTTGGTCGGCAGGTGTGATATATGCGGCAGAGGCATTGTTTGCCACTTCGGATACGGTATATTCGCCAATACGAAGTCCCTCAATCACGATTTCGCCGTTCTTATCTGTTTCAAATGTCATATCATAGCCGTTTGCTCCGGTTACTCTGAACGCAAAACCTTTAACCTTACCATCTGAAGATGTCTTGACGATTTTCAGTGTTCCACGCATAGCTTCATTGATAAATCCAACACCTGCCTTATTCTCAACGGAATAAGTTGTTTCGTCTTTCTCAATGAAAACAGAGTATTCTCCCTTATCAAGCAGGAAGCCCTCCGGTGCTTTTGTTTCACGGACAATATATTTTCCGTAAAGCAGCTCTTTCATCTCATAAATTCCGGTTTCGGTTTCTTCAAGATTTCCGATAAGTTCATCGCCATCATCAATCTTTCCGTTCTCATTGGTGTCCTTATATACCTCAAAGGTTGCACCCGTAAGTTTGTTATCCGGATATTCAGCGTCCACCTTCGTGAGTCTGATATTGCCGTGAACATACTCATTGACAATCTCAATTTCAACTACCTGCTCGGCTTTGCTGATATTGACCTCATACGCTTTTTCATCAAGAACAAATCCCTTTGGCTGCTCGATTTCTCTTACAATCCATTTGCCATAAGGAACTTTTGCAAAAGAAAAACTACCGTCTTTTGCAGAGGTAGTCGTCATAAGTGCAGTATCCTTTGTAAATTCTGTTTCTTCGGCTTTGAAGATACCGATAACAGCACCCTCAAGTGCTTCTCCGTTCTCGTCAATCTTCTTACCTGATACAGAACCATAGATAAGTTCATTCTTGATTTCTTTTTCATCATTCACTTTGATTTCAACTGTTGCGGTATCCTGACCTGCATATTCAAACACAACCGGATATTTCGTATCAGAGAGAACATAATGCTCATCGGCTGCAATCTCCTTGACATAGTATTTGCCAAACGGAAGGTCTGACTTCATAACAGCAGTTCCATTTTCATTTACGCTGACAATCTCAATCAGTCCATCAGCCGGAATAACTGTACCGCTTGCAGATACAATATCTTCTGCGGCATAAAGACCAAAGCTGATGTTTTTGATTTCTCCGTTGTCGCCAATACCAAATGTCTTATCCTTTTCAATGGCTTTTGCAAGGCTTACCTGCACTTTCTGTCTTTCGTTATAGAACGATGTGGAAGTTTCGGTAACAGAGATATTCTGACCTGCATAAGTAAGCTCAACCGTATGTGTTTCGCCACTGATTACCATTCCATAAGGTGCGGTAATTTCCTTGACCTCGTATTTTCCGAGATAAAGTTCTTTGCTCTTAACAAATCCATCGGAGCTTGTTGTGATAGTATCTACCACTTCGCCCTTTGAATAGCGGAGTGTACCGTCCGGTGTACTAATATCTTCCGCAGCACGGACTTCATAAACTGCACCCTCAAGTCCTGCCACTTCATAAACAGGCTGATAGATAACATCACTGTCCTCAGAACCACTTACATGGACACCACTAAATACTTCTCCGGTCTTTTCAACCGTGATAGTACCTTTCTGTGCCATATTCGGCTTATTGACTTTCACAACAGTTACGCCGCCTTCCTCTGTGGAATTTTCTTCAGTAATATCAAAATATACCGGAGTATCATCAAGTACATATCCGTATGGAGCTTGTACCTCTACGATGGAATATCCCTTGCCGTAATCTAATTTCTCAGGTGTTACAAGAGAACCATTTGCGTCGGTATAGAACACATCAATCGTGGTCGGTGTCGGATAAGTAAAGGTCATTTTGACCTGATTGCCCTGTGGGTCGTAAATCTTAAATCCTGCTCCTGCATACGGAATACTCTTTCCGCTTTCTGCGTCCACCTTGACTACATTGACAAAGCTCTCAAAGTTACGGTTATTGATAAGATAACGGTAGGTCTGTGCGTTCTGTGAAATGAACACATCAAAATCGTCCATCATCTCTCTGCCTTCCCAACCGGAAGTCTGGTGTACGGTATAAATACCATACGGCATATCTTTTGTCTGACCGAAGCCATTTTCATCGCAAACGATAGTATCTCTCTCATCTTTATTTGCTGCGTCATAGCTTCCGGCAGATTTCAGGTAAATCTCAAAGGAAGCACCCTTTTCAGGTGTTTCAATCTTTGTTTCTCCATCATCAGTGTGTTTAATGATAGCCACATTGCCTTTGATTACCTGCTCGGTTACATCATTGGAAGTAAGGTTGTGTTCCACCTCATAAAGTTTCGGGTCTGCACCTACTTCATGGATAGTCTTATCAAGCAAATATCCCTCTGACGGTGTAATTTCTCGGATTGTCCAGTCGGTATCACAAACATATTCTTTGGTAGTGAACTGACCATTTTCATCAGTAACATACTTATCTACAAGAGTTTCGCCCTTATAGATACCGTAAACTGCTCCTGAAAGTTTGGCATTGCCCTGTGCTTCGCCTTTATCAGCGTCGCTCTTTGTTACTGTTACAGTAAACTTCTTCAAAATATTGTTGAAGTTTCTTGTGGTTACTTCTTTCCACTTCACTGGTGCAGTCTGATTTTTTGGCACAACATAACGGATAGCCGTGTCTACTTCTTCAAGGGTATATGGTTCAGAACCACTGATAAGCACATCTTTGAAAGTTGCCACACCGTCTTTGTCTGTAACTGCATACTGGTCAACAGCATCGCCGGAAAGAGAAGTACCAAAAAGATGGAACTTCACACCTTCAACAAGGTTATCTTCTGAGGACTTCACTACCTGAAGGTCGCCACGCTTCAATTTGTTATTAAAATTGACCTTTGCAACCTGTCCTGCTACAACAGTAACTCTATGTGTTTCCTGCGGCTCGTACTTATCGTATGCCTGCTCGGTTACGGTATAGATACCCGGCATAAGGTTATCAATCTGGAATTTACCGCCATTGGCTGTTGTAACCGTCTGATTGATACCGTTTCCGGTAATCGTGAAGTTGATACCGTCAACCTTGCCGTCCTCACTGGTCTTTACAATCTGACAAGAACCATAGCTGACTTTCATCTTCACATAACCGTTGATACTGTCGCTTACTTCCTGAGCATAGCTGACAACATCCTGCACACTGGAATTCTGACCGTGTTTACCCTCTGACCATACAACCACACCTCTGCGGACTGCATTTTTCTTCGTTGCGGTAATGGTAAATTCCTTACTCGGTGCAGTATCCATAGAAACCGTAAGTTTGTTACCATTCACTGAAAAACTTACTCCACTGATACTTGCCTTGAAATTATATTTGGACAGCACATTATTGGAATCTGTCAGAGTAGTTGTGTACTTGCTTCCGTTCCACTCAAGTTCTATTGTCTTTGCCGAACCGGATGATTTATTACAAAAGCTTGGTATGGTCGCATGGTTCTGTACACTCTGCACCATACTGTTGTAATAACTGAAAATCTTATTGCGGAGCGGATGCTTTGCATTGATGACATCTTTCACATTGCTGCAACCACTGGCTGCTACATGATTGAAGTTCGCATCACGCTCTCCGATAACAGTTTCCCAGATAAGAAGCTGTGTAGCATAAGCCTGTGCAATGCTGTTTGCTGCCGCTTCATTCTGTGACCTCCAAGAAGTCGAGATTGTCCCACGATAGCCATACTGTAAAATACGACCAACGAAAAGACGGATTTCATCTCCGGAAATAACCCCATTGGCTGCAAGGTTATTAAAATAATTTTCGTCATACTTATTCATTGTCTGACCGACCTTGAGCGAAATTCCCGGCTCAATACAATAAGCAACATTGCCTGAGTATGAGCCAATAGCCTTAAGATTGGTAAAATTGGAACGTCCGGTATGCCAACCATTTTTCAAGGTCAAATTGCTGTGTCCCCATACCCCATCGTAATTAGCATCGCCATCACGAGGGAAATCGACCATATAAACATCGGCTTTTTCTCCCGAAGCAGCATATGCTGTTGTCGAGCCAATGCCTGCAAAAGTGGTCACACACATAAGGGTCGCCAAGAAAAGCGACGTGACTCTTTTGAATTTTGACTTTATCATTGCGTTTCCTCCTGTAAAAATTGAAAAACACACCGTATCTCTACGATGTGCCTTTGTGGATTTTCTCTTACGACAAGATTTACCTGCCGAAAAACAAATGCGGATTTTTCGTTAATTTTTCATTTTACCATACACCTCCAGTCCGTTCATACTGTGCGATTGCCCCTTAGAGATAGACATATACTTTGAGATAGTTATATTCAAGTGAGATAGTATATATCATTTTCGGTAGGTAGAAGTATAACTAAGGGGTTAGAGTGTGAGAAAGGGGAACTGTAACTCCGGCTATCTGCTGTCACGTTCTGCACGATTACGCAAAAACTTGTTGTAATGCTCCAATGCTTTGCAAACAAAATCCTCCGTCTGACTGACGGGAATGTTTTTCGGGATAAGCTGTCTTACTCTGTCGCCCCTCAACACGATTTTTTCCTTTTGGTTCGGCTTTTCCTCAGACATAACAGCGTGGATTGCTTCGGTTGTAAGGTTGCCCTCGTTGAATAACTTTCGCATACGGATTGTCTGGTCGTGTGACGGGGTAGCATCATTCAGGTCGATTTCATCAACCACATCACGCTGGCAATCTTCATCAAGATAGGAAAGCTCTACGGCAGGACGCATTTTAATACGCCCCTCGTCAACAAATTCAAGCAGTTCGGGAACAAGGTTTGTTAAACGAATATAACGACGAACTTGCGTTTGACTGTCGCCCGATTGTTCTCCGATTATTTGAGCAGTTTCTTTGCCATCCGACTTCCGACCCAGTGGGTTGGAAGTTAAATCTGTTCTTTTCCCTTGTCTGCTTAATGCTTCTAAACGCATTTTATAGGCAAAGGCTTTTTCACTCGGCAATATCTCTGACCTCTGAAAATTACTCTCAACCATTAAAATGGTCGCTTCATCTCTGTTCAGGTCTACAATCTCACTTCTCAAGGTTTCAAATCCTGCCAGTTCACAAGCTCGCTTTCGTCTGTGTCCTGAAACAAGTTCGTATCTGCCGTCCTCTTTCTGCCTTACCGTTGCCGGAGTAATAACCCCTCTTTCCTTGACACTCTCCACAAGCTGCATCATATCTTCATCGTCCCTGACCTTAAACGGATGGTCTGGGAAATCATCAATCAGCTCTAACGGAATATCTCGGATTTTTGAAAGCTGTTCTTCATCTCTCTGTGCCTGCGTGGTAAATAAATCATCGAGCTTCGTGAGAGTGAAGTCGCTCTTTCTTCCTGCCATCGGCTAACACCTCCTTTGTAAATTCAGCGTATGCCTTAGACACTGTGCTGTTTGGCTCATAAGCATAAATGCTTTTGCCTTTGGAAGAAGTTTCAGCGGCTTTTACGGCAATCGGGATTTGTGTTCGATACATTCTTATCTGATTACCGAAATTCGCCCTGAGTGCTTCCACCGTACTCTTTGCAAGGTTTGTTCGGCTATCCACCAAAGTAAGCAGCATACCGTCTATCTTAATATCCGGATTGATATACTTCTTTACTTTTGAAATGGTCTGCACAAGCTGTGTCATACCCTTTGCCGGCAAATACTGAGCCTGAACCGGAATGATAACACTGTCTGCCGCCGATAAAGCATTGAGAGTAACCATACCAAGTGAAGGCATACAGTCTATAATTACATAATCATATCTGTTTTTCACTTGACACAAATAATTCTTGAGTGTAGTTTCTCTGCTCATTGCGTTTACAAGGTTAAATTCCATTGCTGAAAGCTCAAGGTTTGCCGGAACAAGGTCAACACCTTCTTCGTGATGCAGGATACCAACCATAGGGTCTGTCATCGTTTCATTGATTACATCTGTGAGTTTTGTTGCAAGCGTGATACCCAAACCGTCTGTATCCTGCCAACCAAGACAAGTCGTTAAATCGCCCTGCGGGTCTGCGTCTATGAGCAATACTTTCTTGCCCTGCATTGCAAGCCCGACTCCGAGATTAACTGTTGTGGTAGTCTTTCCGACTCCGCCTTTCTGGTTACATACGGAAATCGTTTTGCAGTTTGACACTTCTTTTTGCCCTCCTTTCTGAAATTCATAGCCACCGCATTATGGCTATGTACCTGACCGACTCATTTCCTAATCGGTCATAGCAATATTTGTTCTCAACACCCCTTGCCAAGCAAAATGCTTATGGGAAGTCACTAAGGAACAGACTGCTTATCTGTATCATAGGATTCTAACCTCTGCCGGGTACTCCGCCAGCTCCGTAGAGAAGTATCATTATCATTCTGACTGTCATCGCCATATCAGGGGCAACCTGATACTCATAGCCGGAGTTCTCGCTATTCTGAAATACAGAAATCACGGCGTACCTGCTAAAGTGGCTATCATCAGAAATAAAGTCTTAGTGAATGACTTATTCAATTTTCAAGTGAAAAGGCTTCCGTTTTTGCTATCTGGAATGAACCCCTTCACTCATTTGGACAAAGGGGTATGAAATGCACACCCAAAATCGCCGCTTTTCCGAAAATTTTTTTGAAAAATTTTTTGAAATAAAAAAAGCCGCCTGCTCCGGTTAGGAAACAGACGGCAAAACACGTTCTAAATGTATTCAATTTTCAATTTCTTTTTCTTTGCTTCAAGCACTTTGCAGAGGACATCATCTACTGCATCGGTGTATCGTCCCTGAGCTGCTAAATTGTTCTTCAGTTCAATGAGCGATTGTATCACTCGGCTTCGTTCTTCTTCATTTAAGTATAGATGATAGGTTTTCTCTCTCATTGGCTGTCCCTCCATCTTTCAAATGTATTTTTGATTATCTCTACATCTTCCTCTGTATCAGAAGAAATAAATATATGTACGTTCTGAAAAGCTCTTTTTAGGCTGTCGGCATAATCCAGTTCAGTGCCTTTCATCGGCAGTTTAATCAGTCTTATTCCTCGTTGCTCACACATATATGCTTTCATTATTTCTATATTCTCGTCAGCACTTCCTGACTCAATAGCCAACTTCTCTGAAGGTATGTATGTTTCAAGCGGAACTCCAAGCAATCGGTCAGAACCAAGTTCTGCTTTCAAGCCTTTCTTATTAGAATAATAGCTGACCACCAAAGCAGGAAATAATGACAAATACTCCTGCTCACAAATTCGACAGCCTTTATTCAATATCGTTCTTTCATTTATCTTCGTACTCCACGAATGACCGTGCCTGCATTTCCACCACGCTCTCTTTGCCGAAGTTCGTGATACCTCTGTAGGTTTCAGTTTATTCTGTTCATAATCCCATTCGCTAAGAAGCTGACTGTCTGTTGTCGCCAAATCGTTAATACCTGCAATCACTCTCGCACCGGAACATATCGGGCATTTTTCTCCATTAGAACGAGCCTTAACGCTTGTCTGCCATTCGTGTCCGCAAGTACCTTTCCGCCATACTTTTTTATTTGAACCAAAGGTAATATCATCAGGTGTAAGCGGTAAATTCTTCTCCGACCATTCCGTAATAAGCTCTGGGTATACTTCTGCTAAACTGTTGTTCATAGCCAAACCTCAACCTCCTTGTGCTTAGAGTATATGAAGTTTTGGCTTTATCTTGTAGTTTGCGAATATCCGTATAAATAGAAAAACCCCTTTGAGAAAAGGATTTCTCCTCTCTCAAAGGGCAAGTTGGCAAACTGGAATTTTCAAATTAGTCTTTGCAAATAACCTTTGAATCTTCACCATCAATTAC
>OGLN01000836.1_pt1 | contig 23967 bp, 15 predicted proteins | sample 1572641 | NCBI WGS metagenome assembly OGLN01 (sample SAMEA2581903, study PRJEB24529) | metagenome | biome: Human gut stool | place: China | collected 2011
TAAGCTGCTTTCCGGAATGTTAAAACCGCATATCGCCAACGTCATTCAACTGACGGGAGAAGGAACAGCCAAAAGCAAGCGTGAAGTCCTGCAAGGATTGCATGACATTCCGCAAAATTCCCCTCTTGTAATAGTCGCTACCGGAAAATATGTAGGAGAAGGATTTGACTATCCCCGGCTTGATACGCTCTTTTTAGCCCTCCCCATATCATGGAAAGGGTTGGTTGCCCAGTATGCAGGCCGTCTGCACCGGGAGAACGAAGGAAAAGCCGATGTCCGTATCTATGATTATATCGATATACACGAACCTGTCTGTGAGAGTATGTATCGCAAGAGGCTCAAAGGCTATTCCGCTATCGGCTATCGGGTACTTTCCAAGGATTGTCAGACATTGTTTGATGTAACCGAAGGTTTACAGTCGTCTCCGCATGAAGAACAGATATTCAACGGCATAACATTCTGTCAGCCGTTTATAAAAGAATTAAAAGCCTCAAGACAATCCATTGTGATATCTTCCCCTAAGCTCTATCATATGGAACGAAATAAATTTGTCAATATCTTGAAAGAACTCCAAAGAGACGGTATTGAAGTGGCCATTCTTACATTGACAGAAAACGGGCAGTCGGATTATCTCAGAAGACAGGGGCTGTTCGTAAAGATTGTACCTGAATTATCATTATGTTCATGTATTATTGACAAATCCTCCGTCTGGTATGGCAGTATCAATATCCTTGGCTATCCGACGGAAGAAGACAATATTATAAGAATTAAAGATATAAGACTTGCGGAAGAATTTTTGGATGTCATTTACAATAATGGCAATGGCAAGTAATACAAAAATGAAATCACAATGCAGCAGATATAAGGAGGACACCGGCTAAATGTATGTTGTCAAATCACTTGTGATACCTTATATCTCAGAATTTTTTGTATAAAAACAGCGAATGAAGGCAGAAGCAGTTCAGCCGGACAAGGAGGGCGGATATTGGCAGGTGGTCGAAAAAAAGGATTGATTTTTTGGAGGGAGCGCAGTTTGCCGCCTGCCTTTTTTCTTCTCTTTCAAAAAAACGCCCTCCTATACACTCCTATAGAAAATCAGAACAGCATACGGACCGGTATTTTCCTACTGTCTGTATGCTGTTTTTTTTGTTGTATCGACTTTTCCGTCGGTCGCTTGTTTCCGCTGCCGTCAGCCTTCCTTGTACAGACGTGAAAGGGGAAAGGTTTTCGGGCTGAATACGCTTTGCCTGCAAAGGAAGATTCTGCCCGAAACGGCACGGCCGCCCGACCTTTTCACTTTCAATGAAGTCTGTACTAATTTCATGGACGGCGAGGAAGCAGGCGGCTGCGAAATGGTTATTGGCTGTCAGAGCCGGAATGTGTGCGGCTCCGGCTTCTCTTTTCCATCAGTCTGTCCATTTCCCTTGAGATTTTTTCTTCCGTTATCCTGGCATACCCTTGTGTGGTAGAAATATTGGAGTGTCCCATCATCTTGGCTATGCTCTCGATGGATACGCTCTCTGAAATGAGCAGGACCCCGAACCCGTGCCGGGCCTGATGGTACGAAAGGTCATCGTGCCTGCCCAGGATCACGCCGATTTCCCGTATCTCATGCCAGATGGAATCCCGGCTCGGCAACGGGAATACGGGACTGTGCATGTCGGTGGTATTGTACAGGGACAGTATCTGTTCGGCTATCGGGTGCAGGGGGATGAACGCTTCCACTCCGGTCTTCTTCCGGTTGATGCGGATGAACCGCCGCCCCTCCGCCGTCGTCCCGATATGGCACGGATGGAGCTGCTTGATGTCGGCATAGGCAAGCCCGGTGAAATAGGAGAAGATGAATGCACGCCTGCCCAGTTCCGCACGTCCTTCATTCAGAGGCATGGCCAGTATCCTTTTCATCTCTTCACGGGTGACATACTTGTGCTTGGGCGCGGTTTTCTTCTCATATTCGACATTCTCCACCGGATTGGTGCGCAGGATCTCGTTGTCCACGGCAAGATACAAGAGGCGGTTCAGCCAGCAGAGGCAGCGGTTGGTCTGCGAGGTGCTGAAATTCTTGTTCCTGATAAGGAATGCCTTGTAATTCTTGCCGAAGTCTTCCGTTATTTCTTCAAAGGCGATGTCCTTCTTCCCCAGTGAAGCAAGGTAGTCCGCCAGGTACTTCTGGAAATACTGTGATTGCCGGTATGTGGAGGTGGAATTGATCTCCCTGCTACGTATTCTGAGACGTTCACGCTCTATCTCGCCCATCCGGAGCAGGTGTGTCGGAACGACGAACTGCCTTGTCACCCGGTTCTTGATAATCTCCGCACTGACGACACCCTGCGTCCTCAGAATTTCCTCGTAAGTCTGTTCGATATACTTCCGGTACTCCTGCAGTCTGGCGTTTTCCCTTACCGTGCGTATGGTTCCGGTTCTGGCGTTCCAGTCTTCCGGCTTGCAGCATATCCCGGTGGTGATGGCGGTGTTCCTGCCGTCTATGGTGATGCGGCACATGACCGCCGTGGTTCCGTCAGCCTTTATCTTGCCGCGGTTGATATAGAATAGTATGGAAAAGGTACTTCTCACGATTCTCATTGTTTATGGGTTATAGAACAAGTTTCAAATCTCCGGTAGCCTCGATAAGCCTGTCCATGTCCTCGAAGAGCTTTTTCGGGGTGACGCGGGCATAGACTTGGGTCGTCTGTATGTTGCTATGCCCCAGCATGCTGCTGATGGTCTCTATCGGAACGCCCGCTTCAAGGGTGACGAGCGAGGCGAACGAGTGGCGTCCGACATGGTAGCACAGGTTCTCCTTTGTCCCTGCCAGCACGGCCAGCGCCTTCATGTGGTTTCTCATGCTCGGATAGTGGATCATCGGGAACAGCGTGTCCCTGCTGTCATCATGATATTTCTCTATCAGGGCGACGGCTTCCGGCAGCAGCTTCACGCTTGCACGGAGCTCGTTCTTTTTACGGCGGTATTTCAGCCATAGCTTGCCGTCCTCGCCGGTGTACAGGTTTTCCCGGGTGACGGTCACGGCATCGCTGTAGGCGACCCCGGTATAGCAGGCGAAGAGGAACAGGTCCCTTGCCAGACGGTGGGTCGTGCGGTGCGGGGCTATCTCCACGTCACGGATTTTCTCGAAACTTTCACGGCTCAGTGCCTTGGGAGTCTTGACGGTCTGTTTCGGAAGGACATAGTGCTGGAACATGAACCGCTCGGAATGTCCTTCCTGATAAGCCCTTTTGCAAGTTTTCTTGAGAATTGCCAGGTAATGCCGTACGGTGTCCACGGCATACCCTTTCTCGTCAAGGATGAAATTCTCATAGTCGTGGATGAACTGTTCCGTAAGCTGCCCGAAGGCCAGGTCTTTCGTCTTGAATTTGGTTTCAATGAACTCGCGCATGGTACGGCAGGTAAAGTCGTATGCCGGATAGGTCCCTTTTGCCCGGTCTATCCCGATACGGCTCTTCACCTCATCCCTAAGGGCATCCAGCATTTTCATCAGGGTCATCTGCGTCTTCATGCTGCCCTGGAAGGCATCCTTGACGGAAGCGGCGTCAAATTCCCCCTTGCGTTCCAGAAGGGAATCGAAGGCGGCATTGATGTCAAGCAGCAACTTGTCGATTTTCGCATTTGTTTCCACCGCCTCCCTGCTCTTGCCGTTCAGCCGGCTTTCACGGGGATTCCACAGCCCGGGAGTGCAGGAGAGCTTGCAGCTGAACTGCGCCATCGTCCGGTTCACGGTGATGCGTCCCATTATCGGGGCTTTGCCCGACTTGTCCAGTCCGCTCTTTTTGAGGTAGAGCAAAACCTTGAATTTTTCTACTTTCATACGCTTATAACTTTAGTTGCAAAATTACTTGTTTTATAAGCGTTCTTTAGTATGCAAAACAATGACAATCAGTGCAATATATCGGCGTTTTAAATTATCCGATCCACTTCGCGTTACCTCGTTTCCTTTCGGTAACTGACCGGCTAACGGTTTGGTAACTGAACATCTTCAATAATCCCCACTTTCCTGCTTTTTTCTCAAGTGGAAGAATATAGAGAAATAGTTAGTTTCCAACGGATTACGTTATCCTTTCTTTTCGTTTCCGGTGCTCTGTTTACCTATCTTATTCCATGTGGCCCGTCATACTTTCGCAACGTTTGCTTTGGCAAATGGTGTTTCCATTGAGAGTGTTGCTAAAATGTTGGGGCATACCAATGTTCAGATGACCCGTCATTATGCACGTGTGTTAGACCGTACGGTGATACGTGAGATGTCGCAGGTCAGAATGGATTTTCAATTATCTCTGTAATGTGATTATAGAGTAAGTTTGTATTATATTTTTCTGTTTCTTCTTATCAAAAGATTCTTTTTAAGCATATTCTTATAATTGTGAAATAGCCGGAATTACCCTCCGGCTATTTTTGTACCTCTTTGTCGGTTTCTGTCCTTTTTTGTCGGTTGCTCAACGGTTGAGTAACCAATGGCCTCATAATAACTCTGTAATATTGCACCATAAATGATAAAAACAAGGTCAATATGTTAATGCTATCAATTTTACACAGGACAAAAAGACAAGCCCTTTTTTACGAAATGAATGTAAATAGCTGTATTAGTGCTAAATATTGGGTTGTACCGTTTTTTACCGGACAGTAATAAAAAACTTTGCAGAAGTTATCTGTTATATGAAAAATTTTGTAATTTCACGTTCGGTGAACATAGCAGGGACCGTTTGTGGTTCTTTGTAACTGGATATTATAAGGATACAACAGTTTCTGCTTAATTATTGTCTTAACTTCAAAATTTTTTTATGCATGCAATTTTAAATACATTCAAATCTGGAGTTGGTGATTGTGTATTTATGAGGCTGATAAAAGACGATGCCACGTTCAGTATTATGATTGATTGTGGTAAGTATACGCCTGAGATAAATCTATTCATAAAAGAGAAACTGCATAAGCATATTGATCTTCTTATTGTTACACACATAGATGATGATCATATAAATGGAGTATGTGAGATGCTTATTGCAATGCCAGAGATTACAATAGGTAAGATTTTTTATAATTGTTATCAGTTGTTATCTGGCGAGAAGTTGGAGCATTCTGAGATGCATACGATATTTTTGCGCCCACTCCTTTTGCTTTTAACATTTTATTGGGAACTCCTTTCTTTATAAGTGCATTGACTACAGCGTCTGCACGTTTTTGGGATAGATCCATATTGTATTGTGATGATCCTTTTGCATCAGTACATCCTGTGATGAGATATTTTTTGCTTGTGTCTGTCAGCATAATTTGAGCTATTTCATCAATGATAGTAGCTGCTTTAGGAGTTATTTCTGTTTTATCAAACTCAAAATAGATATTGTTGAATAAATCACATAAAACATTGGGCTGGCTTGGAGTTTCTACAATTTGTTTCATGATTATAGGTTTTTCTATAACTTTTTCTATGATTTTTTCCACATATTGAATTTCCGGTTTGACTTTTAGGGATTTACCACCAATGCGCCACATCAATCGAATGCTTCCTTGCCATGAATTGGCTATATGTTTGTATGGCATGATGAGGTAGTCTCCTTGGAGTCCTATGCCAATGTTGTCATTAAGCCACGTATTCACGCCTATTCCCAATGAAATAGGGATAAGATTTTGTTTATCTTTCCCTTCTTTAGTATAATCATTTGACAGATTCCATTCCATCTCCTCACTGTTGAATTCTTCCATCCCCTTATAGTTGATCTTAAAATTCTTGTACATATAGTTGGCTCCCATCCGTAGGAAAGGATCAATATAATTTGAATGGAGATATTCACCTAGACGCCACTGTAAACCGATTCCTGCCATACCTAGCCATCTTGATTCTTTACCGTTACGGACAGGATCGGAACTGTAGTCTAATGTTCCTTGTAAATCTAGATAAAAATGAGAGTTAAGTTCACGAGCAAAATATAGATTTCCTCCAAAAATAAAATCTTTTTTATTAGTACCTACAGTGTAACCGCCTTTATTATTAGTATGGAAATTAATGACATTAAAACGTGTCATTTGAAGTCCGGTTGCGCCTATACCTATTTCCCATGCTTTTTTATTATTATCGGCTGCTCCATTCTTTGCATTTTGTTGTGCATTTATAGGTAAACCGAAACATAATACTGAGGTAAAGCATAGTATGAGATGGATTTTATGTATATATATTTTCTTCATATTTTTATTCTTCATAGATAACTTGTACTTCGGGCAACTCATAAGAGCTGCTATAGTTTTCAATAATAAATGTTTTTTCATCCTTTCCTTTTCGGAGATAACCTTGATAATATCTATAGAAATATGAACTGTTGCCACTGTCAATGTATATGGATGAATTTAAAAATGGTGCGAATACTTTGAACGTTGGAACTTCTGCAGAAGATCTGTTATTAGAACTTGATGCTTCTTGTGAGCCAGCTGTTGAGGTATATCTGAATGTGATATATGCCATTTTAAGTTTGCTGGCTTCTTCTTCAGTATACGCTATCGGTTCTACATAGTCCATTCCATTTTCTTTAACGACACGTGTGGTCGATGATTTGTAAATTCTTGTAAAGTCTATTTTTGAAAAATCCAATTCACCTTCAGCAGATGAGAAACTGGGTGCTTCTCCATTGGATATTATTTTTAATTTTAATGTTTTTAGCGTAGGTCCCATTTGATAAGGAGCTAATAAACAAACACCATTCCATTGGAAAGTTTCTCCATAATAAGGTTCTCTAGCTTTTACAGTGTAATAAACGTCACTTCCATCCCAATATTCAGATTGATTGTTTTTGAATTTTCCGGGATTTTCTTGAATGAACCGATAGGTATAAATATAGTAATAATATCCTCCATTATTTGAACTAGAGCCTTGGCTTGAATATAGTTTTTTATCTGACAAAATACTGTTGGGATTATTTTTGTCAGAGACTCTATATGCGTCTAAATTCCTTGAACCACTATTAGGTAAATAAGAAGGGATATTTTGCCATTGGTCTTCCGGATTAACTTTTCGTTGTATATAGAAATATAGATACTGATAATCGTATAATGAATTTGAATTATCGCGGAGGATCATTCTCATGCGTACTCTATTAGGAACATATGTGTTTTTAGCGGATTCTTGCGGCAACTTTCCGGCTAGGGTTACTTCTTTTACCGTTCCCCAGCGTAAGTTTATGTCTTGTATTTCGGGTAAATCTTCTTTAGGTACAATAAACTCTCCGTTTTCATTGGTAATGTAAGTTTTTTCCGCATTGATACCCGGCATGCCTTTTACTTGAGCTTTTGGTGCGATTTGTCCAGTTTCATCATATACTTTATAGAGTACACCTCCATCAGTTGTGCGTACATATTCACCATATTCTGATTGAGAATATTGTGCAATAACATTAGGTATACCCTTAATGATGGTAACTTCTGTTCCCGGTTTTCCTGGTTCTCCGGGTTTGCCGTCTTTGCCATCTTCTCCGTCTTTGCCATCTTTCCCGTGTAGATAGTCATAAAAATCCTTTAACGTATTTTTTTCACAGTCCCATACTCCACCATTTTTGTGGTCAATAAGTGCATCTGTTGTACCGCAAAATTTAGCTAAGTCATTTTTCCACAGTTCATGTGCTGATAAACCATTGCTTCCGTTTATTCCGTCTTTACCAGCTAAATAATTGAAAAAATCATATTCTGAAACTTTGTCAGAAGGCCATTTTTGTCCTGGATTTTTAGGATCATTCATATTGCCTGTTCCTACAGTTTCTTTCCATAGTTCATAAGCGGATTTTCCATTGTTACCATTTGTTCCACTGAGGTAAGTGTAAAAATCTGCCATTGTAATTTTATCTTTGGACCATGCTGAATTATTTTTGTCTTTGATTTTATCATTTTTGACGTCATTTACCCATAATTCGTATGCAGATGCTCCGTTAACTCCTTTTTCTCCTTGAGCTTTTATTCTTGTATCAGTAGTACCTATCCACCAATTTCCGTTATTACCTATATGGGGAGATACGCCATCATCTCCTTTCTCTCCTTGAGCTTTTATTCCTGTATCGGTGGTGCCTATCCACCAGTTCCCATTTTTTATCACCGGGGTAAGTCCGTCCGCTCCTTTATCACCTTGTTCTCCTTTGGGACCTTGCACTGCAATCCCTGTATTGGATGTGCCTATCCACCAGTATCCGTCTTTAATGAAAGGGGTTAATCCATCGCTTCCTTTTTCTCCTTGAGCTTTTATTTTTGTATCGGATGTATTGATCCACCAGTTTCCATTAGGACCAATATAAGGGGATGTTCCGTCTTTACCATTTTCTCCTTTTTGACCTTGAGCCGGAAAATTTGTATCACGATTGCCAATATACCAATTACCATTTTCACCAACATGTGGAGTAATACCATTTTCACCATCTTTCCCTTTTAAATATAAAAAGAAATGTTCCATTGTTGTTTGGTCTTTGGGCCAATTTATATTGCCGCCAGCAACAGATTGTTTCCATAATTCATAGGCGGAAAATCCGTCTTTGCCATTAATTCCATCCTTTCCATCTTTGCCGATAGCTTTGATTTTTGTATCTTTATTGCCGATATACCAATTCCCATTTTCGCCAATATGAGGTGATTCTCCGTCTCTTCCGCTAAGAAAATCCCAAAAATCGGCTTCTGTATTTTTTGAAGAAGGCCAAATGAGCGAAGGGTCATGAGGGTTGGTGACATTACCTTGGGTGATCAGGATTTTCCATTGATCGTATGCAGACATTCCATCTTTTCCTTTGTCTCCTTTTTCTCCTTTAATATAAACTAAAAAGTCTGCTAAATCAACTTGGGTGGAAGGCCAGTTTATATGACCGGTTTCAACTTCTTCTTTCCATATCTCATAAGCGGATTTGCCATTGGTTCCCTGAGGACCTTGGGGTAATTCAAAATCAATACTGCTGCACGAGAAAAAAAATGTGCAAAGTAGCACTGATAATACATAAATTTTGCATTTCTTCTTTGTATACATGACTGTAAATTATTAAAAATGAATTGTTCTTTGTTGTTACATATTGGATAAACTCCGTTCTGCTTTATTGAATATTGTATCGTTGGGGGGCATGCAATTTTATATTTTAGGTTATTCTGCTGTGTGCGATTTACATTATAATAATATTCACATTTTATTTGGGTGCAAAGTTCTATATTTGGTACTAAAAAGAAGTTGCGTATTTAAAAGATTTGTTTGCATATAATCAGTTCTTTCTTTTATATCTGCATAAAAAGGTTTCCTATTTTTCTAAATGTTCGTTTTGGGATAGTTTTAAATGGTAGATGCTTTATATGATTTTACAGAGGGGTATATGTGATAAGTTTTCCATATATTGATGGTGGATTATGATTAGGTTTTGTGATATTTGTTATTATAGATGTATAGAAACTCTTAAAATAGATCCATATACCGAGATCAGGAAACAAACTTATTATTAGCTTTAGTGTGTATGATGGAGATAACTATATTCATAATCTTTAGGATGCGGGATGTTTGTTTAATCGTTTGCAGAAACTGAATATGTTTCAAGAGAAGGTGTATCTCTTGATTCTTCTCCTTTTTTACGTATTTCGTTAGGAGTAGCTCCGATATTTCTTTTACAGTAGGTTGTAAAATGGGAGAAAGTCTTGAAATGATAGTCCAGCATTATTTGTTTGATGGGTAAAGTACTTTTTTTTAATTTGAATTCAATTTCATAAGATGTTTGTTTTTGTAACCATTGATATGGTGTATCTCCATGGAAGTTTTTTTTGAATAACTGTGTGAAAACAGTATCATTATATCCACATAAAACAGCTAGTTCTTTGGCTGTTCTGCAAGCTTTGTAATGTGTCATGACGGATACGAAGAATTGAAGGTCGTTAGATAGCGCATCACGGAAAATGGAGGCAATTTCATTCTTCTTATAGCAAATTTTAAATAATGAGAACAATTCATATTCTTTGGCTCGATGTAAGTCGGGAATTTCTGTTCCATTTTTCATGTAATCGACCAGCAAATCTAAGTAGGAACGCATTAACGGATAAATGGGAAGGACTTCTACCGGTTTTACTTCTTCGATGGATATATCTTGCAGATACTCTATTGTTCTGCTATGTAGATAAGGAGCCACAATATTACATGCATGAATGACAAGTTGTACTTCATCCATTGCCTTGATTTTACATTGATGCAGGCTGCTGATGAAGAAAAATTCATTCTGCATTGCCATCAGAGGCATGGATTCTATATGATCTCTGAATAGGCATAATGACCCTTTTAGAACAAAACAAACTTGAAACTCATGGGTTTCGTTCAAGTTTTGGATAATCTCTCCTTTACTTATATGAAGACACCTGAATTGGCTGAATCTGGATAGCGCAAGAGGATCACGGTATAAATTCTTTAGTAAAAATAGCATTTCCATACATTATAAACATTTTAAGATAAAAAAAGTTTTGATACATCTATCCCGGACAAATATAACTTGATATTTAAAATGTTTTAAAGCTATAGGAGGAATATGCAACTAAATCATTGCTAATATGAAATTGAATCTTCTGTTTAAGAAAGAGTTTATCAACATATGAAATTATAAGGTATTTAAGGCCGGATGCTTTGGATGGTAGCTTATAAAGTGGAAGATGCTTACTGATTTTTTTATGAGTGAATGTAAATAAGTGATTTGGAATAGAGATAAATCTAAGGATCTTTTTCTTATTGCTATGAACAATAAGGAAATTACAAATAAAAATCCGAATATAAGGCCGCTCATGTGATACTGATTACTAAGTATCGATTATATAAGTATTCCCCATCTTCGGGAGTATGGTTCAAAGTACAAAGCAACCATTGGCATAATGGATTATTTGTGTCGTGGGAACAATAGAAGTAAATAAGGAATGACGGACTACCTATAAGTAGGGTAAGTACTGTCAGAATCTCTATTGTTCTATGATGAAGTGTCTTGTTCACAGGCATTTCATGATGTGTCAATTTAATCATGCTTGCTTTTTTTACAAAATTGGTTATAGAAATACATACTGATAATACCTATTAATGGTGATAATTTTCGGCTTTATACCTAAAAATAAGTACTCGTGTATTTTATGATGTATATGATTATCAGTAATAAAACCCCAATTTTTAGGTATTGTGTACTCTTGGTGGCAAGGGTAACTTTGCAACAAATTTGAAAACATAAAATAATAACTATTAATCAATAAAACTAAAGTATTATGAAATTGAAAAACTTTTTAGCGATGATGGCTATTGCATTGTGTGCAGTAGCATGTAGTGACAATGATGATAAAAAGGAAGATACCGTGATTCCGGCTCAGGAGGTTGCTGGTATTTACAATGGAACATTATCACTCTCAGTATCAGGAAATGATCAAGGAACGTCAGACAGTCAGGTGAAAATTACTGCGGAAGAAGGGGGAACTGTTCAAGTTCTTCTAGTTGGCGGTGCTGGTGAAGGAATGATGTCATTGCCGGATATTGCTATACCTGGAATTAAAGTGCATACCTCCGATAATGTCACTTATATTTTGCCGGAAAGTGCTGTTGATGTAACTGTTGGTTCTGTAAAATATACAGGAAGTTTACAAGGAACGATTAAGGATGAAAAGGCTGATCTGATCTTTACACTAAAGCCGGGAGCCATGCCTATGGCTATTACTGCGACTTTTGTAGGCACTAAATAGCATGAAAAGATATCTCTCTATTATAACCATACTGGGAATGATGCTTTTGCCATTCTCGGCATGTGATGGTATTTTGGAAGGAATATATGATAGTCCTGCTGCTTCGGATAGTAATGAATTGGGTTTTATAAGAACAGACCCTTCTACCCATTCGGGTACTATTTATATTGATGCTACTGATTATAGACGTTGGACTTTTATCGATTTCCATACACAAAAAGTAGATTCTGTAAATGTGACGGATTCTGAACAGAAAGAACCGGAGGAATGGGATATTGCTGTTCATCGTTATGATGTTAAAACCAATGCTGGAGCAGTATTGGAAACCGGTTTCACAGGTTTTTCCGCTTTACGGAATGCGGATGCGATGCCCGAAGGAGCCTATGTGGAGGATGTTTGGACTACTGCTAAGATAGCCATTGATATGTCAGGTATGATGGATGGTAATATTGTTTATATGGCATCCTATTATAATGAAGAACTATCCAAATGGTTGAATGTTGATAAAAGTAATATGCCACCTACCTATACTCTTTCAAACAAGGTTTATATGGTAAAGCTGAAAGATGGAACTTATGCGGCTGTTCGTCTCACAAATTATATGAATGCTAGTGGTGTAAAAGGCTTCATGACTATTGACTATATTTATCCGTTTGAATTGTAAACCGACATACGATATGCATAGACTACTCAGAAACGTGTGCTTGATACTGTGTTGGCTGATGGCGGTATCAGTATCAGCACAACGAATTATTTCGGGAACTGTATTTGATGAAAATAAAGAACCTCTGACGGGAGCAACAGTTTCCGTAAAAGAAAAAGTAACTTTGGGAACCACTACGGATACACAGGGAAAATACATGTTGAAATTACCCGATAATAGAGAATATACTCTACAGGTTTCATACATGGGGTATATCTCGCAGACTCATAAAGTGTCTGTCAGTAAAACAGGTAAAGTTGATTTTATACTGAAAGAAGATGCTGTAAATATGGAAACTGTAGTTGTAACGGGAACCCGTACTCCGAAACTCCTGAAAGATGTTCCCATTGTAACTCGTGTCATTACTGCCGATGAAATAAAAAAAGTAGATGCTACCCATATTGGAGATTTACTTCAGGCAGAACTGCCGGGAATTGAATTCTCTTATTCCATGGACCAGCAAGTTTCTCTCAATATGCAAGGATTTGGTGGAAATGCTGTACTTTTTCTGGTTGATGGTGAGCGTCTGGCAGGTGAGACTTTGGATAATATAGACTACAACCGATTGAATATGAGCAATGTGGAGCGTATTGAAATTGTAAAAGGTGCGGCTTCTTCACTCTATGGTTCGAATGCGGTAGGAGGAGTGGTAAACATCATAAGTAAAGTGCCTGCGGAGCCTTGGACTGTGAATCTCAATGGACGTTACGGGGCTTATAATGAGCAGCGTTATGGAGGAACAATAGGTTTCAATGTTGGAAAATTCAATAGTGTGACTAATGTACAGCATACCCAAGTAGATGAAAAAGATTTGGCAGATGGAAAAACAAATGAGGAAACGGAGGATTGGGCATTTAAAAAGGTGTATGGTGATAAAACTTGGAATTTCAAAGAACGTTTGGTCTATACTGCTAATGACCATCTGAAACTGACGGCACGTGCCGGATATTTTTTTCGTGAACGTGAGAAGTCACAGACTAGTAAAGACCGTTATCGCGACTTCAGTGGTGGGGTGAAAGGAAATTATGTATTGGATAAAGATAAGGATCTGGAAATAGCTTATTCTTTCGACCAGTATGATAAGAGCGACTACTTGCCGCAAGATGCTAATGATGTACGTGATTATAGTAATGTACAACATTCGGTTCATACTTTTTATAATCATACTTTTGTCGGTAAGCATATTCTCACCGTGGGTGGTGATTATATGCGTGATTATTTAATGTCCTATCAGTTTGCCAATAATGGAAGTAAACATCAGTATACAGTGGACGGCTTTGCACAGTTTGACTGGAACCCGACGAAATATTTCAATGTCATCACAGGATTACGTTTTGATTATTATTCAGATTCCGATATTAATCATTTCTCTCCCAAATTAGGACTGATGTATAAAATAGGAAACTGTTCATTGAGAGGTTCCTATGCCGGTGGTTTCCGAGCTCCTACTTTGAAAGAAATGTATATGAATTTTGATATGGCAAGTATTTTTATGATTTATGGTAATCCTGACTTGAAGCCTGAAACCAGCCATAATTTTTCTCTTTCGGCAGAATATATGAAAGGTCGTTATAATTTGACGGTGACAGGTTTCTATAATGTAGTTGATAATCGTATCACTACGGCGTGGAGTGAGGCGTTGAAAGGGCAGGTATATACCAATATATCAAATATCAGGATATCCGGTGCCGAGGCAAATGCTTCCGTCAAATATCCTTGTGGACTGTCGGCACGTTTATCTTACGCCTATACACACGAGAATATAAAGAAAGGGCAACCTGTCATTTCAAGTACTCGCCCGCATACGGCTACTGTCCGTCTTGAGTATGACAAGCATTGGAAGAACTATGCGTTTAATGTTGCTTTGAACGGACGCTTTCTGTCCAAGGTGAATACAGAGGAATATACTTCGAACACTTCTTATGAAGAAACTGAGAAGGTGACCTATCCGGCGTATACAATGTGGAAGCTTACGTTGTCTCAGAAAGTATGGAAAGGTGTTGATATGACTTTGGCGGTAGACAACCTGTTTAATTATGTCCCTTTCCGTTATTATAATAATTCGCCTGCTACTAAAGGAACAACTTTTTCAGCCGGTTTGTCATTGGATATAGAACAATTGTTCAAATGAAATTTGGCTGCTAATACTAAATAAACTATGTGATTTAAATAAAGATATGAAGAAGAAACAATTATTGATTGGCGGAGGGATAGCAGTCATCTTGCTGCTTTTGTTTGGTGTATGGAATCTTTGGTTCAGTGCAACTAAAGTGGCTTTCATCAACTATCAGGTAATCAGTTTAGGGCAGATATCTAAAGCTAATGACAACTCATTTATTAAAATCAGTGAACTGAGCACAGATGATCTGAACCGATTGACCGGTTATGATATGGTATTTATCAATGCCATGGGATTAAGGATTACTGAAGAGCAACGGGCGCAAATACAAAAAGCAGCCGATGGTGGTCTGCCGGTATTGACTACTGCCGCTACCAATCCTGCAAACAAGATTATTTCATTGGATTCCATCCAAGCGGATACATTGAAACATTATCTGTCTAATGGAGGACGTCGTAACTATCGCAGTATGCTGAATTATGTGCGTGTGCATATTGATAAAAAACTATTCTCTGTGTCTGAACCGGAAGCCGTAATGAAACGTGCCGATGATGTGCTTTATCACATGGATCCAAAGAAACCCGAAGACGAAGAGTTGGGTTTCAATACGGTAGCCGGATACAATACTTTTCTGCAACATAACGGCTTGTGGAAAGAGAATGCTCCGCGTATTATTGTGACCGGTCCGATGGGTGAACCTTCCGGGCTTATTGCTAAATTGGAGGAAACTGGCAATATGGTTTATCCTATACGTTCCATGCGTTCTTTTATTCAGAACCATGGAATTGATTCTGTCCGTCCGTCTGCTATTATCAATATGGCGCATGGACGTATGGGTGAACCTATTGTAGATTATCTGGCGAAACAGAATATACCGCTTTTCTCTCCATTGAATGTAAATCGCTTGGTAGAGGAGTGGGAGAGGGACAAGATGGGGATGAATGGCGGCTTTATGTCACAAAGTATTGTTACTCCCGAGATAGATGGAGCTATTCGTCCGTTCGCTCTTTTTGGACATTATAAGGATGAGGAGGGTTTGCAACACGCTTATGCTATTCCAGAACGCTTGGAAACTTTTGTAGAAACAGTTAATAACTATATTGCTCTGCAGCGTAAACCCAATAGTGAGAAACGCGTTGCTATTTATTATTATAAAGGTCCTGGTCAGAATGCACTGACTGCGGGTGGTATGGAAGTGGTTCCTTCACTTTATAACTTGTTGCAGCGTATGAAACGCGAGGGCTACAAGGTGGACGGTTTGCCTACCTCTTCGAAAGAATTGGAACAGATGATACAATCTCAAGGAGCCGTATTTGGTTCGTATGCCGAAGGAGCTTTTGATCGGTTTATGGAAACCGGCAAGCCCGAACTCATAACAAAAGAACAATATGAGAGTTGGATAAAGAAATCCATTCGTCCTGAAATGTATGCCGAAGTAATAGCTGCCAATGGTGAATTTCCCGGAGCATATATGACTACTTCCGACGGCCGTTTAGGAGTAGCTCGTTTGCAATTTGGAAATGTGGTGCTCTTGCCACAGAATGCGGCCGGTAGTGGGGATAATGCATTTAAAGTAGTACATGGAACCAATGCAGCTCCTCCACATACTTATATTGCTTCTTATCTGTGGACACAATTCGGATTTAAAGCTGATGCGTTGATTCATTTCGGTACTCATGGCAGTTTAGAGTTCACTCCGCGCAAACAAGTTGCTTTGTGCAGCAATGACTGGTCCGACCGTCTGGTAGGTGCATTACCTCATTTTTATATTTATTCCATCGGCAATGTAGGTGAAGGGATGATTGCTAAGCGTCGTTCATATGCGGGATTGCAATCTTATCTTACTCCACCTTTTATGGAAAGTAGTGTCCGCACCATTTATCGTGAACTGACTGAGGCTGTCAAAACATACAATAATTTACTTCCGGCCGATGGGCAGGCTGTACTGTCTACCGGAAATAAAGACGCTTTGAACCGTGCTTCATTGGCGGTAAAGAAACTCACGGTGAAACTGGGCATCCATCGTGAATTGGAATTGGATAGTCTTCTTACTGTTCCTTATGCCGAGGAAGATATTCAGCGTATAGAAAATTTTGCAGAGGAACTGGCAAATGAGAAGATTACAGGTCAGCTGTATACGATGGGGATTCCTTATGAACCCATTCGTATTACTTCCAGTGTGTATGCTATGGCTACCGAGCCGATAGCCTATAGTCTGTTGGCATTAGATAAACTACGTAATCGTGCGGACGGACAGGTAGAGAAACATCGCACTCTTTTTACTCAGCGTTATTTAGAACCTGCACGTGATTTGGTCACTCGTCTGTTGGCTGATCCATCGTTGGCTTCTGATGAATTGATTTGCCGTATTACTGGCATTACTTCCGATGAACTTGCTAAAGCACATGAAATCAATAAATCCCGTAATACTTCTCAAGGCATGATGGCCATGATGATGGCATTAGCTGAAGAAGCTCCGGCTGAGGCTAAAACACATGCTGATATGAGCAGTGGAATAATGCAGGCTGACCAAAGCGGATGTTCGAAAAGGAATAGCATATCCGGGTCTATGAAAGAGAAAATGAAGGAAATAGCGAAAGGTATGAATCCTGAGAAAGCTATGGAACTTGCAAAAAAAATGGGTGCAAGCCCTGAAGCTTTAAAGAAAATGGAAACAGGAATGTACAAGAGCCGTGCTGTAGGTATGAATACACTGGCCAAAGATACGGTTACAATGAAAACAACTTCTCGAGGAAAACGTGAAAAAGCGGATAGTGATAAATTCGGAGGCATGGAAGCGATGATGAAAGCTATGATGTCCAAGAAAAAAGAATATTCTAAAGAGGAGATGAATTTTGCTTTGGCTGTCGTGGAAGTAGAACGTACCTTGAAGAATGTGGGCAATTATAAGAGTGCTCTTTTGGAAAGTCCGGAAAGAGAATTGACCTCTATGGTGAATGCGTTGAACGGAGGATATACGCAGCCTTCACCGGGTGGTGATCCCATCGCCAATCCTAATACATTACCTACAGGACGAAATCTTTTCGCTATCAATGCTGAAGAAACTCCGTCGGAATCTGCATGGGAAAAAGGAAAACAATTGGCTGACAACACTATCGAAATGTATCGCCGTCGTCATAATGACTCTGTTCCTCGTAAAGTAAGTTATACATTATGGAGTGGAGAATTTATAGAAACCGGCGGTGCTACTATTGCACAGGTGCTTTATATGCTGGGTGTAGAGCCTGTTCGTGATACGTTTGGGCGTGTGACGGATCTTCGTCTGATTCCTTCTGCTGAATTAGGCCGTCCTCGTATTGATGTGGTAGTGCAGACTAGCGGGCAGCTGCGAGATATTGCCGCTTCACGTCTGTTTCTTATTAATCGTGCCGTAGAGATGGCAGCCAATGCTAGAGAAGATCAATTTGAAAATCAAGTAGCAGCAGGTGTTGTGGAAGCTGAACGTGTATTAATAGAAAAAGGTCTGACTCCAAAAGAGGCCCGTGAAATGTCTACTTTCCGTGTGTTCGGAGGAGTGAATGGTAATTATGGTACGGGTATACAAAGTATGGTGCAATCTGGTGACCGTTGGGAAAGTGAAAAGGAAATCGCCGATGTTTATTTGAATAATATGGGTGCTTTTTATGGTAGTGAAAAGAATTGGGAAACTGTTCGCCAATTTGCTTTGGAAGCTGCTTTGACACGTACGGATGCGGTTATTCAGCCACGTCAAAGCAATACATGGGGTGCATTAAGTCTGGATCATGTGTATGAGTTTATGGGAGGTATGAATCTTGCTGTCCGTAATGTGACCGGTAAAGATCCTGATGCGTATCTGAGCGACTATCGTAACCGTAACAATGCCCGTATGCAAGAGGTGAAAGAAGCTATTGGTATAGAGAGCCGTACCACAATATTCAATCCTACTTATATTAAGGAAAAAATGAAAGGGGAGGCTGGCGCAGCTAATACTTTTGCTGAGATTGTGCAAAATACGTATGGTTGGAATGTCATGAAACCTCAGGCTGTTGATAAGGAAATGTGGAATGAGATATATGATGTGTATGTAAAGGATAAATTTAACTTGGGAGTGCAGGATTATTTTGAAAAGCAGAACCCTGCCGCTTTGGAAGAAATGACTGCGGTAATGATGGAAACTATCCGTAAAGGAATGTGGCAGGCTAGCGGGCAACAGATAGCGGATATTGCCAAACTACATACCGATTTGGTGAATAAATATAAACCGTCTTGTTCTGGTTTTGTTTGTGATAATGCCAAATTACGTCAGTTCATAGCTTCTAAAACGGATGCACAGACTGCATCCCGGTATAAGGAAAACATCAGTCAGATACGTGAAGTTGCTGCTTCAAAAGAGCAAAAGGGTATGGTGATGAAAAAAGAAGAGATGAATACAGTCGGTACGGAACAACAGACGAATACGGTAAGCAATACTGTTGTTTGTGTTGTAGTGGTGGCTGCTGTTCTTGTTTTAATTGTATTGGTGCGTTGTCGCCGTAAAAAAATGCAGGAATAACAGGCTATGGAAACAGTTGTAGTTGTTCTTATGATATTGGTCTGTTTCAATTTTATGATGAAACAGACATTTCGTAAACGAGGATCGGTTGCAGCAATAGCTGTTGTAGCCACCCTCTTTGTGGGACTGATGTGGCCATATGCTATTCAGCAGTCTAAGACACAGATTGCTGATTGGTTGGCAAATGTCCAATTGATGCTTGACACTTCGGTGGTGCTTACAGTGGAAGTTGCCTTACAGATGGCTTTTTGTATGTTGGCTGTTCATGTGCTTACTACAGGGCCTGTTAAGAAACGTACTCTTTTGGCTTACCGTGCTTTACGTTGGTTTCCGGGGATTTTGATATTTCCTGTCTTGTTTAGCGGATTAGTATATCTTATCTTCTCTTTTTCGGGTGTTTCCTTTTCTCTTGTCGCATGGAGTATGGCGGCAGGTGTATTGATATTGATTTCTGCAGGCACATTGTTTCTTCGTTATCTTTTGCCGGAAAAGGAATTACGGTTGGAGCTATTGTTCCTCACTAATGCATTGACCGCCATATTGGGAATTATTGCTACTGTAAATGGTCGTACCGCCGTAACAGGTGTAAGCGAGGTGGATTGGGGGGCATTGACCGGCTTGATAATTATGCTGGCAGGTGGAGGGCTCATTGGATTGGTTATATATAAATATAGACGAATAAAAACAAACATTTAAAACTTATTGACATTATGAATCTTATATCAGACATTCTGTTTTGGATTTCGAACGGACTTTTAGTCCCTGTTGTTGTATTGCTTATTATTCTTTTCATCCGTTCGCTATTATTGATAGGCAGTTTTTTCGGGCAGTATCTGGCTATTCGGCGTACGGATGCGTTGTTGCGTCAACAGCTTGATACACTGACTATAGATACTTTGCCCGAATTGGAAGGCAAACTTCCTGTGAAGTCGAACTCGTTGGTCATTGCGTATATCCGTCGGGTGTTGGAGACAAAAGACCGTCCGGCACATGTGCAGCGCCTGTTGGCTGATTTTGAAATTACTGCTGATAAGGATTTGGCTATTTCAAAAACATTGACCAAGATGGGACCGATGCTTGGATTGATGGGTACATTGATTCCAATGGGACCTGCTTTGGTGGGACTTTCTACTGGTGATATCGCTTCTATGGCGTATAATATGCAGGTCGCTTTTGCTACGACTGTAGTTGGTCTGTTTTCTAGTGCTATCGGTTTCATAACCCAGCAGGTGAAGCAACGCTGGTATTTACAGGATATGACTAATCTGGAATTCCTTTCTGAATTGCTCACTGAAAAACGTACAGCTTGAGATGAAACGTAATTTATTAAGAAAAGAGGAGGATAGTGACCCGATGAGCGTGGTCAGCAATCTGTTTGATGTGGCGATGGTGTTTGCTGTAGCGTTAATGGTGGCCTTGGTTACCCGTTATAATATGACTGAAATGTTTAGTCAGGAAGATTTTACGATGGTGAAGAATCCGGGTAAGGAAAACATGGAAATCATAACCAAGGAAGGGCAGAAGATTAACCGTTATACCCCTTCTGAGGATCAGGATGTCAAAAGCGGCAAGAAAGGAAAAAAGGTGGGTATTGCCTATGAATTGGATAATGGAGAAATCATTTATGTACCCGAAGAATAAACTTGTATAAAGGAAAGGGAGGATAAAGTTAAAACTAGAACTTGCCATTTTATATAGCCGAACAGAATTTATTTGAGAAATATAGGGCAAATAAAGTAACTTGACTTCGTGAGCCAAGTAAGTTAAGTGAAAGTGTCAAGTAAGTTAAGTTACTTGCCCAATGCACTTAAGTTACTTTTGAAGCTATCGGGGATTCATCCATCCTATTTCCCACAAATTAATTCTGTTCGGCTTTTAGTTTGAAGTACCTTTATTACATACATATGTGTGGTCCGATATATATATGTATGTAATAAAGGTATTTTCCCTTTTTCTAGTATCGGTTGATAACTTTTTTTGCTTTGTTTACGGCAGTGGTAGGAGAAATCTTATCCATGCTTGATTCATCAAACATTTTCAAGGTTTTGTCTATATTCTTAATAGCTCCTTTATTGCCTTTTTCTTCAAATTCTTCTTTCAGAATGCGTACTTTCTCAAAAAATTGTATTCCTTCTGTCAGGCGTTCCAGCCGGATGGATGAACGGGCGCCCGGATAAATCATATATGTGTCTCCGGCAGCCCAAGCTGTGAAACGGCTGTCTTGTAGGGGATTTTTCACCCAGCTGTTTAAAGCCCAACGAAGATATCCGTCCAGATTTTCTTTCGCACTATGCCATGCCAGCCATTCAGCTTCGGCAGGTTCGCTGAAAGTGAAAGTGTTGGGGCGGGGCTCTGTGCAGCAGGTATAATAAGTAGTTACTTTGCCTGCCTTCCGGCGCACTTCAATCTCTTCGGGAGTAAATTTCTCGACAATGGTGATACAATAGTCATTCAGATCATCCAATAGTTCTTTGTGATAAGTTCCTGCCAAAGAAACTTTAAAGTCTTTATCAGCCTTACGGATCACTTTCAGTGTTTCCTGCATGTCCTTCATCGGGCGTTCGTCCATCGCAATGTGAGTGATATCGAACCAGCCTTTTGCTTTCAGATGCTTTGAGAAATCTTGCAGCATATTCATCCAAAATTCTTCATAAGCAACTTCACCCGGTTTGGCGTCCAGAAATTTGAAAGAGTTGCTGGCCTGATCAAAATATTGGAAAGAAAGGCGCCAGGGAACCATAGAATAGCAACTGATTTGTTTTTTGACACCAAGATCCATCATAAATTCCACCCACTTGTCGAATACGGTATAGTCAAAATACCAGGTTCCATCCGCTTTTTTCAACCAAGTGACCATGCTTTCAAAAGCGTCATAGGTCTGTCCGTTCCAAGGCTTGTGCATAATGGAGGCTGTGATTACCTTACCACCTGCATCGGCATACAGTTTCATCAATGGGCGCATCAAATCGAAATGTTTTTTGCTGAACGGTTCCACATTGTAGTAACGGGATACTGCATAAGGGTTCTGCCATAAATCCAGATGGAAAGCCCATTCGGAAGGAGGAGGCAGAGTACGGTTCTTCACTTGGAGGTTCAGTTTTAATTCAGACAAGGTGATACCGTCGGCTTTCACTGTGACGGTTCCTGTGTATTTCCCGGCTTTAGTGCCCTGAGGGATGTTTACGCTGATCCATCCCCCTTGGGTGGAGTTGGCGGGAAGGGTTAGAGTAGGAGTGATATGGTCTATTACATCTGCTACTAAAGTTGAGTCAAAATCAGCACTGTTTCGATAGCCACATGCGCCCAAACCGTCTTTGTTCAGTTCATCGGTTATAACGTAACGGACAAAGCCTGTTCGGATATTCTCTTTACTGATGGTTGCACTGCCTGAGGTTAAATCGCTGACCATGAAAGTCAAGTCATTCAGCGCTTTGGGAGTCCATACTACCAGTTGGGCTGAAATTTTCTCACCTTTCCATGCAGTAAGATTCATACTTTTCTGCGCACTATGGATGGGAGCCGGTTCCTCTTTCTTATAGCGGATGTCTGTGCTTCCCCAGCTGATTTGTGGAGCTGTAACTTTCGCCCATAAAGCGGGGTTGGTGGCAATAGGATTGGCTGCTTCCTGATAATATTCGGAAGTTTGGGCGTTCATACATACTGTTGACAACAGGAGAGCGCCTAGAAATAGGAGTTTTTTCATAGGTTATATAATAGTTAGTTGAAGTTACAAAGGTAACTCAGGGAGAGTTAATTTCCAAATAGGAACGGTGGAGTTTGCATAATTGCATAGGAATATTTATTTTTGACGAGTTATAATAATAAGGAAGATAGAGATGAAAAGAATGGTAAATGTGCTTTTTGCTGGTGTACTGGCTATGACTGTACTGTCCTGTGGCGAAGAGAAAAAAGGATATACTCTGAATGGAGAAATATCGGATGTTAAAGATGGAATGGTGTATCTGAAAAAATATCAGGATAAATCGTTCATAGCTGTGGATTCGGCTGTGATTACTGACGGTACTTTCAAATTTGAAGGTGTTTGTACTGAGCCATTGGCTTATGGGCTGACTACGTTCAGGGATAGCAAACGTCCGTTGGTATTCTTTTTAGATAACGAAAAGATGCAGTTGAAGATGAATGAATCAGAAAAGATACTGACTGTGACAGGTTCTGCCATTAATGATCTGTATGCACAAAATGCTCCTTTGACTCGTCAGGATGGATATAGCATAGATAGTCTGGTTGCTGTTCACCCGGCATCTGCTGTTACCCCTTATTTCATAGTGAAGGATTTCGCTTATAAGTTGAATTTGGAAGAAATGAAGGCATTGCGTGCCAAACTGGATGCTTCATTGGATGAAACCATGTATGTCAGTCAAATAGATGGCTTTATCAAGCGGATGGAAGATATTCAGGTCGGTGCTGTGGCTCCGGATTTTACATTGCCCGATGTAGACGGTAATCCTGTCACATTATCCGGTTTGAGAGGAAAATATGTACTGATTGATTTTTGGGCTTCCTGGTGTCCTGATTGTCGCAAGGAAAATCCGAATATTGTTGCTGCTTGGAATAAATACAAGGATAAGAATTTTACTATTTTAGGAGTTTCTTTGGATCGTAAGAAAGAACCTTGGTTGGCCGCTATTGAGAAAGATCAATTGGCATGGACTCATGTTTCAGACTTGAAGGACTGGAAATCGGATGCAGCCGTGCAGTATGCTATTCGTTGGATTCCTATGAATTTCTTGTTGGACCCCAATGGGGTGATCTTGGCTGTAGGATTGGAAGGGGAGGCTTTGCAACAAAAGCTGGATGAGGTTTTGAAATAACAAGTTTGCTGTAAGATTATGAAAATAGGGACATTCATTAAATATTACAAAATCAGCCAACTAATTCATACACAAAGTA
>OGLN01000849.1_pt1 | contig 23785 bp, 18 predicted proteins | sample 1572641 | NCBI WGS metagenome assembly OGLN01 (sample SAMEA2581903, study PRJEB24529) | metagenome | biome: Human gut stool | place: China | collected 2011
AGTCCGTCGTTTATAGACAAACTTACTGCTAATTTTCGTAGAATATCTTATATCCAGTATCGTCCGTTTAAATCAAATCTGAGCGCGGCAAACCCGAATTTATTGCCAAGAGTAAAGGGATGTGCTAGAATAGCGTCAAAGCATAACAATCTAATACATATTTATCATATTCTGTGGTGAACTGACACAGAAAGCAAGTTAATTCAAATGTCATAGAATCATGCTTTTAAAATCACAAAACAAATGAATATTTAAGAATGCTAGGACAATGGGGAAGTCGGTTTGTATTCGGAAATGGAGGAAGTGTATTGGGAGAAACACCAGAAAAGATTCAGTGGCACCCTGCATTCTATGCAGCAACTGAATTGGAACTACAGGAAGATATTGAACATTTGGAGTTCACGAGGGAATATAATCTCAGCAAAGAACCGATCCGGATTGATCTTCTGATTATTAAAGAACCGAATAGAGGAATGAAAATTAAAAACGAGATTGGTCATATTATGCGACAATATAATGTGATCGAGTATAAGAGTCCGGAGGATAATCTGACGATTGACGATTTTTACAAGACGATTGGATATGCTTGTCTTTACAAGGGGTATGGAAAACATGTTGATCAGATACCGATTGAGGAACTTACAGTTTCAATATTCAGGGAGTCCTATCCGAGAAAATTGTTTTTGACATTGGCGCAGCAAGGGCATAAAATAGAAGAAAAATACGCAGGAATCTATTATATTTGTAATCTTCCGTTCCCTGTTCAGATAGTTGTAATGAAGCAATTGAGGCGGGAAGGACATAAAAGTCTTAAAGTATTGTCTGCGAAAGCTAAAAAAGAAGATGTTAAGGGATTTTTAAAGGAGACGGAAGAACTATGCAGTCCAAGAGAAAAGCAAAATGTTGATGCAGTGTTACAGGCAAGTGTACGTGCTAATTATGAACTGTATGAAGAGATCAGGAGGGAGTCAACGATGTGCGAAGCATTAAGAGAATTGATGAAAGATGAAATCGAGAAAGATGTAAATGCAGCCAAGAAGATTGCAATAAAGGAAGGCAGAGAACAAGGTATAGCGGAAGGAAGAGCAAAAGGTATAGCAGAAGGAAGAGCAGAAGGTGAGGCTAATATTATTCGAATTATGAACAAGAATGGACTTTCACCAGAATTGATCGCTACTTCGACGGGAAAAAGCATTGAGGACGTGAACTTGATCCTCGAAGGAAGAGAACTGGAGTTAGTATAATACAATATGAGACAAGCCGTGGAAACACGGCTTGTTTTATGAATGAAAACGAAACGTCATAAGCGCAAAGACGTGAGAAAAAAGAGAACAGGGAGAGAATCATGGCTTTAATTTTTTTTGATATAGATGGAACTTTATGGGATGAAAACATGCAGATCCCGGATGGAACAATTGAGACCTTAAAGCAGGTACAGCAGAATGGTCACAAGATTTTCCTGTGCAGCGGGCGGGCACGCGGCAACATCCGTGATAAGAAGCTTCTGGATGTGGGATTTGATGGAATACTGGCGGCGTGTGGTAATCATGTGGAACTGGATGGGAAAATTGTGTATGAGAATATTTTGTCATCGGAGCTGACGGAGAAGGTGATCCGAATACTGAAGGAATGTCATATGCCGGTGGTGCTCGAGGGACCGGACTACCATTGGATTGATGAGCATGGGTTCGAGGATGATCCGTATGTGATCTATTTATTCGAAGAGATGGGACGAAGTGCCAGAATTTTAAGGGAATATACACCGGACATCCGGATCAACAAGTTTTCTGCGGATGTGCTTCCGGATACCGATTATGACCGGATTAAGGTAGAACTTGGGAATGACTTTGATTTTCTTGAACATGAAGGAAATGTTGTGGAGTGTGTGCCGAAGGGAACGTCCAAGGCGACCGGAATCGAGTGGCTTTGTAAGTATCTTGGAGTGTCGCGTGAGGAGACATATGCAATCGGTGACAGTGTGAATGATCTGGACATGCTTGCATATGTGGGTCATGGTATCGCGATGGGAAATGCGACGCAGCCACCGAAGGAGGCAGCAGAGTTTGTTACCACTGATATCCATGAGGATGGAATCCGCAACGCGATGCTGCATTACCATTTGATATAGTTTTACACCCACAGCCGGGAACTGTCCGCCTGTGAGCGGAGCAAAACTTATCAAAGGAGACAAAGGAAGAATTTACAAAATGCAGGGGAAATACAACGAGAGGAAGTTGGAAAAGTGAAAAGAACAAAGATCTTATGTTCAGTACTTGCTGCAACCATGTTGTTGCAAGTGCAGCCGGTTTATGCAGCACAGAAACCGCTGCAGGAAGAAATTCATTTGCAAAAAGAAAATCTGCAGGAAGCTGCGGATCAAAACGGCACGGATCAAAATGGCACAAATCAAAATGGAGCAAATCAAAATGGCGCGGATCAGAATGGCACAAATCAGGACGGCACAAATCAGGATGGCACGAATCAGAATGGCACAGATCAGGATGGCATGAATCAGGATGGTGCGGATCAGCCCGTCCCGATTCCGTCAAAGATTACCGGACTTCGTACAACGTCACAAACTCAGACAAAAGTTAAAATCGAGTGGAATGCATGTGAGAACGCCGCCGCCTATACGATCTACCGTAAGCAGGGGAGCGGAGCATACCATGAGCTTGCGACGGCAGAGAAGCCTTCCTATACCGATAAGAAAATCAAGGAAGGAAAGAACTATCATTACAAAATCGTTGCATACAATACCCTCAATCAGGAGGGAGAGGCAGCAACGATCGCCTTTTCCAATGCGGCAATCGTAAAGATCGCATCGCAAAAGTATACCTATGCGCAGATGAAGCAGCAGATGAAAATGTTGAAAAACAAATACAGCGATTATTGTGAAATGACGGAGATCGGTTCATCGGTGAAGGGGCACAGCCTCTACGATTTTACCATCGGCAGCCCGGATGCGGATTCTTCGGTTCTGGTTGTGGGAACGATGCATGCCCGCGAGTATATCTGTGCGACAGTGCTGATGCAGGAAATTGAGTATTACCTGAGTAATTACAATTGTATGATCGGCGGCATGAAGCCGGCGGATGTCTTGGAAAACACACAGATTCACTATGTAGTGATGGCCAATCCGGATGGTGTCGAAATCTCGCAGAAATCTTATGCAAGATGGAAATCCAATGCGCGGGGCGTCGATCTGAACCGCAACTTCCCGACTAAGAAATTTGTGTCCGGCGGCACAAAGGGGGCAGAAGGCTATTCGGGGAAAAAGGCGTTGAGTGAGCCGGAATCGCGGGCTATCGCTGTGCTCACGGTGAAGTTAAAAACGAAACAGAAGCTGCAGGGCGTGATCAATTATCATGCGATGGGGCGGATTATATACGGAAGCTGTTCATCAAAGAAAATCGCGAAAGATACAAAAACCATGTATCAGATCGCAAAAAGGGAAACGAATTATATAGCGGCACCGGAGTCCTCAAAGACGAAATCTCCGGGAGGACAGTACCGGGAATATGTGATGTATCTGCTTGGGATTCCGTCGATTACGATCGAAGTCGGAAAGACCTGGGCGCCTTGTTTTTACTATGAATATAAGACAGAATTTTTAAAAAACAAGAATGTTGTTTTAAAGATCACGAAAGCGATTTCTTAAATTGATTAAAAAACGCTCCGCGGGGATGCACAGCTTACGGAAATGAAGTTTATGCCTGAGCGTACCGCTCGCGCGCGAAAGCGTGCGGCAAGCGCACACTTTATTTGAGACAAGTTGAAATAAATTGCACAAAAAAGTACAAATTGAGGTTTACACTATTGCATTATGTTGTTGAAAAAATTATAATAGTTGTTATGCAATAGAGAAACCTGCGTGTGTATAGGCAGGTCATCAGGTCTTGTATGGTGACCTGATATACATGTTAGGGGGAAACATGGATAACTTAGTGGGGGGAAGCCGAAAGAAGCGATTGGGCGATCTGCTTGTGGATGCCGGGGTCATTACACAGGATCAACTGATGCAGGCTTTACAGATACAGAAAACCGAAAAAAAAGGATATCGTCTCGGTGTCGTGTTGATTGATCTGGGCATGACCGATGAGAAACAGATCATGGATGCACTGAAAATGCAGCTGAAGATCGAGAGCATTGATTTATCGACGATCCGAATCCCGGAAGAGATCATCAGACTGGTCGAAGAGTCCGTTCTTCGAAAGTATATGCTGATCCCTTTTCAGTTTAATGAGAAGAATCCGAATCTCCTTAAAGTAGCGATGAGCGATCCGCTGGATATCCGTGCGATGGACGATATTTCGATCATCACGGGCTGCCAGGTGGAACGGTATGTGGCCGCGACAAGTGATATTGCTGCGGCGATCGACCGGTATTACGGCAACGCGGAAGCGCTCCGAGTGGCGGAACAGTACACAAGAGAGCGTGAGGAGCAGGCCAAGGCAAAGGCGGCAGTCGAACCGGGGAGCGGCGAAGAAAGCAGCGTGCAGCAGGCACCGATCGTTAAGCTTCTCGCGCAGATCATCGAACAGGCAGTCCATAAACGAGCCAGCGATATCCATATTGAACCGATGGAAAATCAGGTACGCATCCGGTTCCGTGTCGATGGAGTGCTGCATGAAGCGATGCGGCACGATATCGGTCTGCATGCGGCTTTGATCGCACGAATCAAGATCGTCAGCGGACTTGATATATCCGAGAAGCGCCGTCCGCAGGACGGACGAGCGACAAGTATTGTCGACAGACAGGAGTACGATATCCGAGTATCCATTCTCCCGACGGTTTACGGTGAGAAAGTCGTTATGCGACTTGCGCAGAAGAAGGCGCTTACCATGGATAAAAGGGATTTAGGCTTCCCGGATGACGAATTGGAAAAATTCAATCGTATCCTAAGCCATCCGAACGGTCTGATTCTGGTAACGGGACCGACCGGAAGCGGTAAGTCCACCACGCTTTATACAGCACTCAGTGAGCTGAACGTGGAAGGTGTCAATATTATCACGGTTGAGGATCCGGTTGAGGCCAATCTAAACGGTGTCAATCAGGTGCAGGTAAACGAGAAGGCGGGGCTGACCTTCGGCAGCGCGCTTCGTTCGATTCTGCGTCAGGATCCGGATATCATTATGATCGGAGAGATCCGAGATCAGGAGACGGCGGAGATCGCGGTCAAGGCATCGATCACCGGCCATCTGGTTGTCAGTACCTTACATACCAACAGTTCTGCCAACACAATCACGCGTCTGGCGGATATGGGAGTGGAAAATTATCTGATCGCAGACTCTGTGGTCGGTGTAATCGCGCAGCGTCTGGTACGGCGCGTCTGTCCGGCGTGCGGCGTTGTAAGGGACGCAACAGAAGAAGAGAAAAAAACGCTTGGCTTTGCAGGCAGTCCGAAACGCATCCAGGTGCGCACACCGGGGCACAAAGAGTGCGTCCGCTGCGGCGGAACCGGATATTTCGGACGAATCGGTGTCTATGAGATCATGCCGATTACCTCCGATTTAAGACAGGCGATCAACAGGGGTGAGAATGCGGACGTGTTGGAGGAGATTGCACGAAAGCATGGAATGAAAACGCTTCGTATGAGTGCAGTGGAGTATGCACTCAGGGGAATTACCACAGTCGAGGAAGTGCGGCGGGTAGCTTACGAAGAGGATGATGAATAAAGGGGTTTTTAAAAATGGAATTATCAATGCACACACTTCTTTCTATCGCAAAAGAGAATCATGCATCCGATGTACATATCACAGTAGGAGTCAGACCCAAATGCCGAATCAGCGGCACGCTCTATGAGATGGATGGATTCGAGCGGCTGACACCGGCGATGACGCAGCAACTGGTGGAGTCGATGTTTGGCCCAAAGCAGAAACAGACCATGGAAGAGGTCGGCGAAGTCGATTTCGCATATTCCGATCCGAGTATCGGCCGTTTCCGTGTGAATGCCTTTCATCAGAGAGGTTCCTATGCGGCAGTGCTGCGTATTGTGGCAAGTGACATCCCGGCGCCGGATCAGCTTGGGGTACCGGAGTCTGTCTTAGGGCTTACCAAGAAAAAGAGAGGACTGGTTCTGGTAACGGGACCGACTGGAAGCGGTAAGTCAACGACACTGGCATCCCTCATCGATGTCATCAACAAGGAACGAAACGAACATATCATTACACTAGAAGACCCAATCGAGTATTTACATAAACATATTCGGTCGATTGTAAACCAGCGAGAGATCGGACTGGATACGGATTCGTACGGCAACGCGCTTCGTGCGGCTCTCCGTGAGGATCCGGATATCATTCTGGTGGGCGAGATGCGAGACTTTGACACGATCTCCACGGCGATTACCGCGGCAGAGACCGGCCATCTGGTATTCTCGACCCTGCATACGATCGGTGCGGCACCGACGATCGAGCGTATCGTCGATGTATTCCCGCCACATCAGCAGAACCAGATCCGTTCGCAGCTTGCATCGGTTCTGGAGGCGGTCATCTCGCAGCAGCTTCTGCCGACCATCGATGGCAAAGGCAGAGTGGCGGCGTTCGAGGTCATGCTCGGGACACCGGCGATCAAGAATCTGATCCGCGAGGACAAAGCGCACCAGATCCCATCGATCATGCAGACGAGCAAAAAGCTTGGCATGCAGACGATGGACGAGTCACTTTTCAATCTGTACTTAAAGCACAGGATCGATGGCGCCAATGCCGTCGAGTATGCACAGGATACCGCTGCGATGCAGCAGAAACTGTATTAGGAGGCGGATATGACAAGTTACAAGTATGAGATCGTAGGACCGGACGGTAAACCGAAATCCGGCACGATCGAAGCGCAGAATATCGAGATCGCGACCGCGGAACTGAAGGCGGGCGGCAGTACGATCGTATCCATCGCGCGGGCGAATGCATTCAATAAAGATCTGGAAATCCATATCGGAAAAGCGGTCAGCGTCCGCGAACTTTCCGTCTTCTGCCGGCAGTTTGAGAGTGTGTTAAACGCCGGCGTAACTGTGATCGAAGCCTTAAACATGCTTTCGGAGCAGACGGAAAACAAGCAGTTTGCCGCGGCAATCGCGGATGTGCGCGATTCCGTGCAGAAAGGGGATTCCCTTGCGATGGCGATGTCCCAGTATCCGAAGATTTTTCCGGAGCTGATGGTGCATATGGTTGCAGCGGGAGAGGCATCCGGAAGCATCGATAAAGCCTTCGACCGGATCGGCGGACAGTTTGAAAAGGAAGCCCACCTGAAGGGACTGATCGTGAAATCGGCGATCTATCCGGTCATCCTGATCGTTGTCATCATTGCGATCGTTGCGATCATGATGATCAAGATCGTGCCGACCTTTACGGCGCAGTTTGATGAAGTCGGTGGCACGCTTCCGGGCATCACGCGTGCGGTCATGGGCATCAGTGATTTTTTTGTACATAAATGGTTTCTGATGGTTGTCATCGTCGTGGGCATTGTGCTCTTTGTTAAGTCGTTTAAGAAGACGGAGCACGGAGCAATCCTCTGGGGAAGGCTGATGCTTAAGCTTCCGATGATCGGAAGCCTCAATATCAAGACGGCGAGCGCCAGCATGACGCGTACGTTATCGACCCTTATGGGCTCCGGTATCCAGCTGGTCGATGCGTTAGAGCTTGTCACCGGCATGATGAAAAATCAGGTGGTCAAGACGGCGCTCAAGGAAGCGCAGGAAGAAGTCAGCCGGGGCATTCCGCTTTCCAAACCGCTGGAACAATCCGGCGTCTTTCCGCCGATGGTCTATCACATGATCGAGATCGGTGAGGAAACCGGTAATATGGAGGATATGCTCGACAAGATCGCGGCGTATTACGACGAGGAGGTCGAGATGGCGACGCAGGCACTACTGGCTGCGATGGAACCACTGATTATTGTCGTTATGGCAGTGATCGTTGTGCCGATCGTACTGGCGATCATGATGCCGATGTATAGTTTGTATGACAGCATCGGAGTGTAGCGGGGGATGAGCGGGCGTTCGTATGATATGATATGATACACGAATTGCTCCGTTGTTGCACAACTTCCGCAATTCTACGCATATTCGGAATCCGTTGATTTTTCAAGAAAATCACTACTTCCTCATATGCGTTGCGAGGCAATAAAGCATAAATCTTTACCTGCAAGCAGGATCGATTTATGACTTTTTGCCTCTTGTATCGTTAGGTTATGACATGCTGCCATGGGCATGTGGTAATAAATAAAAAAGTATTTATAAGTAAAGGAGATCTAAGGTATGAAGAAGATTATGGAAATGCTTCAGAACATGAAGGCAAAAAATGAAAAGAAGGATAACAAAGGTTTCTCTCTCGTAGAGCTGATCATCGTTATCGCGATTATGGCAATTTTGGTAGGTATTGTTGGTACACAGGTAATTCCTTATATCAATAAATCTAAAGTATCTAAGGATCAGCAGGTTTTAAATAGCTTTTCTTCAGCGGCAGTAACTGCATATGCGGAAAATGCAGAAACTATGCCAACCACAGGAACTTTAACAGTTAACGTATATGGAACAAATACTGCAGATAGCCCAGAAGCAACATTGGCAGCTGCAATTCGGAAAAATACGGGATATGATGGAACTAATGGATTAGCCAATGTAAAAAAACAGTTTGCATCAGATGCAAAGACTATGACAGATGATATTGTTATTGTATTTGATATTGATGGTCATAATGTTACTACCTCAATTAAGTATTCAAATACAAGTACACCAAAGGAAAAAGTTGCTGATGTAAAGGCAACATTATAATTCGAACGATTTTAGGAGCGTTTTTAGCATGCTAACCCAACTTACGATTTTTCTTTACATTGTTATATTTTTATACGGAATCGTGATCGGCAGCTTTTTAAATGTCTGCATTTTCCGCATTCCGAAAAAGGAGAATATCGTGCGTTCTTCGCATTGTATGAGTTGTGGACGTAAGCTGGGCTGGCGTGATATGGTTCCTGTATTTTCGTACATAATGCTTCGGGGCAGATGCCGGCAATGTGGTGCTAAGATTTCCATACAGTACCCATTAATCGAGGCTCTGAATGGTGTGCTGTATGTGATCGTTTTCATGGCGAACGGCTTCACGTTCAGCAGTGTGCTGTATTGTCTCATGACATCTGCTCTGATCGTTATTACGGTCATTGATGAAAGAACGTTTCGGATACCGGTGACGTTTAATCTGTTCATCGGACTTCTCGGGATAATTATGACGGTTTATGATTACCGGCACATCGTATCGCACCTGATCGGTGCTTTCTGCGTCAGTCTGTTTTTGTATGGTCTGTATTATTTCTCCTCCGGTAAAGCAATCGGAGGCGGAGATATCAAGCTGATGGCATACGCAGGCTTGCTGCTTGGGGCTAAGAACATCCTGCTTGCATTCGTACTCGCGTGCATACTCGGATCCGTGATCCACAGCATCCGTATGAAAGTCAGCAAAAAGAATAACCTGCTCGCGATGGGACCGTACCTGTCCGCAGGAATCTTTATCGCCGCACTCTGGGGCAACCGTTTCTGGAACTGGTATCTTGGCATGATGGGAATCTATTAATGGATATTACATGATGATACGTGGTGTACCGAAAGTATTTTCGTCTCGCCACACTTGTTTTTGTAACCATGGAACGCTGAAAAATATATGAAATAGAATTGACCTCCCGTAGAAAGCAGTGGCAGTTGTATTTCATATATTTTTCCATCTACAATTTTGGAAATAAAAAGGGAGAAGAACAATGTCCAAAAAAGTAATCAGTATTGAGGCTGGAGTTCAATGGACCAAAGTCGCTTTGGTCGATTACCGCAAGAAAAATCCACCGGTACATGAGGCATTTGCCTTCCGTACGCCGGAGCATGCGGTGGAAGACGGATACATAAGAGATAAAGACAGTCTGGCGCGAGCGTTAAAAGAAGAACTTGTGCGCCGGCAGATTGTGGAAAAAGACGTTGTATTTACGTTGTCCTCTTCGAAGGTCGTTACCCGTGAAGTGATGATTCCGTATGTCAAAGACAACAAGATCAAGGGGATCATCGATGCGCAGAGCCGCGATTATTTCCCGATGGACATCAGTGGCTACACGATCAGTTACAGCAAGATGGATGTCGTTGAGGATGACGGGAAAAAACAATTAAAGCTTCTTCTGGTCGCAATCCCGGATAATCTGCTGGGCAACTATGTGTCCTTTGCCCAATTGGCAGGACTGAAGGTGGAAACCTTTGATTACATCGGCAATGGTTGCATTCAGCTGATGTGTGACAGCTTCGTAGATAACGCGATGATCATCCAGCTGGAGGAGCAGGCGACCGTTATCAGCATTTTAGAGAACAAGAAACTTGCGTTCCAGCGTGTGACACCATACGGATACGGTGCAACCATTTCCGCAGTGGTGGATCATCCGATCCTTGGAATCGATGATGAGGAGAGGGCATTTGATTTCCTGTTGGAACACAATGTCATCTTTAATAAGCCGTCGATGCCGGACAACGGAGATCCTGCGCAGCAGGCAATCGATCAGGCACAGGCGGACGAGGCGTATGAGGATCTGGCGGAGTCGCTCCGGTATCATCTGCGCATAGCCAATACGGCATTGGACTATTATCAGAACCAGGTAAAACAAGAGTTCGTCGGAAACGTCTATCTGGTCGGCGACGGATCGCGTTTTGCGGGAATCCATAAGCTTTTTGCGCAGGAGTTACCGCTTCCGCTGCAGAAGATTGATTTTGCCAAGATCATCGATCTGAGAAATCAGAATGGAGTAAATGACAAAAAGAAAGCCGGAAAGAAAGAGCATCAGGATTATACCGACCCGGTATTGGAGGAGAGCAGCAACACCAGACAGCCGCGTGCAGCCACGCCGGTCGGATTCCTTTCTGTCATCGGTGCCGCCGTGCATCCGCTTGATGCGAAACCGAAGGAGATGCAGGCGGCAGATTCCAAGAAAAATGATCTGCACACGGCATATGTACTGCTGGCGGGATCATTACTGCTTAGTCTGCTTTTGATCCTTGGATCGAGCGTGCGTCAGCTGATTGCCCATTCCGAGCATCGTAAGCTGACGGATCAGTTGGAGTCGCTTGCCTATGTGCAGCAGACCTATGACGAGAGCAGCCGCGTGCAGCAGGAGGAGCAGGTTTATGTCACAATCGATGACGCAACCAGGACAAAGAATGAATATCTTCTTCCTTTGATCGAGCAGCTGGAAGCAGAACTTCCGAGTGCAATAAAAGTAACCAGTATGCAGACGGATGACAATCTGATCACGCTGAATATGACGGCGGATCGAAAGATTACGGTTGGTCAGATGCTGCTCAATTTCCAAAATGTGACATTACTTACGGATCCTTCGATCCCATCCATGTCGGAACAGACGGATGAGGAGAGCGGAAGCAGCGAGTGGACTTATACAGTGAATGCATATTATGCAGATGTGCAGGAATCGGAGGAGCAGGCAGATGAATAAGATAAAAATTTCAGATTCGGATAAGCGGCTTTTGATCATATTCTTTGCAATCGTGATTCTGGCGTGCTCTTACTTTTTCATCTTCAATAAAGGAATGACGAAGGCGAGCGAACTTGAGGCACAGAACGAGCAGGACAGTGCCAAGGTGCAGCAGATGCAGCAGATGGAGGCTTCCCTGCCGCAGGTAAAGGAAAATATTGAGAATATGAAGCAGACGCAGGCGGACATTATTGCGAGGTATCCGTCCGATATGACAACGGAGAAGTCCATCGAGTCGCTGCAGGATTACGAAGACCACAGCAGTGATTTCCATATCACGGATATCACATTTGCGATGCGTATGCCGCTTGTGGGAGCAGTCGATACGACAGCCGCAGGCAGCAGCACCGATGAGACGGACAGCAGTGCTGACACTGCGGACGGAGCAGCCGACAGTGCGACCGGTGATACGTCTGCGACAGCGGATACCCAGAGTGCCGGGGAGAAAACAGACGATGCAGCAGCGGACGCGTCCGCAGATACCGTGGGAAATGTCGCCGGATATTATGCATCGATCGGAATCCGCTACGAAGCAAGCTACAACGGATTAAAAGAAATGATCGCATATGTTAATGCGTTTCAGGACCGCACAACGATTACGCAGTTTACGGCTGCATTTGACGATGCTACCGGAAAACTGACCGGTGAGATGACACTGAACATGTACTATATTACGAATACCGGTAAAGAGTATGTTCCTCCGGTATTTGACTTCATGCCAAAGGGTGTATCGAATATCTTCGGTAAAACGATAGAACGTTCACAGGAAGCTTTGGGGGATCCGTACTAGACGGAGCATAAAAAGACCGGAAAGGAGGCTTTCGGATGAAAAAACAAAAAAATCAAAGGGCTTTATCCAATGCCGGTTTTTCATTGCTGGAAGTCATTCTTTCGATGGCAATCCTTGCAATCCTCTCGATCCCGCTTCTGTCGTATTTTACGCAGTCCATGAAATATAATGCGAAGATGGCGGATAAGCAGCACGCATCGAATCTGGCGCAGGAAGTGATGGAAAATCTGAAAAACCAGCCGAATCTGGTGCAGAATGCGGATGCGTCCGGATTTGATGTGCCTTATCTGGAAGCTGAGAAGTATGTGAAGGCTTCCTATACGCCGGCTGCGCCGGGACCCACTGAGACCGGTGGCAGCGTGGATTACTACGGACAGGCGGATGCAATCGGCGAGAAATACGATATCCGGGTAAGTGTCAGTACGAACCAGGCAGAAAATCTAAGCAAAGTGCCGCAAGTGGATGGAATTGACGGAGCGGTTGATGTGATCGCATTGGAAAATGGGCAGCTGCAGGACGCATTAACTTATTTCTCCGCAAAAAACATGGGATATGCGGACGAACATAAGATTTCGGCTTTGAGTACGGATGCAATCTGTGCGAATCTGCACCGGACGATGTCGATTACGGTGAAATCGGATTATGTGACGGTGGAATGCTTTTACCGTTGTGATGGCGTGCCCGGAGTGGACGCGGATGATCAGTACCAATGCAGTAATTATGCGGAAGAAGACATTGAAAATGTCGAGCATATTTATCTGATGTATCAGGTTTTCCAGAATACCGATGAAATAGAACTCAGGTGCGATGTCGGCGTGGGAGTCCCGAAACTTGTGATCGTCTGTCAGAATATTGATAAGGTCAATACCGATTTTCCTTTGTACCGGTTGACAATTTCGCCGAAAAATGGTTGTTCGATGCCGGAGATCGCCTCGAATCTGGGACAGAAATCCTATGAAAATCCGGCAGTGACAAATAAGGGAGAAATCTGGCAGGATTCCTATCTGTTGAGTAATGTGAAGGCTTTGGTGGAAAAGGAACAGGGGATCCGAAAAGTAAATATTGAAGTCAGTGTATACAAAAAAGACAAGGGCGATGGAACGGATAAGGATGATTACCGCTACATTACCGTTGATTCAGCGAAAGGGGAGTAGCGATGAAAAAGAATTCTTTTCATAAAGATAATCGCGGGGCTTCCCTGCTTGCCGTTTTAATACTCATGGTGGTTGTCAGCGCGATCGCAGTGGTGATCACAAAGATCACGATCGTGAATATCCAGATGAAGGAAGTCGAGCGCGGCACGAAGAAGAATTTCTACAGTGCCGATGCAATCATGGATGATCTGCGCACCGGTGCAAGGGAGCAGGCAGAGACGGCATTGGAAAATGCGTATGCGGATGTGCTGCAGCATTATGTGGACTATACGAGCGGCGGTAAGAATGCGCAGGATGTATTTAAACAGAAATATATGAACGGTCTGGAAAATTATTTTGCCGATCCGATGAAGACCCCGGTCGACACAACCAATCATGAGGGAAACGTGGTGTACCGTGTTGCAGGATACGATACCGGAAAGGTAAAGGCGTGTATTCTGGATGGAACGCAGCAGGATTGTTTTGTTGCACCTGCAGATCCGAAGTATGAAATTGATTACGGAGCTGGCACTTTTACCTTAAAAGGTGTTCGGGTGGTTTATAAGGATGCACAGGATTACGAGACTACGATCACGACTGATCTGGTATTTTCCACACCGGATATGAATTTTTCCGGTCAGAGTCAGGTGAAGGAATTTATGAAATACGCTTTGATCGCGGATCAGCAGATCAATATCAATGCAGGCAATGTCACTGTTAACGGAAGTGCTTATGCGGGCAAGGACGGTATTCTGGCGAATAATAACGGAAGCGGTGTGATCGCCGGAAAAACGATTATTACACGTGGGGATATTGCGACAAAGGAAGGCTGTGCACTGTCGATCGGAAACGGAAATTCGTCCATCTGGGCGGAAAATATCCAGACGACCGGAAATAGTTCTTCCACGATTAACATTGACGGAACGGCTTATGTGGCAGATGATCTTGCGTTAAACGGAAGAGAGAGCAGGGTTACGTTAAAGGGACGTTATTATGGCTATAATTTCCAGAAGAATTACGGAACAGGTGATACGGTATCAACAGATGCGGATTACAGCAGTGCTATCATGATCAATGGCAAGAACAGTAATCTTGACATGAAGGGGCTCAAGTATCTGATGCTTGCGGGTCGCACATTCATTTCCCGCAAGACGGACACCAAGAACTCAGATATCCTGATGGGCGAATCGCTGGCAGCCAGAACGAACCAGCTGGCATATTATGTTCCGGCGGAGTATGTGGATACGGCGACAGGAAAGTTTTTGTATCGGGAAGCCGGAGGCACAGGAATACAAGCTTATGATGGAATGCAGGAGTACGCCACAAGAATCAATATCGCGAAGGATGACCTGGAAGCAATGCTGAATTCTGAGAGACCGCTTGTGCCGTATTACTATAGCGGTGGGGTAAATTACTATCTGAACTTTAAATCCCAGCAGGATGCAAATAAATTTTTCTCAACCTATTTTGATCAGAATTCCGGTAAGATTGCTGGTATGGCAGGCGTGTATCTGGATAAAGATGCATTGATTATCAATAATAATCTGATCATGACGCTGAACGGAGATATTATGTACCGGACGGCTTCGGATGCAGCATTTCAGGAGAAAGCGGTAACAATCCAGCCGGACAATTGGATCGATGGCACCGGATTGTTCTGGAATTTCTGTTCCAAGATGGCGGTACGCTACAAATCTCTGGAACTTGGTCTCAAGGATAATGGACAGGGTGTGACAGTAGACAATGTCCGTATCATGGGAACCGATGAGAACGGACATGAGATTGTAGATAAGGGAGTAGATCCTTTGTTTGATAAACTGATCGACCGGGCTGCGATGGTGCAGGAAATTGAAGCGCATAATACGTCATCTAATCCTGCAATCCGTGTTTACAATCCGGTTGCGGATGTCTATCTGATTGAAAATGATGCAAAAGAGTATCGGTTGAGTAATGCGATCGCGCAGGGAATTGTTGTCGCAACAGGAGATGTTGTGGTAGAGGGAAATTTTGATGGACTGATCATCTCCGGAGGCAGGGTTTCGTTCAACGATAACGCAAGCTTAAAAAGCAATAAGCTTCTTGTTACGGACCTGTTTACAGAGGATCAGAAGCGTACAACGCCTTTGTTCTCACAGTTCTTCCGGGATTGCCCGACATCGGCTGCCGCAAATATTTCGACAGGCTTTGATTTTGATTCGTATATCAGCTACGACGGCTGGAAGAAGTATTAAGGGGTGTGCCAATGAGAGAGCGAAAGTTACGAAATCAAAACGGAATTACACTGGTAGAGATTATCATTGTGATCGCGATCGTCGGAATACTGGCGAGTACTGCGGTCATGATGATTGGACATCTGCATTATGCCGACACACAGAAAGTCGTAAAGACACTGGATTCTTCACTCAATGAACTGCAGGTGAAGACGATGAGCAAGACCGGAGATTATTATATGTATGTCTATCATCTAAGTGACGGATATTATGTGCAGATATTATCGGAGAATCTGTCGGCTTTTGATGCCTCCAGATTGACAACGGATGGTAAGAAGCTGTCCAACAATACGATCTCCATCTGCCAGGATGGAGTGGAACTTCCGGAAGATGGTTATATGAAGATTGCCTATACGAAGCAGGCAACATTTGATACGACCAATACGAATGTGCAGACGATACGGATTGACGGTGTACCAGAGTACAGCATTCAGCTGGTGTATGACACCGGAAAACATTTTGTGATCTCGGGATCATAAATGGATTTTGCTGAGAAAAGTGAAAGCAAATCTCTGTGCATTGATGTGCAGAAATATGGAGTTTATCGAAACGGAAAGGAGCGGCCAGGTGCGAAAAGATCAAAATGGAATAACCTTTATCGAATTGATTATAGCGATTGCGATCTCTGCGATCATTATGGTCGCTGCAACGATGTTCTTAGGCTCTGCCCATAAAAATTATAACAATGCATCCGCGCAGATCGATCTGCAATCGGAGTCGCAGATTCTGATGGAACAGATTGGTATGTGGGTAATGGAAGGAAACCGTGTGGTACAGCTGGAGCCTGCCACCGCAGGCGTGCAGGGGATTGCAATCTACAAGATTCCGCGCAAGACATCGGTGGAGAATCCAAATGGAGCCGAAGCGGCGGAGCCTGCCAGCAAGCGGGTAATCTGGATTTCGGCAAGTGGTAAGAAGCTTTATACCAAGACGGAAGCAGTCGCGGATCCGGACAGCGATACGACGGTGATCGCGTCAGATGTTGACGAGGTGCAGCAGAATCTGATCGGAGAGTATGTGACGGCTTTTACCGGAACGGTTGATGAAGACAACCCGACCGCGGTTACGGTTTCTTTTCAGATGGAGCAGCTGAAACAAAATTACACGATACAGAATGTGTTCAAACTTAGAAATATACTTCGGTAAGTGCATACCATATATATGCTTTAGCGGGAATTAGGATAGATCCCGGATGAGAAAGGGGCGTTCGCTATGAAAAATAGTGGAGAACAACGACAAATGCATAGTCCTGTCGGAAAGACCAGGAAAAGAATTGCATCCGCAACCTGCGTGCTGGGGATGGTAATTGTATGTCTTGGAATCGTCGGATACCAGAATCAGCTGAAGGCAGACCCGCCACTCCCTGTTGTGATAAGAGGCGTCATTGATCATATTGAGCAGATTCCGGAGACGAAAAGAAATATTTATGATAAGGGAGCAACTGCAGATAAATTGGGAACGAAGCAAAATCCGTTTTTTATCTTAGAAATTGTTCCTTATGAGGAATATGCAACTTTTGGATATCATATTAGTGGATGCGAGCCGGTAGATCCAAAAATAAATTATGGTCACGCCGATGCCATGGAATTGACTAACACGATAAAGACAGCGAAAGCCATCCGAGAACAGGGTGCCCATTTTTTTGCAGATGAACCGGAATCAAAGCCGGATGCATACGATTCAGATAAGGTGCCAGTGGTAGATAGCAACTCAATGAACAAGAGTTATGAGGGCTATTATGAAATGGTGGAAGATGGACAGGGCACATTTATACAGGACGCTTCCGGTAAAATCTCAAAAGGTACGGATGCGGACAAAGACAAAAGAAATATTATCTGGCATACGGTTTGTACAACCGAAAAGCAGAATAATAAGTATACGGATGAAACGTTTAAGGATGCCAGTGAATATTATGATAAATTGAAAAAAGTGGGAGACCGTATTTATACAAAACGTGTAAGTACTTCTGAAGATCCTGCATATGTGACATATGGATATTACTATTACCAGAATAACGATAATTTTATTAAGTATTCGTTATTACAGAAGAAGGCTGGTGATCCGATTGATCAGAATGAGGTGGATGATTATTGTGTCATTATTAAGACCATTACTCCAAAAGAATTAAATGAGAATCCAGCATGGGCAGATTATGCGGATCTGTATTTTGTTTCCCGATCGGATTATCAGGGGGGAACGACTGCAAATGTCTGGAAAAAGCATAATCGTCTGAAACATACTTCTACAACTACATCCTATACAAATTCTTTTGTAAATACAACGACGGATAAAAACAGGGATATCAGCTGGCCGGTCGTAGAAAAAATTTTTAATAAAGTTACGTCTGACAAAAATTATGCCGGAATGATTATGGGATCGAGTTTATATACCATAGGTTCATACACTGGTTCTACAAAGCCAGAGACGGATATGCAGATATATGACTGGAACCTGAAGAAACTTTATAATGAAACGGATAATCATTATGTAACAGCAAAGTCGGGAACAAAGTCAAATGCGAATATGTATAAGTTAGCGCTTATGCTTCTTTCTATGGATACGGATTTATTCAAAGATCTGTATATGAATGAAGATAATCCGTTGATCAAGGACGGAGAATTTTTATTACGGGATGGAGAGGACAGAACCTATTGGTCACAGACAACGTTTCTCTTGATGGATAGTGATGCGGGCGTTGAAAATTTTCGTAATCCATATGCGTATTGGACATCGGATGAAAGTTGGAAAAAATATGGAATTGCTGTAGAATTATCGACATACAGAGTCTGGGTAAAAGGGCATTTTTATTCCTTTAATGATGATAACTCGATTACGTTTGATTATACGCAAGCTGCTTCTCAACCGAATTCTAAATTTAAGGGTTATCAGGATTATCTGGATGAATTTTATGATAAGAAAAATGCTGGTGGTACACCTTCAGACTCCGTACAATATATCCTTGCGAATCGGAATACGAGCGAAAACCGAATTACTGGAAAATTAAATATTCTGGATATCGAGCCTTGTTATGACAGCGTGAATGGCTATTCACTACAGGAAAGTTATATCCGCATGATGATTCCGAAGTTTCGTGGAACAATAAACATTACGCATATGACGACAGCTGAATTTATCGGAAAAAATGAGGATCTGAATAGCACCTATAATATGATTTTTATGGGACTGGATCAGGGAGCATATAATACAAAATATGCATGGATGGATAACGCGAATGGTATATATACATATTGGAATGATTCATCGATGGATGGCAAGATCTATTTCCATACCGGAGACGTAGCGACGGGAAGATGTGATCCGAATAATCAGAATTCGGTTAAATTCCTGTGGCTGGATCATCCATCGGCTACGCAGGATAAGGATAAGCCGGATTTGCGTTTCCCGGGAAATGATATTACCAAAATTAAGAAGACGGAATTGAGTAATTTCCTGGCTGCCGGATATCCGATTGTAGCTGTGCCATATTTGTATAACACAAATAAATTGCGCATAGATCAACACAGTAATATATGCAGTTTTATTACGGAGGAGAAGAATAATAAATCGACTTTATATAGAACGGATGATGCATCTTCAATAGAGAATGCAGTCAAGCGTACACAGACGGATATTGAATGGCAGAAATTACCGAATATTTATAACGGAAGTACTGCCACAGAGACGGACGCAACGATTGAGGATGCAAATTATCTGGAACAAAACAACAATGGAAGAAGCCTGCTTCCATTTGAATTTAAAGTGAAGGATGATTCGGATCAGCTATATAAATATTGCATTTATGTAGACCAGAATAAAGACGGAAAATTTGATGAGGATGAACTTCTTTACGAAGGAAAGCAGTTTAAAGCATCTGATGGGGTACAGAAGAAGACACTGCAGATTTCTCAATTGTTTGTCGGCTTTATTCAATGGAAGATTGAAGTGTATAGAAAGGATAACAACCAGATTCGTTTTACGCAGACCGGCTGTTCGGCTTCTAAGAATCGAACCGGAAATCAGATTGAGATCAGGGTTCTTCAGATCAAACCGAACAATTGTAATCTTGATCTAAAAACGAATAGTATGTTCAAAAAGTATTATGCGAATTTAAGTGATTACAAAATAACTGTCGAAACAATGTCAAGGGAATCGTATCAGAAGTATTTTACATCCAGCGAAAAGTTTGTATTCGATTATTCGAAGGACATCAGTACAGAGGATGGGGATGCGAAAAACCCGGCTTCGTTTTCGGACGGACAAAAAAATTTGTATGACAGCTATGATATGATTATTTTGGGATTTCATGATACTTATGGCGGTGAAGATATTTCCAATGAGTATGGTGCAGTTGATTTCCTGAAATATTTTGCAGCCAAAGGCAAGAGTGTCCTGTTCACACATGATATTACTTCGATGAATAATATCAGGGAGGGAAACAACAATCCGTTTGGTTACTCTGCGAATATGCTCCTTCGTGATCTGATGGGAATGAACCGTTATCAGGCAATTCACAAGGATTTAAGCGATGCAGAACGAACCAAACTGAAACAGTATCAGGCACAAAATACATATGATACAGTTACCGGATTGAATGGTCAGAGTCTGGATGAAAAGCAGGGATTTACCTATTATACGATAAAGCGCCTTGGAACCGGAAATAAGATGCCGTACAGTGCTTTGGTAAAAAATGGATTTAACACCCAAAATGACCTGACAATGAAGGCAACCAAGACGAATGATGGACAGATTACCCAGTATCCATATAAGATCGGGGAGTGGACAACAGACAGTGCGACCGGTAAAAATGTGTTTGACGATTCGAAGCTTTCCATTGCAGTCACACACGGTCAGTGGTATCAGCTCGATATGGAGGATCCGGAAGTCACAGTGTGGTATTGTCTTACGAATGATGACAGTGATGCGTATAAGGATATGATCAAAAATCGTGATTACGATAATCCTGGAGATTCGACGACGTACAGTGTATCACCGAACGATGCTGCCAACAACTATTATATCTACAGTAAAGGTAACATCTTCTATTCCGGAGTGGGTCATTCCGAAGTTAAGGGTGATATGGAAGCGAAGCTTTTTATCAACACGATTATTGGTGCTTATCGTACGCCATACGAGCCACCGGTGGTTGAGGTCCTGAATTCGGAAGCGGAGCTTACGGATCGTAAGAACATGATGTATACCATGAAGTATAATCAGGAGTATGATATGGATGGTTCACTGGAGGTCCTGTCGGATCAGCCAGTAAATACTACAAATGAAGGTGAAGGCAGTGATCAGGATCCGAATATGGTGAAGATCAGATTCAGCCCGATCGAGCTTAATGTGCTCAGTACGCATCTGAGTATGTCTTTGTACTATTACGATGAAGAAAGTCAGGAGAAGACCTATATCACGAAGATTTATCATGAACTTGATGATGGAACTGTGGAGGAATTGACTACAGATTCTGCCAGAAACTGGTTCTATGCGGATGAGCAGAATGTACAAGGAAAGTATACTTCGGATCACATTAAGTCGATGGACGAGTATTATTTCTATTATCCGAAAGCATATCTGACGGAAAACTGGACGGATAGCAGTGTGCCGGTTCCCTGGACAATGGGACTGAAGATACCGTTAAGGGTTCCCAGCACCATTATATCGAAGAAGAGGATGCAGATACCCAGTACAAAAGGACGGAGCATTGAAAAAACATCTATCGGCTCGGCACGGGAAAGAGACTGCCAGACACGGTAAGCAATGTAGAATAAAGCTCCCAGCGCAGCCAATGCCATTCCCATATCCATCATCGGCTGGCAGAGCTTGGTCATCGTATCATACAGATTCCGAAGAATCTGGTGCATATTTTCAAATGAAATAGACATTAACAACATACTATTCTGATTTTAATTGAATGATTACCAGTAACGCTCGTCTTTGCCATACAAGTCAAATACCTGCTGCTGTTCATTTTTCTGTTTGGCACGCAGGTAGGACACATGCAGGTTCTTGCGGGTATAATAATTCGCAAGCTTCTTGTAATGCGTCATTTCCCCATATACCCGGTTCACCAGGTCGATACGCTCCTTATCGTTCATGGACATACCGGTGGGATTGATGATATTCTTCAGTTCGGCAATGGAGCGGCTGCTCTTTTTCATGATCGTATTATAACCGGCTGAAATCGCATTCAGCTCCCGCTGGGTGAAATTCTTGTCGGTCAGCATTCTGCCGTAATTCTTCACGTAGATTTCAGAGATGTCGCTGAGCATCAGCACGGACTCTTTGACCTTCTCGCTGCCGCTGATCAGGTCGTTCACCTTGCGCAGCTTCTCGTAATACTCCCGTCCCTGTTCGAATATCTTCGAGGTTTCCTTCCATGTAGAAAGGGCGTTCTGTGCCGTTTGGGAGGTTTCCACCATCTCATTCACACTGTTCACAATGCCCTGTACAAGATTTCCCGGATCGGACACCACCCACTGCGCCTGCACGCTTACCGGCACAATAAAAGCCGACAGGACAAGCAACCTGTATAATCCGCAAATCCAAATTTCCGCAGAATCCGAAACGAAGCGTTCGATTTTCAGGGAAAAGGACAAAACGAAGCGTTCAAAAAAGGAAAGCGCGCAACACTCAAAAAGCCGAAACAAAAGTTTTGTAATGACCTCTGTTTCGGCTTTATAATTTCATAAAAAATGGCTTTATAACGGCATTAAAATAAGGCTCAAAAGTTTGGCCTTCTGCTTGAAAAATTGTATCTTTGTTCAGTGCTAAGCAGCTGTTTTATGAACTAATTTTTCCTGTTTCTTATACAGCATCATGTCTGTATATTCGGCAGAATAATTCATGTGGGCATTGAATTCCTTTTTTGTACAACCCTCAAAAGGATTGCCAATGGTTTTGTTTGCTCCAATCCATTCACACAGTTCAAGTATGGAGGATTTATTGGATGTGAAATAAACGAAGGAATGCTTTTCGAGTATCTTTAAAACATCCAAATAATCAGACAAGCGCCAATACATATTGTACGTACCAACATCAGTGGAAAGATAAGGCGGATCAATTAAAAAGACGACTCCGGGAACATCCTTATATTGGTTGAATACTGCTTTGTAGTCGCATGATACAATTTCAAGCCCTTTTAAGTAGTCAGAAGACTCCGGATAACCGGTCTTGCGAATGTTGTTATAAAGGACTTCCTTGCGCATTTCGGCTACAGACAATTTATACTTCATGGAGAACATAAGTGAGGATGATAAGGTTATAAAATCCACGTACCCAACATTTAGTTCTTCTTCCTCGATACGTTTAAAAATGCGTTCTCTAAGTTCCCCTTTAATTGGTTTATGTTTGGGTATCGAATTACCCACCAGCTCCCTAATATCGGCAAGCAGTTTATTTGTCTGTGGGATATTTTTCAGTCTGAACCGGTAGTTGTCGAAGTCATTGTAGACAACAGTAGCATCGGGCTTGCTTCTTTTGGCTATATGCGAAAGAAGTCCGGAACCGCCAAACAAGTCCACAAACACGGTATCTTCAGGGAACTGTTCCAAAACTTTAATAAACTCTTTAGCAAACATTCTTTTTTGGCCTACAAATGGCAGTGGTGCAGATAAATTCATATTCTTCATACGTTCAAGTCAAATTTAATGTTTTCAACTCCGGATAACAGTTCCAGAGTCCGGTCAATGTTATTTTCATATATATGCACATTTCCAAGGTCAAGGGTTATGGACTTCAGGGGAAGCTCCACCTGCCTTGCCATCAGATAAAGATGATAAATATCAGCCGGAAGCCCAAGGTTCGCATCAGAACTACGCTGATATGCAGATAGCACCAATTCTCCCTCATCAATTTGGAACTGCACAAGACTCAGGCAGGGTGCTTGGTTGCTTTCCACCCCGGTTTCTCCAAGAAACAGGACATAATTCTTGCTGTTGCGCTTTTCCCGGTTAATCCTGGTTATGAGGGGTGGAAGCTTTTCAAAGTAAGTTGGATAGCTGTTTACAAGGGTATGGCCGCAATAATCCCACCAGGTAATCCCTGCCTCTTTGGATTAACCGGGAAAAGCGCAACAGCAAGAATTATGTCCT